>OLJF01001454.1_pt1 | contig 14598 bp, 10 predicted proteins | sample 1609751 | NCBI WGS metagenome assembly OLJF01 (sample SAMEA4350171, study PRJEB24818) | metagenome | biome: human; feature: gut; material: faeces | place: Denmark | collected 2013-09
GCCCGAAGGTCTTGAAGTAGCCCATCGCAAAGAAGTCAGGTTCTTCCTCCTTCCCGCGGTCAAGCGCCTTGGTCAGGATGCCCTGCAAATTCGTCAGCTTTTTGCGCAGGTCTTCCGTGTCGTTCATGCGGAAGTTCGTATTCTCCACGACCGCCGCCTGCTCCTCCGCCGGAACGACGAAGGGGTCAATGCTGTTGCGAGCGAAGTCGCGCACTTGACGGATGGTCGGCTTCTCGCTGTCTTTCAGCGCGTTCTTCTCAATCAGGAAGAGCAGATGCTCGATGTCGTCCTGCGCGTCCTGCGCATGCTCATGCGCGGCATTGTACGCCTGCTGCATCTTCGTGTGCGCCATTTCAAACTTGCGGAACTGCCCGACGCTTTCCTTGACCTGCGCCTGCTTCTCCGGGTTCGCATCCGTCATGTACTGTTCCAGTAGCTTCAACTTGCCGCTGAAATTCTGGCGGCAGGAGCGCTGACGAGCCTTGCCTTTGAGGAGCATGGCTTCCGTCAGTTGCTTGCCGATACGCATGATGGGGTTCAGGGACGACAGCGGGTCTTGGAAGATCATCGCGATTTTGTCGCCGCGCAGACGATAGAAGTCGTCTTCGCGAATCTTCAGCAAATCCTGACCGTCATAGAGGATTTCGCCGCCCTCGACGATGGCATTGCCTGCGAGGATGCCCAGAATCGCCTTGCTGGTGACAGACTTGCCGGAACCGGATTCACCGACGATCGCCAGCGTTTCGCCCTTGTGCAGGTCAAAGCTGATGTCACGGACAGCCTGCACCTTGCCGCCCGTGGTGCGGAAGGATACGCGCAGATTGCGCACTTGCAGCTTCTTTTCTTTCTGTTCCATGTTACTCAGCACCTCTCAAAGACGGGTTAAAGGCATCGCGCAGACCATTGCCGAACAGGTTGAAGGAAATTTCCAGCAGCGCGATAAACAGGGCAGGGAAGAGGATGATGTACGGGTCGGTGGACAGGTAATTCTTGCCGTTGGCGAGCATCGTGCCGACGCTGGTCATGGTCGAAGATTCGAGGTTGACGATGCCGAGGTACGTCAGGCTTGATTCGGAGAAGATGACACCCGGAATCACCAGCACGGAACCTGTGATAATCGTACCCAGCGAGTTCGGGAAGATGTGCTTGAACATCAAGCGATAGTCGCTTGCGCCCAGCGTGCGCGCAGCGAGGATGTACTCCTGTCCCTTGAAGCGGTAGAACTGCATACGCACGCGCTGCGCCATGCCAATCCAGCCCGTCAGGATGAAGGCGAATATCAGCGACCAGACCGGACCGACCGTCTTCGCCAAGTGCAGCTGGAACAGCGTCGTCACGACCATGAACGGCACGCCGCTCAGGACGTCGGCAATACGATCCATCGTCAGGTCAACCCAGCCGCCGTAGTAGCCCTGCATGGCGCCGTAGAACGTGCCGATGACGAGGTTGATGAGGGAGATGGAAATCGCCAGCAGGAAGGAGAACCGTGCGCCAGCCGCCAGACGGGTGAAGATGTCCTGACCCGTGGCATTCGTGCCGAAGACAAACGCCGGCTCAAAGCCGTAGCGATACTGGAAGTAATTGTACTTGTCCACGCGGACGACATACGACTTGCTCTCGGACGTACCGGTCACGCGGGCATACGCCAGCGGCTTTTCCGGGTCATTGTCCGCCGCGATGCGCAGCGAATGGTAGGACGTGTCCGACACGGTCGTCGTGCGATAGATGGGGTTCACCTCGCCGTTTTTGAGCTTCGGAACGCCCTTCTTCGACACCTCATACCAGATGTTGGCATTCGTCTGCTTTGCGTCGGTGATCGCAGGGAAAATCACCTGCACCTGATGCTCGTCCTGCCACGCCTGAATGTCTTCATACTGCGCGGGCGTCAGCGTCAGGTACATCATGCCCATGTTCTGATAAACATCAACCTTGACGTCATAATAGTTGACCTTGCTGTTGCTCTTGGGGTCAACATGGGCGTCGTTGATGATCTCCGCAATCGGCGTATGACCGGTTTCCTGCGCGGTCGCTTTCATCTTGATGTAGTCGGTTTCGTTGATCTTGCTGACCTTTGTGCCGCCCATTCCGAGCCATTCCAGCCCTTTGACCTTCGGCGGCAGCTTGATATACTGCAAATAGGTCGTGTCGCGCAGGGCGCGGCTGTAGTTCGTTTCGCACAGCCACGGCACCAGCAGCGCATACAGCAGCAGAATCACGATAATGCCCGCAGCGACGACGGAGCTTTTGTTGCGGCAGAAGCGGTTCAGCGCATCGCGGAATGAACCGATCGGCTTGCTTTCCAGCGCCTGATCGTGCAGCCGTCCTTCCATGGGGACGCGCTCGAAGGCAGAATCAGGCAAATCAGCGTAATTCATCTTCTCGTTCATCATTTCTTGCTCCCCATTCTGATTCTCGGATCAATGAAGCTGTAGCTGATATCGACCACGATGCCGGACACCAGACCAATCAGCGTATAGAACGCCGTCAGCAGCAGGAAGAAGTTATAGTCCGGCGGCGTGGAGTTAATCGAGGACACATACAGCGGACCGACGCCGGGAATGCCGAAAATCTGCTCGATGATCAGCGAACCGGACATGATGCCGATAAATTCGCCCAAAATCATGGGGAACACCGGCACCATCGCGTTGCGCAGGGCATGGCGAACCGTCGTCTGCGAGCGGCTCAGGCCCTTCGTGCGCGCCAGCAGCAGGAAGTCGCTCGTCAGCACCTCCGTCAGCTCTGCGCGGACATAGCGCGTCAGACCCGCAACCGTGCCAAAGCCCAGCGACAGCACCGCCGGCACAACCGACACGAACATGTCCCACGAAAAATAGTCGTAGCCGGACTTCATCTGGAAGGGGAACCATTGCAGCTTAAAGCACAATAGCCACTGCACCAAGAATGCATATACATAGCTTGGTACAGAAACGAAAATCATGACCGCCGTCGAAATGAAGTGGTCCTGCCACTTGTTCTTCTTGAGTGCGGCATAAATACCGAACAGCAGACCCAGCGGGACAGCGAAAATCATCGTATACACGTTGACCATGACCGTCGCGGGCATCTTGGACATGAACACTTCCCAGACGTCCTTGCCGGTATACAATGTCTCACTGACGCCCCAGTCGCCGCCAATCAGCGAGCGCTGGATGAAAATCCAATACTGCTCAATCAGGGGTTTGTTGTACCCCAGCGCCTCGCGGCGCATCTCAATCAGCTGCTGATCCTTGCCAAACTGCTCTGCCGGCTTGTCCGGCAGGAGCTTCACCAGCACAAAGCACATGGAGATGATAATCATAAACACCATCAACATGAGCAGGACACGCCGAATAACATACTTTACCATGCCGTAGCCCCTTTCCATTTTTTACGGCTGCATCCGTACTGACTTTTTCGTCAGCGATGTACCTTTTTCTTCCCCGGCGCAAGCGCACCCGCCACCGGGTGCAGCCGTAAGAAATGAAGATTTGCCTTTTTTGTCCGGGATTTTTGGATGCTGGATACAATCCTGCATCCCCTAATTGCGCGGAAAGCCTTGATTTTCCTGCATTTTCGTGCATCAGATTGCATACGTTTTTCCTAATGGGAAAAATCATCTGCATCCTGACTTTCCTTGCATTCAAGTGTAAACGCAAATGAATCCAAGGCAAGAACGCGTCCCGAAGGATGCTTCCCCACCTTGGCGACATTGTTTTCCCTATGATGCAATTTCTCCGGTGGGTCAACCCGGCGGCAGAAGAGGCCAGCTCCTCTGCCGCCGGAGACGTTTTCACCGTTTTCCGGATGACCGTCACCCGGAGGATTTTTCACCCGACTACCTGCCGAATTACTTGTAGTTCAGCACGCCGCCGTGTTCCGCCACGAAGGCGTCCCATTCCGCGTCGGTGTAGTTGTAGGTGATGTGCTTGATGTCGTTGCCGTAGGACATCGGGAAGATTTCTTCCTCGGTGTAGAAGTTAACCTTCATGCCCCTCAGAATCATAGACGCATCGTTCGTGGTGGGGATGAAGTCGTAGTTCTGCAGCAGCACGTTTTCCAGCGCGGCCAGCACCAGCAGACGATCCGCAGCCACGGTTTCGTCATAGCTGTAGGGCAGAACCAGTTCAACCTCCTCACCGGCCTCGTTCTTCACCTTGCAGGGCGTGCCGTTGGTGATGTTGAACCAGGACACCGCGTCGGTGGTCATCTTGCCCATGGACAGGTCAACCGTCACCATGGTATTGGAGTAGTCAACCGCCGCGTCGTACTGATACGCCGGATCCAGATAAGCCTGCATCAGGTTGTAGGGGTCGAACGTGGAACCGTTCCAGCCAACAAGGAACAGCATGTCAACCTGGTTGTTGCGCAGCGCGTCGCCGAAGCCGTTGCCAACCGTGTCGTCACGGACGAAGGTCAGCTTGCCTTCCAGCTTGGTGCCCTTGACAGCCTCGGTGTAGTTGTTCACGAGGAACTCGTAGCCGCGGTTGTAGGTGGTGGAAGACGCAGAGGGCAGACCGATGATGATCTGAACCACGTCGTCGTCGTCCATCAGACCCTTTTCGATCGCGATGTCATACGCCTTGTTGAAGTAGTCGCGAGCCATTTCGAGGTTGTAGCCGGTGATGGCGTCGATGGCGTCGTCGTTGGTGGCATACATCTTGCCTTCGCCAACTTCGTCGGACAGACCCCAGAAATCGACCAGAACCTGCTTGGCAGCATCGGTAGAGCGATAGAAGACAGCGTTTTCAACGTCGCCGACGATGGTGTCGCCGAACAGACCGAACGCAGGAGCGGAGCCGGGCACGCAGGCGATGTTAAACGCCGCACGATCCAGGGAGAAGGACAGCGCCTGACGGAATTCCTTCACGGTCAGGATGGTCTTGTTGATGTTCTCGCCCGCCGCCTTCTGGTTCGCAGTCAGCGCGTCGAGGTCGGGGTTCAGGGTCATCGCGAAGACGGACGCGCCCTCAACGGTGTAGCAGTATTCGGAGTTCTCGTACTCTTCCGCGTAGTCCTTTGTCAGGCCGACGCCGTCGAGCTTGCCGGCGAGGAACATTTCCATCTTGGTGGAGTCCTCAGCGACATAGGTCAGAACGCGGCGGGTCGTCTGATAGAAGTTCTCGTTTTCAGGCAGCGCATAGCCGTACCAGTTCGGGTTCTTCTCATAGACGATTTCCTTGTCCTGCTGGAAGGAGACCATCTTGTAGGGGCCATAAGAAATGGTGGTATCGGCGGAAGTACCGTAGCTGTTGGTGTAAACACCATTCTCATACTTTTCGCACTTCTCGTACAGATCCTTGTTGACCAGGGTCATGCTCAGGTTGTACTTGAGCTGGAAGCCCTGCAACGGCTTGTCCAGAATGAAGACGAAGCTGTAGTCGTCCAGCGCCTGCACGCCGACTTCGTCAAAGGACATTGCGTCGTTGACCTTGCCAACGAACAGGAACTCTTCCCATTCCTGATAGGCGTAGTCGCCCTCAGCGGCGGCGTAGGCTTCCGCGCTCTCGTAGTTGTGCAGCACAGCGGTGATCTGCTGGAGCGTCTTCACCACGTCCGCGTTGACCTTAACGTAGCCGTCGGCGCCCTCGCCGCTCTTCAGCGCGTTGTAGAGGTCTTCAGAGAAGTAGCCCGCGCCGCAGTAGTCGGTCAGGCTGTTGGAAGACCACATGTTGCTGTTGGTCAGGGACAGGGCAACATCGGCGCCATTGTAGGTGTAGAAGCCGTCCTCACCCACGGTGAAGTCGGAATCCGCCAGATACTGCGGGTCGTCGGCGTTCAGCAGGCTGCTGTACGCATACACGCCGGACTTGGCATACGCTTCCGCGTTGTGAATGACCGTAGAGCCAGCGTAGAAGGAGTCGGCACGGTAGTTCTGCGCCTGCGGGTTCAGCTGCTTCATCATAGAGTAGAGCACGTCTGCGGTGGTGATGGGCGTGCCGTCTTCCCACTTCAGGTCGTTGCGCAGGGTGTACTTCCACGCACGGGCGGTCGTGCCCTCGGGGATGCCCCACTTGTCGCCAACATAGTCAGCGGTAACGTCCTCAGGATCGCCCACGACCATGCTGGGCTTCATGGCATAGGAGTCCATCGTGTCGTTATAGTCAAACTCAAAGAATGAATCCGTGATGTAGGCCAGCACAGCGGTGTTTTCCGTTTCAGTCTTGTACTGGTGCGGATTCCAGTTGGTGGGGAAGGTCGTCAAACTGCCGTTGTAGGTGTAAGACGGTTCTTCCGCGGTTTCAGCCATCGCGCCAACGCCGAAGAGCATGCACGCAGCCAAAACCAGAGAGAGAAACTTCTTCATGGTCAAACCCCTCCTTGAAATTTCGTATCCTATCAAATGATACGTTGTATCTATTATAGGGGAATTGCCGCTTCCTTGTCAAGTGTCTGCCGCTTGCAATTTTTGACCAATCTTCCTGCAAAATTCCCCACTTTCACAGCAATCCCTTGATTTAACGATGTGAAATCGTTTTCGCGCCAAAATTGTTTTTTTTTTGTTTTTTTGTTCTTTGCCTTGATTTCTCTGCCTTTGCGCCATACTTGACGTTTCCCGTTTTTTCACCTATACTATCCTGTGCAGTGAAAGGAGAATTCCTTTATTATGAATGTTGACTTGACCCATGGTTCGATTTTCCGCGGACTGCTCCGTTTTTCTCTGCCGCTGATGGCGGGCAATCTGCTCCAGCAGCTTTATAACCTTGTGGACACCTTCGTCGTCGGGCGATACTGCGGTGAAATCGCCCTTGCCGCCGTCGGCAGCGCGTTTTCCGTCATGATTCTGCTCACGAGCATCATCACCGGGCTGTGCATGGGCAGCGGCGTGGTTGTCAGCCAGCTTTTCGGGCAGAAAGACGATGCCGGCGTGCGCAAGGCGGTCGGCAATGCGTTTGTGCTGATTGCGGGCGTATCAGCGCTGCTGACCATCCTGTCCTACGCGCTTCTGCCCGTCATGATGGCGCTCCTGCGCATTCCGCCTGAAGCGCAGGGCGTTCTCTCCCGCTACCTCTTGATTGTGTTCATCGGTATCATCCCGACGTTCCTGTATAACTTCGGGGCGTGTATGCTCCGCGCCGTCGGCAATTCAACCGCGCCGCTGGTTTTCCTGCTGATTTCGTCGCTGACGAACGTCGCGCTGGACTTTCTGTTCGTGGCGGTGCTGCCGTGGGGCGTGGCGGGTGCTGCCGTCGCGACGCTCATTTCGCAAGTACTGTCCGGTTTCCTGTGCTTAGGTTATGTGCTCTTCCGCGTTCCGGCGCTGACGCCCTCGCAGCACGACCTGCGCCCCGACCGTGCGCTGTTCAGGCGCATCTTCTCTGTCTCTGCCATGACCAGCATTCAGCAGTCCATCATGAATTTCGGCATCCTGTGTGTGCAGAGTCTCGTGAACAGCTTCGGTCTGGCAGCGATGGCGGCATTCACCGCCGGCGTGAAGATTGACTCGCTGGCGTACAGCCCCGCGCAGGACTTCGGCAACGGCTTCGCGACCTTCGTCGCCCAGAATCAGGGGGCGAATCAGCCGCAGCGCCTCCGTCACGGCATCCGCACAGCGTTCCTGCTTTCCGGCGGCTTCTGCCTGATTGTTTCCGCGCTCGTGGCGATTTTCGCTGAGCCGCTGCTGCTCGTGTTCCTCGAGAATGCATCGGCGGAGTCTCTTTCCATCGGCGTAACGTACCTGCGCACCGAGGGGCTGTGCTACATCGGCATCGGCTTCCTGTTCCTGCTTTATGCCATTTTCCGCGGTTTGGAGCAGGCAGGCATGAGCATCGTCCTGACGGTGCTTTCGCTTGGGCTGCGCGTTGTGCTGTCCTATGCCTTCGCGCCGCATTTCGGCATGATGGCGATTTGGCTGGCAATTCCGGCGGGCTGGCTGATTGCGGATATTGTCGGTTTCGTTGCCATGGGGCGGCGCGGACTAATGCGTTCCGCTTCCAATAAAACGGGCAAAAGTGCCTGCTGACATCGGGATGGATTCGCCGCTTTGTGACAAGTTTGTAACACCTGCGCGCGCGCCCCTTGACGAATCCGACTCGGCGTTGTATGATGGGGATACTCAATAACGAAAGGATTGTGCGGAACGGGTATGAAGAAGGAAACGAATCCCAAGGCGAAGCGGAATGGCCTGTGGTGCAATGTGCTGATTGTGGCAGCGCTGCTGCTGATTGTGGCGGTGCTGATGGTTGTGCTGCGGAGGAACGCGCCCGCGAATGTAGACGCCAATGCGCCTTTGCTGCCCCTGACCGCAACAGATGCGCCGACCGAAGCGCCGACCGAGGCTCCGACAGAGCTTGCGACCAGCACACCGGAGGCAGCGGCGACCCCCGAAGCCACCGCCACCCCCGACCTGTCGCAGGTGGAAGCATTCCTCGTCGTCACCGTCGGTGACAAAACGTATCAGCCGATTCCGCTGACCGAAGAGGGCTATTATCGCTTCCGCCACGGCGACTGCATCAACATCGTCCATGTCACCCCGACAAGCATCGACATGCACGAGGCGAACTGCGACAATCAGGATTGCGTGGAGCAGGGTGAAGTGACGCTGGAAAACAAGGACACACGCATTTGGGGCAACATGATTATCTGTCTGCCGAATCAGGTGACGCTCCAGCTGTACAGCCGCGACGAATTGATGGACTGGCTGACGACCGTGCAGGAGGACGCAGCAAATGAATAAGCAGCGAATCACCACAAAGCAGCTTGCGCTGTGCAGTGTGCTGCTGACGCTGATGCTGGTGCTGAGCTGGGTAGAGAGCCTGTTTCCACCGCTGATGGGCGTGCCGGGCATCAAGCTGGGTTTAAGCAACGGTGTGCTGATTTTCGCGGTCTACATGCTGTCCCTGCCGACGGCGTGGGTGCTGATGCTGCTGAAAGTGGTGCTGTCCTCGCTGTTTTTGGGCGGCGTGGCGGCGCTGCCGTACGCACTGGCAGGCGGTGTGCTGTCGCTGGCAAGCATGTGTCTCCTTTCGCGCATGAAGTGGATGCACCCGGTCACGGTCAGCATTGTCGGCGGCGTAATGCACAACGTCGGGCAAATCGTGATGGCAATGATTATCCTCCACACGTCGCAATTGGCGTACTACATGGCTGTCCTGATGCTCAGCGGCATTCTCTTCGGCGCGCTGACCGGCGTGAGCGCCACGCTGGTGATGAAGCACATGAAGCATATCAAATGGGGGAAATAGCGAAGGGGGGCAAGGGGCGACCGCAGACTTCATCTGTTTTCATGCCCCCTTGTCGCCTCCGCAGAGGTGAAGCCCCCTGCACGACAAAAATCAACTAACACAAAAAGCAGGACTACCTCCACACCGGAGACAGCCCTGCTTTTTGTTGTGCGAATGAAACCATCAGAAGAAAAGGAAACGCTTCTTCTGATACGGCTCGCTTGACATGCCCTTGAAATCATAGCCCGTCGCGGCAATCGCAGCTTTCACCTGCGCTTCGTCCAGCGGATTTTCGGAAATGACCACCGTTTCACCCTTGCCGTGGGAGGAAGTCACCTTCTTGACCGCCGGGAAAGCCTTGCGGATTGCGTCATTGACATGGCTCTCGCACATGCCGCACATCATGCCATCAATTTTCAGCGTCGTTTTTATCATCAGCCCTCATCCTTTCGATGAATGCAATATACCCCATCAGGGTATCTGAATGATAGCACCAGCGCGGCGGATTGTCAAGCGGTTTCGTTCGATGTGACTAACTTTTTAAGGTAACACCGCACAAATGAGGTGGTGCCTTAGCGGATGCCCGACCAGAGCGCATCATTTTCCGCTTGAAACGCTTCCCTCAGCGCATTTTCATCTTCAGTAGATACATCCTGCTCAAAAATCAGGATGCCGTCCATATCCGGGTCATATTCCCAGACCTGCAGGGTCAGCACATCATTGTAGTGCCGGACGGTATAACCATCCGCGTCGAACGTCCAGTCCTCTTTCTCCTCGCCAACCGCCCAGCGCAGCAGTACCGCCTCCGTCCCATCAAAACGGTACAGCGTTTCTCTGTGAATGCCGCCCGCCAAGCCGCCGTTCACAGAACTCCTTACAATTTTGTGTTCTGCATCAAGGTCATAATTCGTGAACGTCAGCGGACAGAGAACATACTGTTCGCCATCAGAAATGAAAAACTGGTAGACAAAATTGCTCGCGCCGCGCTGTGTCAGTATCACCGCATCGTTGATGCCGTCGAAGTTGACATCCGCATAGGAAAGGTACGGGTCTTTCTCGCCGGACACGAAGCAGAGTTCCTGCCCGTTGTCCGCAATCAGGCGGTGGATGTACTCGTTCTCCGTCGTCTGCCCGATAATTTCCGCGCGGACAGGGGCGATGGTCATCAGGAGAAGCAAGGCAAGCAGGCAGAAACGGGAAATACAGTTCTTCATAAAGAATACTCCTTTCGCATTGGTATGCTAATGAAAGAACGAATACGGGGCGGCAATTCATCCGCAGAAAAAAAAGGAAATTTCTTCATCGTCTGAAATAGCAATGCTTGCAAATTACTGATGTTTGCGTTATAATGAAAATGGTAATTTATGATTCATACTATTCCCAGATAAGAATGCGCCAAGATGCGCGGCGAATTTTTCATTCTGGCTAACGTGAATGGAACGCAGCGTAGCAGCGCTACGCTAAGTGGAATGAGCGGACGCCAGAAGGGAAAAGGCGCAAGCAGATGGCGCAGATGAATCTGGAAATAGTATCAAGGTTTCTTGCTGGGGAAGTGGGGAAAGGGGTGTTTGCCACGGCGCACGAAGGAGCAGCGCAATACTGCCGCAAAGTGGACAAGCGTGAAATTCCGGTCTGTCCGATTTTAGGGGTCAATATTGCAGTCATCAATATGAATTGGCTGCTGAAATATCTGGCGCAGAATATTCATCAATTGCAGGGAGATTACATCTGCGTATCGAATGTACATACAACCGTCGTCAGTTACGAGGATGCGGACTACCGTGCCGTGCAGAACGGCGGTTTGATGGCGATTCCGGATGGCAATCCGCTGGCGCAGGAGGCGCGGCGGCGCGGGTATCCGCAGATTCAGCGGACAACCGGGCCTGACCTGATGATAGAGGTTTTTCGGCAGTCGGCGGCACACGGCTGGCGGCATTATTTCTACGGCAGCACGCAGGAAGTGCAGGAGAAAATGATTGCGCGCCTGCAGAAGGAGTATCCGGGGCTGGTAATTGCGGGCACAGACGCGCCGCCCTTCCGCGAACTGACACCGGAGGAAGATGCGCTTGCCGTGGCGCGCATCAATCAGGCGCAGCCGGATTTTGTGTGGGTCGGGCTGGGAGCGCCGAAGCAGGAGCGCTGGATGGCAGCGCACCAAGGGCGTGTGCATGGGCTGATGATTGGCGTCGGCGCGGGCTTTGATTTCTTTTCGGGCAACGTGAGGCGCGCCCCGTTATGGATGCAGAAGCACAGCCTGGAATGGCTCTATCGCCTGATGCAAGACCCGAAGCGGCTATTCCAGCGCTACTGGAGCACGAACCTGAAATTCATCTGGAACGCGACCATCAGGAGAAAGTAAATGCAGCAAGCGACAAAACAGCCCGCTGTACTGCTGGTACACGACTATTATCAGGTTCCCGGCGGCGAGGATGTCGTTGTGGCGAACGAGAAGCACCTGCTGGAAACGCACGGTCACGCTGCGGCGCTGTATGCGCGGCGGAACGAGGAGATTTCGCGCATGGGAGCGCTGGAGAAAATCCGCAGTGCGCTGGGGATGTTTTTCAGCATCCGTACATACCGCGAGGTTCGACGGAGCATCCGCGAAAACCGGATTTCGCTGGTGCATGTGCACAACACGCTGCCGCTGATTGGCCCGGCAGTGTATTACGCGGCATTCCGCGAGGGCGTTCCCGTGGTGCAGACGGTGCACAACTTCCGTCTGCTCTGCCCGAACGCGCTTTTCTACCGCGACGGTCATATCTGCGAGGACTGCACGAAAAAGGGGCTGCACTGCGCGGTGAAGCACCGCTGCTACCGCGGCAGCCGCCTGCAGACGGTGCTCTGCGTGCTCAGCACACGTTTGCACCGTGCCCTCAAAACGTACAGCCGCCTGCATTACATCACCCTGACGGACTTCAACCGGCAGAAGCTGCTGGCGCTTGAGCAGATTCCGCCGGAAAACGTGTCCGTAAAGCCGAACTTTGTGGAACCGCCGGAGACGATTGTGCCATATGCGGCGCGCGAAAATCAGGTGGTGTACATCGGTCGGCTGGATGCGCTCAAGGGCATTCGGCTGCTGCTGGAAGCGTGGGCGCGCTACGAGCGTTCAGGCGGAGGCATGAAGCTAATCATCTGCGGTACAGGGCCGGAGGAAGCATGGTGTCGCGAATATCTGACGCGGGAAAAGCTGAAGCAGGTGGAGCTGCGCGGCTTTGTGCCAAATTCGGCGGCACGGGCGCTGATGGGGCAGTCCAAGGCGCTGATTCTGCCAACGCAGTGGTATGAAGGCTTCCCGATGACAATTGTGGAAGCCTTCAGCGCCGCCACGCCGGTGATTTGCTCGGATTTAGGCAACGCGGGTTCCCTGATTTCGGACGGCGTGACGGGCTTCAAGTTTCCGGCGGACTCGGCGGAGCAGCTGGCACAGACGCTCAATCGGCTGCAGCACGCAGAATCCGTCAGCGAAGGCGCGCTGAAAACGTATCAGGAGAATTTCACGGCGGAAGCAAATTATCGTCAGCTGATGGCGATTTACAGCAAGGCAATGCAGAAAAGCGGCGAAAGGAACGAACCATCATGCGGCTGATTGTGGCAGATGTACGGAGCACCAGCACAGACGGCATTGCCGCTGGGCATTATTTCACCGTCGCGCAGAATTATCTTGACCTGTTCGGCGCGGAGATGGATGTGCGCATTGCGGGCGGGCCGGTGTACGGCGACCGCTTCGGGGACAAGCTGATTCGTCTGCCGCATGATTACATCGTGGGCAGTTCGGCGGTGCGTAACAAACGCGCCGTGTTCCAGAACGTGCGCGCGCTGCTGCGGGAAGCGCAGGATGACGTGATTGTCCTCCAGTGCAGCGCCGTCGCAACAGCGTATCTGGGGCTTGCACTGTTCAAGAAGAAAGAAACGCGGGTCTACGCCATCCAGTACAGCACCGACGGCGTCAATTCGCTGCTGAAGCGGGGGCTGTATGCGCTGTGCAGGCGGAAAATCAGCGGCGTTATCTGCCCCAATGCAGCCATTGGCGCGGCGTATGGGCGGCCGATGTGCGTCGTGTCCGATTACATCAGCACAGGAACGATGCAGCCGCCTGTGCCGTATGCGCAGAAGTGCTATGATTTCGGCATGGTCGGGCTGATTACGTCGGACAAGGGCGTCGTTGAGGCGGCAAAACAGCTGCGGAACACGCCGTATCGGGTGCTGATTGCGGGTCGGGTGCAGGAAGCGCCGCTGGAAACGGAACTGCGGGCAGTCTGCGCGGGGGCGAAGAACATCGAGCTGCGGCTGGAATACCTGTCCGAAGCGGCGTATGACGAGGCGATTCGCCAATGCCGTTACTGCATCCTAAACTATTCGGAGAATTACTCCCTGCACAGCAGCGGCGTTGTATTCGATATTCTCTTCCGGGGCGTGCCGATTGTGGGCAGCCGCTGCGGGACGCTGCAAATGGTGGAAGCAAACGAATTGGGCAAAACGGTATCCAGCATGGCGGATTTTGCGCCGGAAAGGCTGCTGGATGAAGCCGTGCATGACCGCTATGTGCGCAACATTGCGCGCTACTGCCAATCGCAGGCGCAGGAGCGGGAAAAGCTGCGGGATTTTCTGACGCGGGGCGCGGTGGAATAACCATGCCGCACAGCGCAGAGTGAAAGGAGGGGCTGAAGCGTGAAGATCATGTGGATGGGGAATATTATCCTTCCTGCCATTGCGGAAAAAGAATCGCTTCCCCCGGTGTATATCGTGGGCTGGCTGGTTGGGCTGTCGCGGCGGCTGACGCAGCTGCCGGATGTGGCGCTGACGTATGTGTTTGACGCGCCGAAAGCGCTGACGGGCGAAGTGGACGGCTACCGCTATTACGGGCTTGTCAACCCCATACGCCCTACGCAGCGGTGCGGCGAAGCCTACACCCGGCAGCTGGAGGAAATCCTGCGCAAAGAGCAGCCGGATGTCATTCACCTCTGGGGCACGGAAAATCAGCACACGCTGGCCATGGTTGATGCGGCGGAACACATGGGGATGCGCGAGCGGATTGTAATTTCCATTCAGGGGCTTCTGTCCATATACGCGGAGCATTATCGCGCTTATCTGCCGGAACACGTCTGCCACGGGCACACGCTGAAGGACTTGGTGAAGGGCAATATCGTCCGGCAGGAAGCAATCTACCGCCGCGTCGGGCAGTATGAACAGGAAGCCCTGCGCAGGGTGCAGCACGTTATCGGGCGCACCGACTGGGATGCTGCCTGCATGGCGGAGCTTGCCCCGCAGGCGGCCTATCATTTCAACAACGAAACGCTGCGGGACGAGTTCTACACCGGCGAATGGTCGCTGGACAGCTGCGAGCCGCACAGCCTCTTCTGCAGTCAGGCGCATGTGCCGCTCAAGGGGCTGCATCTGCTATTGCAGGCGCTGGCGATTGTCCGCAAGCGCTATCCCGATGTCAAGCTCTATGTGGGGC
>OLJF01001455.1_pt1 | contig 14591 bp, 10 predicted proteins | sample 1609751 | NCBI WGS metagenome assembly OLJF01 (sample SAMEA4350171, study PRJEB24818) | metagenome | biome: human; feature: gut; material: faeces | place: Denmark | collected 2013-09
GAATAAGTCTTCTTTCTTTTAGTCTGCATTTCATGAGAATTGGATTTGAATACTCATTGATATGCTGTTGTTTCATCCATTCATTCATCAGCTTCTTCCGGTCGCCTTCTTTTTGCCAGTCTGTAAGCTGTTCTGCGGTTATGATCAGATATAGAAATTCATTGTCCAGGCAGAAAGGGATATTTTGATTATCCAGAGGGAGAGGTGCAGAGAAATGGAAATCTTCCTGGAAGGCTGAGAATGTGACGGTCTTTTCGCTTCGGGAAGCATGAAAGGTAATGTAGAGTTGTCCTTGCTTCATGCAACCTATGGCAATCAGACTGTCATTGGCAGCCAGGGTAGGAAGCTCGAAGACATAATCATGCTTGTTGGCTGTTTCCACAAATTCCATGATATCCTTGAAGTGATTGGAATAAAATGTCTGGGGAGCCTTGTTCTTTCCCATGTCGAGTATATAGGCTGCTTCCATACCTTTCCCTGGCTGAATCCGGTAAACAGTATCCGTTGGCGAAGCATGATAGAGCATGCTATTACCCTGTGTAACCAGGTTCTTTTCGTCTTCGATAAAGAAGTATTCGGCCAGATGAGGATCAATTGAATCGTATGCTTCTTCTGATTTTTCCGTTATACGATTATAGTGTGCCACTTTATAGTTGCAGGCTTCTGAAGGAAGATTGTTGTTGTAGAACCAATAATTATGCTGATCTGTTTTGGTCAGCGTGAATGACATGAACGGAATGGCAAAGGAACGCAGGTGATTACCCTCTTTGTCATAAACCACAATTTTCTTTCCGTTGTTGTCAAGCAATTCAATTTCCTGCGTTTCGGGATCTATGTAAGAGTCGAACAGGGAAGCATACCCGTCTGGGCCTGTTCCTAATCTGGATATTTTCAGTTTGCCTTTCCCGGTATGTCCGTCAAACAGGAAAAATGACTTGTCGGATATAAAATAGATATTCTGGTCGTGGCTGACTTTCAGATGACTGATATTGGAAAACAGGAATGAGTCACTCGTTTCCAGAGGGACATACATGATTGTATCAAACCACTGGGAGGCTTGTAAGGCTCCGGCATGTTCCAGGTCTACTGGTATGACGCTGGCAGCAGACCGGACGGATTTTTCTGACGGTGAAGAACAGGCCAGCAAAATAGTGCAAACTGTCAGGCAGGCCAGGCATATTTCTTTTTTCATGAGATTAAAGATAAAAGTAAATAAATGAAACTGTTTACAGCTGTTATGGGTTGTTTTCAACTGCCTGACAAAGTTAGATAAAAAGCAGGCTGCCATATTGCGGAAGAAATGTTTCAGGCCTTTGGCGTTCCAAACCATTTGTCGATGATAAGAGCCAGGGCTCCGTCGCCGGTAACATTACATGCCGTACCGAAACTGTCCATGGCAATATACAGCGCGATCATCAGTGCCTGTGCGTTTTCGTCAAACCCCAGCATAGACGACAGGATACCGAGGGAAGCCATAATGGCTCCACCCGGAACTCCCGGAGCTGCTACCATGGTTACCCCCAGCATGAATATGAATCCGGCAAACATCTGGAAGTCATAAGGAATGTTTTGCATCATCATCAGTGCCAGTGCGCAGGCTACGATCTTCAGGGTGCTTCCTGAAAGATGAATGGTGGCACACAGGGGAATGACAAATCCCGCAATCCCTTCGTGTACTCCGTTCCGGATCGTCTGTTTCAGTGTGACAGGAATGGTGGCCGCTGAAGACTGTGTACCTAAAGCAGTGAAATAAGCCGGCATCATTGTCCCCAGCAGACGGAACGGATTCTTGCGTACCAGCAACCCTGCGATGCAGTACTGGAATATCAGCAGAAAGATATGCATGAGGAAGATGATTCCGATGATCTTGACAAAGACCGCCAGGACGTGAAACACTTGTCCGGAATGGGTCATGTTGAAGAAGATGCCAAAAATATAAATCGGGAGCAAAGGAAGGATGACGGCCTGTATGGTTTTGACAATGATTTCCTTGAAATCGTTGCAGACATTTTTCAGGAAACCGGTATCCAGATGAGCCAGCCCGAGTCCGACTGTGAAGGCCATGACAAGTGCTGTCATGACATTGAGCGGCTCCGGAATCGATATGGTAAAGAACGGTTCAACACCTTTGGCTTCACTGATTTCCGATAAAGGAATATTTTGTGTGATGAGGCTGGGGAAGAAGGTTTCTCCTACACCAAACGAAAGAAATCCGGAGAACAGTGTCGCACTGTAAGCCAGAAGAACGGTGGCGACCAGCATCTTTCCGGCACCTTTCCCGATGTCTGCAATGGCCGGAGTGACCAGTCCCACAATGATCAGTGGAATAATAAAGTTCAGGAACTGGCTGAAGAGGGCATTGAATGTCACGAAAATGCGTACAGGGAGTGCCGGTGAAACAGTTCCGGCAGCAATGCCCAGTCCGATGGCAATCAGGATTTGCGGCAGAAGTCCTAGTTTGATCTTTTTCATATTAGTTTGAGTCAGTTGATTTTAGGAATCTTTATAGATGAAGACTGCTTGACGGGCTGTATGGTCCCATCCTCGTTATAAAACAAAGGAGCCATACAGACGGATCTTCTCCATTGTATATATTTCCGGTCTGGAGAATCTGCCGTGATTGTAGCCAGTGCCAGGTCTGCCGTATGGTAAAACAGATACCACTGGCCTTTATATTCAACAATTGAGGAATGATTGGTTCCACTGTTTACTTCATCCAGAATTCTGCCTTTGTACTCATAAGGACCATAGATGGAATCAGCCATGCAGTAGGAGATACCGACTCCATCGGAATAAGACAAATAATATTTCTTATCTTTTTTGTGAATCCAGATTGCTTCAAAGAAATGGGGGAGGTCTTTGACTTTATCCAGAACTACGGGCTTAGAACTATAGGAAATCATGTCATCATTCAGCCTGATGATGTTCAGCGCATTTTGTCCGACAAGCAGATATCCTGTGCCATCATCGTCGATGAAGACTGCCGGATCGATAAAGTCACGTGGAGCTGCTATTCCCGGGCTGTTCCTTGATACAAGAGGTTTACCTAAAGGGTCTTTAAATGGTCCGACAGGTGTGTTTCCGACAGCAACTCCTATATGATCCTGATCGGTAGGGAAATAAAAGTAATATTTGCCGTTTTTCTCTATACAGTCGGGAGCCCAGGCGTATTTCTTTGCCCATGTAGTTTGCTTGAATGGTTCAAAGATCAGGCCCTCATCTTTATAATGGCATAAATCAGTGGTAGAGTAAGCATAATAATCTTCCATATCCCACCATTGTGCCTGGTCACGGTCGTGGCTGGGATAGATGTAGAGCGTATCTCCGAAGACACGGGCAGACGGGTCTGCGCTGTATCGTACGGTGATGACAGGATTCTGTACTACACAGGAATCTTTATCCTGGATGGTAGTCTGTGATTTAGGTTGTTGGCATGCACCTGCCATTAATAATGGAAGGGCATATAGGGAAACGAGGCTGAATCGTTTTAAAACGGGCCGGTAACCGGACTTCTTCAGAATATTTTTCATAGATATGCTGTTAGTTTAATAATTAAAAGCGCTTCAATACATCAAACGAGGAAAATCCAGAGGACAGCGTCGTACTGTAAGCCAGAAAAGACAGATACCGCTATTTTTTCAGACTGACAGTCTGGCTTTCTTTTTCTGAAAGGGCGAAGTTTTTCAGTCTGACCGTTCTCTCTCCGACTGTTAAAGCGGACAGTTTCAGGGAGCCCTTGACTACACGGACCGTGATGTCCTTGTGGCTTATGGTGCATGTTCCCCATGAACTTCCGTTGCTCCAGAAATAAGTACCGGGGCGGGAGGTGAATCGCATGCTTTGGTCGACAGCAGAGTAATTGTAACCGCTCATGGCAAGTATGGCAGACCAGCTGGCCATTGACCGGGCATAGTGGTGTCCGCATTCTGTCTCGTTGAACGGGTTTCTCTTTGCTCCGTCGTGTCTGTCCCGGATTGCCCGGATGCACTTCAGGGCATCTTCCTCCATGCCTTCATAAATCATGCCTGTGGCTGCACAGTATTCAAAGCCGGTCATGACTTCTGCAAAATAGGGGAAAGGAACTTCCAGTCTTCCTTTAGGCCAGGATGCCATGAGAAGTCCGGCTTCATCACCAAGAACGTATGACCGCATATTGTTGAAATGCCGGCTGAAGTCTTCCTTGAAATTGTATCGCATGATGCTTTTCAGTGTTGTCCGGATATGCTCTTTCTTTGCCAGATATCCCAGTCCGCAGATATGTGCCATGTATTGACCTACCAGCTGGTCTACCAGACATCCTTTCCCGAGCTGGAAGTCCGGGATCTTTGTATCCGGATCATTCATGTCGAAAAATTCAAAGGTTTCCGGATCTGTGATCTTGTGCTCATAGTATTCCCCGTTGAACAGATTGTTGTCTAACCATTCCGAACCATTTTCAAAAAGAGCTCTGCATTTCTTTTCGAATGCCCGGTCTTTCATGGCATGTGCCATTTTTTCGGCTGCTTTTAATGCTCCGAGATACCAGAATCCCATCTGTGGGTTAGGACCGAAATAGTTTACGTCCATAGTATTGTGTTGTGATCCTTCCATTACGCCATCCTGGTTGCCGTCCCAGCCATGTTCGGTCCATGCATAGCTCAATACTTTCTTGACTTGTGCCCAGTTTTCTTTCAGGAATCGGGAATCGTCGGATAGCTGCCAGTCCCGATAGAATTTCATGATGCAGCCCATTTGACCGTCGGCTGCTGCACTGTTGCCTTTGGCTGCCTCTGAAAGGGGCAGGGCAGCTCTGAAGTTCATCAGTCCGTTGTCCTTTGTCGCGTAGTTGAATTCCACATCCCGCATGGTTCTGGCCAGGTCGCCGAACAGAAAAGCCGTAGCCGTTTCATAGTTCCATACGTGGGTACACGAGCCCATACATGAGCCGAATCTGTCCATCACACCTTCCCATCCCATCAGGTGACCGCTTGGAATACGGAATACCGTTTGTGAGCGCAGGGTTGCGAGGTTGAATAATCCGGCTTCTTTGACTACATCCGGATAAGAACATTTCAGCAGGCTGTTGACGAATTCCAAGGTCCGTTTCTCCAGTTCCGGCATTTGAGGGATTATTTTCCGTGCTGTTTCCCAGGAATCAGGATATTGCTGACTGTAGTAATTGCCGATTACAGAAGATGACCATGCTTTCCGGTTGGGGAAGTTCCAGGTGAGGAAGAAAGTGAATGAACGGGTTTCCCCGGGAGCCAGTTTCTTTTTTACTGCAAGGGAAGCCATCGGGTCGGCATCATATTGTTTACTCATTTCCGTCAGTTCACCGTCTGCACTGAAGTCGTCCCAGAAGCCTAGAATACCGTTGCTCCAGTTGTCAGCTTTCGAGGAAGTCCGATAGGTGACACCTTCGGGGGCATTGGTGACCAGGGTCATGTTTCCGTAGGCAGGATCTGTCTTTTCCACTCCTTCCGAACAGAAATAAATTCCCTGTAATCCTTGAGCTGACTTATAGATGTTCCTGTTGTCTTTGCAGCCGACAGGTATATAGTCTCCTTTCCAGTCGGTCACAAACTTGCTGCCGTCCTTGCCGATGAAGTTTCTGATGGAACCGCAGATAGATACATCGACCGGGGTCTGGGATGTGTTTGTTACCTCATAGCAGAGAACGGCTATGGGAATTCCGCTGGCTTCGGCATCACCCGGAACAAGCGGGTTGAATCCTTTGACGGTCACTTTAACCGGGATTTCCTTATCCGACAGATGTACTTGTCCGAATGGGTAGGCTGCATCGAATGAACTGTTCTTGAACCGGGGCAGTCCGTGGTGGTTTACGGGTCTTCCCTCGTAGTGCAGATATTCCTGATCATACAGTGCTCCTGCCAGCAGGGTTGTCTGTGCTTCTCCTTTTTCGGGTTTCGTATAAATGGCAAAGAAAGGGGCGTTGTTACCGGTGGTGACGGTACTGTATTTCTTGCCGGGCACGTTCATGATTTCCCAGTCGCGGAGCTCTCCCCGTCCGCCTAATGATACGGTTCCTGTACCTATTCCCCCAAGAGGCAAAGCTATCTGATACAAATGTTGCTGGTCATAGTGCCTTAAAACCGGCCAGTCTCCGGCTTTCCACTCCTGAGCGCAAAGCAGTGTCGGCAGCAAGGTGATGATTGTCAGAATATTTTTCATAGAAATATTATGTAAGTTTAATAATTAAAAGCGCTTAAAATTACAGAGAAATCTTGTATGACGAAGTATTTTTACGAAGAATTTGAATCAGACTTTGCAGGAAATACCGGGACTTTCAGGTATGGATGGAGCGGAATAATGCTTTCGTTTGGGGAATTTCTTGCAGATGATCCGTCGGTGTTTTCTGCACGAAACAGCAGTTCCACCAGGATGAAATAAAAGTTCCACTGACTGAAAACAAAAGTTCCACCAGCAGAAAATAAAAGTTCCACTAGCACGAAACAAAAGTTTCACCAGCATGAAACAGCAGTTTCACCAGCATAAAACAACAGTTTCACCGGCACGAAACAAAAATTTTCCCTGAAGAAAACCGGTGTTCTCTCCAGGGAAATGATATGATATGAAGTGAAGTTTACCCTCCTGTGAAAGGAAGATGTCACTTCGTCTTGACGATGGAAGTCAGCGGATATCTGTTTCCTTTGATATCGCTGAGGAAAGCCTTGGCGGAGCCGAAGTTGAGGTACATATCCAGACGGACCGGCAGATGGTTCAGGTCGTCGGTGATATAGAAAGTAATGACTTCTTTTTCTTTATTTTCTTTGGTGTATTCCACCAGTGAAAAAACCAGACAGCGGTATGTCACTCCGTTTTCTGCTTCGTAGTTTTCTTTGCGGCGATAGATCAGGGTCTGTTTTTCTATAGCTCGTCCCGTAGCCATGGAAAACAGGATTTTCTGTCCCGGACGATAGTCGGTGGGATCATACGAACGTGCCTGAAGCAGGATGCTCAGCATGTCATAGACGCAGACCGGCATTTCATCGTGATGCTTGTCGGGAGTACCCCGGTTCACACTGCGCTGCTGGTCGACGATACATTTTCCGTTGCGGTAGGAAAAATTGACCTCATCTACTGTGTAGCGTTTGCCTTCTTCGGCTCCTTTGCGGAAGTAAAGCGGTTCCAGTTTTTCTGTAGTGATACAGGTCAGGGTGTCGCGCATCTTGAAAAATTTGTCGATACTGGGCTTGGTGAACGACAGAAGGTCTGTCTGCAGGCAGGGCTGGCCTTTATAGGTCGTGGTGTTCACCGTCATTTTGGCCCAGCCGACATTTACCCAGATAAACTTCCAGTTGAACTTCAGCCGGTAGGATAAAGTTTCTCCCGGTTTGATGGCCGTGTTCTCGGCACCGCATTGAGCTTGTGCTGCCATGCCTCCCATCAGGAGGCAGAGGCAAAGGATGATTTTCTTTATCATGTTTGTCAAGTCCTTCCTAGTTTCTTTGCACGTTCTTTATTCCGGTCTTTTATTTTCTTGCTTTCTTCCGGTTTCTGTTTCTTGATTTCGTCGGGCTTCTGCTTGTCCAGCGGGAGGGCATGAATGTTCCATGTCTCTTCAAACTCGAAGTTGGCTTTCATTTCCCACACTTTGGGGAAATAGAACACTTCTTCCGGCTGGATCTTGTCTGCATAGTTACCTGTATCCCATACTCCGTTGTTGTTGTCATCGTTGAACAGGCGGATATAGTATTTGGTTCCTGGCTGCAGGAAGTAGAAGTCGCATGTCTTCTTGTCGCTGACGGGTTGCTGGCGTACGACGGCATCGGTTGAGTTGAGCAGTTGCACGATGGCATGGGGCCCGGCTCCAACGATGTTCAGATAGAGCGTTCCGTAGTCTTCAAGTGTCTTGACCTTCAGCGTATTTTCCACTTTGTTTGTGTAAAGTCCATAAATACCCTTGAATCCGAGCGAGTCAATGTTCAGCCGGTATTCCTGTCCGGGTTGCCAGTCGGCCAGGATCTGGTATTTCCGGGGGACAACACTGTCGGCGAGAAAGATGAAAGGCCTTTCTTCCCAGATGGTATCTACTTTCTGGCTGATGTGGATAGCCGTGGTATCAATGCTTTCCAGCGGTTCATCGAAAGTCAGTGTAATGTTACGGTTCAGATCCAGACTGGACGGTGCGTCTACACTGATCTTCAGGAATTTGGTTTCAACAGCCAGTGTATCTCCTTTTTTAGCCCGTTTTTTACGCTCTTTTTCTTTCTCCTTACGGGCTTCTTCAGCCATGGCCAGACGGCGTTGTCTGTTGATTTTGTTCACCATGCGCAGGGTATCTGTCCTGGGCACCAGTTTTCCCAGCGTGTCCGTAGCGAGATAGCCCAGTTGCAGGGTCAAAGTATCGCGCTCACAAAGCGTTGTATCCTTGATCCAGTAGCGGATGGTATCGTTCCGTTCCGTGTTCTCGATGATGAAAGCATCCTTTTCGTCGAAATCCAGTCCCTTGACCGTGGGAAGGGTATCGGCTTTGGTGTTGAAGTAAAGCGAGAAACGGTAAGTCTGCTCACGTTCGCTTTTCACCAGATATTGCAGGTTGTTTTCTTCCTTGAAAGCGCGCAGCAGGAGGTTGTCGGGCAGGAAGCGGGTATAGTTCACCTGATAGATGGTATCGTAGTGAAGCGTATCGTTTTCATGCCATATCGTATCCTGTCTTACGGCTCCGGTGGTCGAAGGAATCACCAGTGAATCCTGATAGGCAATGGCTTCCGTCTTCGAGTCGAAGATATAGTTCTGGTTTCCGTCCATCAGTGCATAGATGCGGTAACTTCCGGGAGCAATACCCCGGATGACGAAGTGTCCCCGGCTGTCTGTACGCGAGATACGGTCGAACGGCAGGGTTGTGAATGCTGAATCGTTCAGGTTCTGGTGTAATCCCACCTGAATGCCTTTGATCGGTTCCAGATCCTGGGCATTGAGGATTGTTCCCGAAACTTCCATGGTGTCGATTGTCGGTCCGGTGGAAAAGGTATAGGCAAAATTTCCCAGCGGATTTCCTTCGTTGTTGTCCACGATTGCATCACCGAAGTCGATGGTGTAAGTGGTGTTGGGTCTCAGCGAATCCATGTATTCCACGCTCACCCGATGTCCGTTTACCTTGAGTTCGGGGCTTTCCTGCTGCGGGGGTGAAAAGATTACCTTTTCAGAAGCTTTCTCCAGTTTGATGTATTCATCGAATTCGATGGAGATCTTCTTGCGCTTGTTGTTGATGGCTCCCGGTTCCGGATTGGCGCGTACGAACTTAGGCGGAGTCTCGTCATAAGGGCCTCCGTCGGGTTGGCCCGGGCTGGTACAGGCATACAGTCCGGGAAGCACCAGCAGGAAGGTGAGATATTGGGTCAGTCTGCGTCGGTTCATGAGTTCAGTTTCAGCATTTCTTCTATGTAGTCACGATTATTGCTCAGGCGTGGCACTTTGTGCTGTCCGCCCAGTTTTCCTTTCTGTTTCAGCCAGTCATGGAACAGATTCGGACGTGCAGGGATGATTTCCAGTTCCTGCAGAGTAATATCCTTGTGGCGTTTGGCTTCATAGTCGGAATTGATTTCCTGCAGAGCCTTGTCCAGTGCATGACGGAAATGCTCCAGTGAATCGGGCTGGACACTGAATTCAATCAGCCACTGGTGACGGCATTTGGCATTGTCGTCCATGAAGACCGGTGCGGCAGAATATTCCAGCACTTGTGCTCCGGTTTCGGCGCAGGCACGTGCCAGTCCTTTTTCGGCATTATCCACCATCAGCTCTTCTCCAAAGGCATTGATGAAGTGTTTGGTACGTCCGGAGATAATGAATTTATAGGGATCTTTCTGAGTAAACTTCACTGTATCACCGAGAATGTACCGCCACAGTCCGCAGGAAGTACTGATGACGATGGCATAATTGCGTCCCACTTCGATACCGGTCAGGGGTACGATGGTCGGATTCGGGCTGTCAAATTCGTCCAAAGGAATGAATTCGTAGAATACATCGTAGTCCAGCATCAGCAGCATGGCAGGATCGGAGAGATCGTTCTGCAGTCCGAAGAAGCCTTCACTGGCATTATATGTTTCCATATAGTGCATGCGGGGACTGGCGATCAGCCGTTTGTATTGCTCCCGGTAGGGAGTGAAACATACGCCTCCGTGGAAGAATACTTCCAGATTGGGCCATACTTCGTCGAGGGTCTTTGCACCCGTCTTTTCCAGAATTCGTTTTATGACTGCCATCATCCAGGAGGGTACTCCGGAGAGGTTGGTCACATTTTCGTGGATGGTCGTGCTGGCAATGCGTTCCACCTTCTCTTCAAATTCTGACAGAAGTGCGATTTCCTTGCTCGGTACGCGGATGAAGTTCACCAGCGGATTGATGTTCTGGATCAGGATGGCAGAAAGGTCGCCCACCAGACTGTCCTTGACATTGTAATTGGGGCTGTGGCTTCCTCCCAGAATCAGTCCTTTGCCCGAGAAGAAGCGGCTTTCGGGATTTTCACGCAGATAGAGAGCTACGGCATCGGTTCCTCCCTTGTAGTGGATGCCGTGCAGACCGTCCTTGCTGACAGGGATGAATTTACTCTTGTCGTTGGTAGTTCCCGATGATTTGGCATACCAGCGTACTTTTCCCGGCCATAACACATCGGCTTCGCCGTGACGCATACGGTCTACATACCCTTTGATTTCTTCATAGGTTTGTACCGGTACGCGCTGGAAGTCTGTATAGTTTCTGATTCGTGCGTAATCATATTTCTTTCCCCATTCCGTGGGAGCTGCTGTTTGTATCAGTTTCTGGAAAACCCGTTCCTGGATGGCTTCTGCCTGAGTGGCGTATAAGTCAGTGGCTTTCTGCCTGGATGTGAACAGTTTTCCTATCACTTTCGTTGAATTCATTGTTTCTTCTGTTTCAGATTCAAATTATTGCAAAGGTAGATTTTTTCCGCGTATTATCGGGTTGTACAATTATTTTTTTTTGAGATTTCACAATTCACTGCTTTTTTCTTACCTTTACGTCTCAAAGTAAATACAAACGAATATGAGAATTGGAATCTTGACTTCGGGAGGTGATTGTCCGGGCATTAATGCGACTATTCGCGGGGTATGCAAGACGGCAATCAACCATTATGGTATGGAAGTATTCGGTATTCACAGCGGCTTTCGCGGGCTGGTGGATAATGATGTGGTTCCATTGACGGAAGCATCGCTGACCGGGTTGCTGAATATGGGCGGAACCATTTTGGGAACGTCGCGTGAAAAACCTTTCAAGCGACGGGGAACAGCGGTCTCGGAAGACAAGCCTGCCATGATGCTTCAGACGATCCGCGAAAGAGGGCTGGACTGTATTGTCTGTATCGGTGGAAACGGTACGCAGAAAACTGCAGCCAGGCTGGCGGAGACAGGAGTGAATGTCATCAGTATTCCCAAAACGATCGATAATGATGTGTGGGGCACTGATTTCTCGTTCGGCTTCGATTCAGCGGTAAGCATTGCGACCGATGCCATTGACCGGCTGCACTCCACGGCAACGTCTCACCAGCGGGTGATGGTGATCGAAGTGATGGGACATAAGGCCGGATGGATTGCGCTCTATTCAGGCATGGCCGGAGGAGGAGATATTATCCTGCTCCCGGAGATTCCTTTTGATATCCATCGCATTGGAGATGCCATTATCAATCGTCTGAAGAAAGGAAAGCCATACTCAATTGTGGTAGTGGCAGAAGGAATTCCTACTGTGGATGGCAAGAAAGCAGCCCAGTATATAGCTGAAGAAATTGAATATGAAACCGGATTCGAAACCCGTGAAACGGTACTCGGATACATTCAGCGCGGCGGAAGTCCGACGGCATTTGACCGTAACCTTGCTACGCGCATGGGCGGATATGCTACTCAGCTGATTGCAGAAGGCCGCTTCGGACACATGGTAGCCCTGCAGGGAAACAGTATGGGTGCTGTCCCCCTGACGGAAGTAGCGGGTAAACTGAAACTTGTGACCGAGGACAATGACCTTGTGGTACAGGGTCGCCGTATGGGTATCTGTTTCGGATGAGAAAAAGGTTTTTATAATATTACAGACTAAGAAAGGACAGGTGATGACTGATGTTGTTTTTCAATCATCACTTGTCCTTTACGGAGAAGACAGACACGGGGTCAGTCTTTGAAAGCAGCCTCTTCGGCTTCGGAAATAATCCGTTCGGTGTCTTCGAACTTTTCAAGGATAACTTCCTCTTCTGTTGCTATCGCTGTCAGCGGTGTGTTGGAGACAGATGCTTCAGGTACTTCAGTTGTAGCTGTTTCCTGTGCCTGCTCGCGCTGTGCTTTAGCGGCAAAGATCTGATCGATGAATTTGGGATCAGTTTTGATTTGCTTCAAGGTCTCCTGAGCAGCCAGTTGCTGCGATTCTTTTTTGGAGTAACCTTTTCCTTCCCCGGCAGGGATGTTTTCAACCATGACTTGTGTTTCGAATATTGGATTCGAGTCATTGTCTATGGACTGGCCTGTCAGTCGGAATTCTACTTCAAATTTGTTCTTCTGGCTCCATTCGATGAGTTTTGACTTGAAGTTGACCTCTTTGCGTGAGATCTTGTCAATATTCAGGTATTGGGCGATGATACGTTCCTCCATGAATTTCTTGCAGGCATCATATCCTCTGTCCAGATAAATGGCGCCCACCAGTGCCTCAAATGCGTTTCCGGACATATAGCTGTTGTGTGACGACTGACGGGTTGTAAACTTGATCAGTTTATCCAGCCCGATCTGAACAGCTACCTGATTCAACGTTTCACGCTGTACGATCTTGGAACGGGTATTGGTGAGAAATCCCTCACGCTTTCCTTCGAATTTCTTATAGACAATATCTGCTACTACTGCATCCAGAATGGCATCGCCCAGAAATTCCAGACGTTCATTGTTGAGTAATCGTCCTTTTTCCTTGACCGATGAAGACTTGTGCAGCAGAGCCTGCTGGTAGATCTCGATGTTTCTCGGATAGAATCCCAGCATTCTGTAAAAACAAAGATAAGGCTCCTTGTCCTTGCGGAAAAAGAGTCTTATCTTATCTGTTATATTGCTAAACACAGTTTATTCAGTGTATTTTTTGACGATTACACATGCATTGTGTCCACCGAAACCAAAGGTGTTGCTCAATGCAGCACGAACCGTACGGTGCTGTGCCTTATTGAAAGTGAAGTTAAGGTTATAATCGATCTGTTCATCGTTATCTCCTTCTTCGTGGTTGATGGTCGGAGGAACAATGTCGTTCTTCACAGATAATACGCTGGCGATAGCTTCTACAGCTCCGGCAGCACCCAGCAAGTGACCGGTCATTGACTTGGTAGAACTGATGTTCAGCTTATAGGCATGTTCTCCGAAGAGAGCCTGGATAGCTTTCACTTCTGAGATATCACCTACCGGGGTAGATGTACCGTGAACATTGATATAGTCGATATCTTCCGGCTGCAAACCTGCATCTTCCAGTGCATTGGTCATCACCAGTTTCGCACCCAGACCTTCAGGATGAGAAGCTGTGATATGATAAGCATCGGCAGAAGCACCAGTTCCGGCCAGTTCGGCATAAATCTTTGCGCCACGGGCTTTAGCGTGTTCCAGTTCTTCCAGAATCAGACATCCGGCTCCTTCACCCATTACGAAACCGTCACGGCTTGCGCTGAACGGACGTGAAGCACGAGTGGGATCGTCGTTGCGGGTAGAGAGGGCATTCATCGCGTTGAATCCTCCTACTCCGGCAGGGAAGATAGCAGCTTCAGCACCACCGGTAACGATCATGTTGGCTTTTCCCAGACGGATATAATTGAATGCATCAGCAATCGCGTTGGAAGAAGAAGCACAAGCGGAGGTGGTGGTAAAGTTAGGACCATGGAATCCGTAAATCATAGAGATTTGTCCGGATGCAATGTCGGCAATCATCTTCGGAATGAAGAACGGATTGAAACGCGGACCGATTGTGTCTTTGGTCTGTGCGTAATTCATTACTTCTTCTTCGAAAGTGTGGATACCGCCGATACCTACTCCGAAGATCACACCGATTTTGTTCAAGTCTTCTTTTTCCACATCAATGCCGGCGTCTGCTACAGCTTCTTTGGCAGCAGTAATAGCATATTGTGTATAAAGATCCATTTTGCGAGCTTCTTTCCGGTCGATGAAATCGGTCGGGTTGAAGTTTTTCACTTCGCAGGCAAACTGAGTCTTGAACTTGGATGCGTCAAAATGAGTAATAGGTCCTGCTCCGCTTACTCCGTTGATCAGCTTATTCCAGAAATCTGAAACATTGTTACCAACAGGGGTCAGCGCACCAAGACCTGTTACTACTACTCTTTTTAATTCCATAAAGAGGTAGAATTAATTATTTTGCGTTAGCCTCGATGTAAGAGATGGCGTCGCCTACAGTCTGGATCTTTTCTGCCTGATCATCAGGAATAGAGATACCGAATTCTTTTTCGAATTCCATAATCAGTTCAACTGTATCCAAAGAGTCAGCACCCAGGTCGTTAGTGAAGCTAGCTGCCGGAGTTACTTCTGATTCTTCTACGCCCAACTTATCAACAATAATTTTCTGTACTTTTGATGCGATTTCAGACATAATTCTAAATTTTAAAGTTTATAAAT
>OLJF01001458.1_pt1 | contig 14557 bp, 11 predicted proteins | sample 1609751 | NCBI WGS metagenome assembly OLJF01 (sample SAMEA4350171, study PRJEB24818) | metagenome | biome: human; feature: gut; material: faeces | place: Denmark | collected 2013-09
TAGAAGAGACAGCCGTGTACTGCGTGAAGTCGATCTGTGATACATCCACATCCACCTGCGCTGCTTCCTGCGTGACAGGCACTTCCAGAAGTTTTACCAGTGGGACGGCCTCGGCGGCTGCGGCTGCCTCCCGGCGGATGGCGGCATCCTGAGCCGTTCTCGCCTGCTGCTCCGCCGCGTCCGCGGCTGCCAGGGAGGCCAGGGCTGTCTCCAGCTTCTGATTGTCCCCGTTGAAATCCTCCATCCGGATGCGGTCCGTCAGCTCCCACTGGTTGAGATGAAATTGACTGGTCTGCTGCAAATTCTTCACCCTTTCCCGAAAATTGTGGCGGGAAAACTCCCGCTATCCAATCCCCCCTGACCGGAAGAAATTGCAGAATTTCGTGCAACAAAAAATTCCCCCGGACCGAAGTCCGGGGGAATTTTCAACCGCGGGTACAATCACCCTTCTGGCGGGTAATCAGACACCCAACACAAAGCTCTGGTCGCCGCAGGTCACCATGTAGGTGGAGCCCGCAGACAGAGCGGCAGAGATGGTGGCGGTCGTCGTTGTCGCGGCGCCAGTCACGTTGGCGGTCGTCAGCTTCACCAGGGTGCCGCCGTTGACCAGGGAGATGGTCACGGGGTAGACCTGTCCGGCGTTCGTTCCGGTCAGAGTGACAGTGACGGTGCCGCTGCTGTAGCTTGCGCTGATCCCGCTCAGGACCACGCCGCTGCTACCGGCGCCCTCCTGCTTGCCGTTGTCAACTTCCTGGATGAACAGGTAGGCGATGTCGCCGTCAGTCACATCGAGGAGGCCGATGTAGGTAGCAGTGGAGTCGGAGCTGATGTTCTTCACATCGTCGATCTTGGTGATAACACCATCGGTATCGATGTAGTACATCTTGGCGTCAGAGGCAACCGTGTAGCGGACGCTGGCGGAAGCCGTCGTGCCGCCCAGGCCGATGCTGTAGGAGCCGGAGAGCTTCCACACGCCGGTGCCGGTGAGGGTGGTGTAATCAGATGTGGAGATCGCATCAGCGGAGGTCAGCAGACCCTTGTTGTTGTAGTCAGCATTGGTCACAACCTGGTTGACCGTGTCGTTGCCGGCCAGAACCACAGAGCCAGCATCCTGAGCGGCCTTGACCTTCACGGTGGTGATCTCGTCGTCCACAACCGCGTTGTACAGGTAGTACTGGTTGTTGTCGCCATCGGTGATCATCTTGGTGGCGGACTCAGCAGCCAGGAACACCACATCGCGCTTGCCGTTGGTGACATAGGCGCCGGTGGCGTCGATGAAGGCGAAGGTCACCACATCGCTGGAGCCGCTGGTGGTGTAGACCATCTCAACAGCCTTGGTCTCCACAGTGGGAGAGGTGGTCGGATCATCAGACATGATGGTGGGAGCGTTCTTGATGCCCTTGTAGACGGAATAGTCAGTCTTGCCGCGGGCATCGCTCTCAGCCACCACGAACACGGTCTCACTGTTGCCATACACCGTAGTGCCGGTTTTGGTGGTGATAGCCGCGCGGGTGTTCTTCATGTCGAAGTCGGTAGCGCCATTTCTCAAAACGCCGTTAGTAGAGATCGGATAGGTTCTGTCATCCTCGGTTGTAACAATGGAACCGTTCTTGTGAACATTGGCGGCCTGACGCAGAGCGTACTCGCCCTTGTCGTCAGCGCGGTAGTAGACGATGGTGCCCTCCAGAGAGGTGTAATCGTCGTCAGTATCCACCGTCTTCACGGAGCCGTCGGACATGACCAGCTGAACCTGATCCTTGCCGAAGCGGCTGTTGCTGCTCTGGGTGTAGAGCACATACGCGTACTGAGAGGCGTCGAACTCCTGCTCATCCACATAGATGACCATGCCGTTGGTATCCAGATAGATGACATAGTCGCTCTTGGTGGTCATGCTGGTCTCAGAGCCGAAGGAGAACGCAATGTTCTTGGAGTACTTGTACTCGGTATCGGCCAGAGTCAGGTTCTTGCCCAGGGTGTACTTGTCGAGGGTGCCCTCCACGGACTCGGCCTTCACAACGGACTTGATCTCGTCCGCGCTCTGGGAGTAGGTGAACAGGACCACATCGTCTTCCTCGAAGTTGTCGGTATTGGTCTCAAAGCGGGCCTTGCTGCCGGAGATGGACACAGAGGTAGAAGCGTCCTTCTCGGTCACGAGGCTCTCGGAGTTCACGACAACATAGGGATCGGAGACCTTCTCTTCCTTGGAGGAGATGGTGCCCACATAGGTGTCGATGATGCAGATGGTGACATCGTTGTTGTCCTCATCGTAGAAGACCTCAACGGTGCTGCCGTCAGCCACCAGCTTGTTGTTGGCGCTGGAGCTGGAGACCTTGACGGTGTTGCCCTTGGACACGGCAACATCATCGGCCTCGACGCCGTTGTAATAGACCTCGGCGTTCTTGTCCTTCTCGCTCATGTCGAGATCGCTGTAGATATCACCCAGCTTCACGTTGCTGGTGTAAGTCACATCAGCGGCGTCCGCATAGGTGCCGATCTTGTCGCCCTTGAAAGTCCACTTGGTGGCGGGACGGGCGAAGTCGTCGGTGGTCTCGGTCTTGTCCAGCTTGTCGAAGTAGCGCTCGGCAAACTGCAGGTTGGGCTTGTGCATGTTGTTGTCGTAGGAGCCCTGCGCAACTTCCTTGGCCTTGTCGCCGGCGATGGTCACGGTAGCGCCGTTGATGTCAACAGAGGTCTTGGCGTCGTACTCGACCATGGTGGCCTGCAGCATGTTGAAGGCGTACAGGGCAGCCTCCTCACGGGTCACGGCCTTGGAGCCGACGAACTCGTCGTTGCCGTCGTCCAGGCCGATACCGGCGGCCTGCTTGATGACGGCCACGGTCCAGTTGGCACCGGTGTAGCCCTCAATGGCGCTGTCATAGCCCAGAGCGCCCAGCAGCATCTTCATGAACGCATTGCCGCTCAGGGTGGCGGTGGGACGGAAGGTGCCGTCGGCGTAGCCGTTGATGATGCCCTGCTGAGAGCAGTAGGTGATGTAGCCTGCGAACACGTTAGTCACGGGCACATCCTTGAAGGGAGCGGTGTCAGCGCTCAGGTAGGAAGCGGTGGTGGGCCCCAGGATCAGGTTGCAGATGATCTTGGCGGCGGCACCGCGGGTCAGGACTTCAGTGGGCTTGAAGTCGCCGCCGGAATAACCGTCGACAACGCCGATGCCGCTGATGACGTCGACAGCTTCCTTGTAGGTGATGCTGCCGTCATCACTGAAGTCCTTGGCGCCGGCGCTGACGGTGACCAGAGACATGGTCATCACCAGAGCCAGTACCAGAGAAAGGAACTTCTTCATTGGGTGTTTACCTCCTTTAAATTTCCGCCTTCCGCTCCCGTTTTCGTTTGGAGAGATACACTCCGCAAACGCGGCCCCCCCCCAAACTACCTCGGTGAGCGTTCGGCTTTAGAAGTTCAGAACGCCTGAGTGAAGCCTCTTTTTTACACGGTACACATACCGTGGCTAGCCATTCCTGTATCTGTACCGGGCAGCCAAGAGCGATTCCTCATTTGTTCTAGACGCATCATATCAGATCAATTTTCTGTTTGCAATAGATTTGCAGCTCTTGTAATATAACCGTAACATTCCGGCAGATCGTCTGCGATCCATACACTTTGATACGCTCTGTCCCAATATATATAATGTATGGCTTGCCAGATGTTCCTCCCGACCCCCCTCCCGGTTTGGGCCGTTCTTCTTTTAGGGTAAGGCTGTACCGTCTGCCCTCTATTGCTTACCGCCCAAATACATGTTTCGATTTTGTACAGATAAAAATAAACATTGCTGCATCCGTCGCTCTATGGTAGAATGCAATCGTTACATTTATCATACAAAAAGGTGTATTCTATGGATTTATTCGATACTTTTTTCGGTGAGCTCCTCATGACATTCCTCATTGCCATGGTGCCTGTGCTGGAGCTGCGCGGTGCAATTCCGGCCGGTATAGCCGCCGGCCTGCCGCCAGCCGCAGCGGCGGCTGCCGCCATCCTCGGCAATCTCGTTCCAATCCCCTTTCTCATTCTTTTGCTCCGCCGTATTTTTGGCTGGCTGCGCAAATCCAGCTGGGTTGGACCGAAAATCGACTGGCTGGAGCGCCGGGCACACCTCAAGGGCCGAATCGTGAAAAAGTATCGCACCATCGGCCTGATCATCCTCGTGGCAATCCCGCTGCCGGGGACCGGGGCCTGGACCGGCGCCCTGGTGGCCGATGTGCTGGACCTCCGGCTCCGGACAGCCCTCCCCGCCATCGCGCTTGGCGTCCTCATCGCCGGAATCATTACCACCACCGTGACCTGCGGCGTCATTCGAGTCTTTTGGTGAGTTTCGCTGTACGTGTGTAATCAGCCGCCTGCGGCGGCTGATACTCCTTTCTATACAGGAACTTCCCCATGTGCGATGGGGCAGTGAGAGGAATGACCCTGCGCCGCATTCGCCCGGAAATGTACAACTGGTGGAATGGCCTCCGGCAGGTATTCATGCAGCAGGAGAATAAGGTCCTGCCGTTTTTCAGGAGATGCGCAGAACTATCCTCTATTTGAAAAGCAGTCGTAACTTCAAACAGCCTGCCAGCGTCGGTTTTCTGCCGCTTTAAGAGGAAGGTCCCGGCAGATCAAACATTTTTTAAAAGAGTGGGCCGGGGCTGGCCTGTACTCCATGGCTGATGCGTTGCTGCGAAAGATGTCCGGTGCGAGGGAGCGACAGTCCGGCCGCCGCATCCGTTTCATATTTTGCGCTTTCATTTTGCTCCGTTTGTATTTAGCAGGCAACATAGGACTCCTATTCAGAAAAGTCCAAAGCCATTGCGCAGAAATGGCTTCGGACACAAAACGCCCCTGCCGATCCGAACAACGACAACTCTCTGTTCTAATCAGGCAGGGGCATTCAGACGGACCGGATGAAGCTGAAGCTGTAAGTACCCTGTCCCGCTCCCTTGCACCCACGCCGTTGACAGTGACTCCCCAAATTTTCTGATTTGTTCCGGCTAAGGGAAGGCGCCGCCTGTTTTCATCAATTCGGATCGGCTTTAACAGTCCCAATGGCCGGAACTGTTTACAGTTTTTTTACAAAGGCTACGTTCTTGATTTCCCCGCCGGATATGATAGGATTATGCTCTGAGAAAGGAAGGTCCAGATGAACTTTTATCAGGCGATGCAATTAGATGTCTCTGTATGTAAGGGGAAAATCAGAAACGCAGCGAATCCGTCTGAACGGCACAAATTGATTGCGGCCTTGATTGTGAAGGATATCCTCTGTGTTCTCTTTGCAGTCGTTTTTATTTCTATTCTAAACTTTCTGTTTGGAGATGAAAACAGCTCTGCCGCCGTGGTAATCTTTTGCATTCTGCTGACGGTCCGGTTTGTTGACTTCGGCTACTGCCTCAGAAGCTCCCTGATAAACTTCTTTATTATCTTTGTGCTGCTGACCTTCAGCCCTTGCATTGCGCAGTCCGTAAATCCGGCGTGGGGGTTTCTGATCAACTTCTTGAGCATCGGCTTTATCGTGATCTCCGCCTGCCACGAGCCGTTATACGGAGGGGCGGGCCTGTACCTGTTTGCCTATATGTTCCTATACGGGAATCCGGTTGGCGGACATCTGCTCGTGCTCCGGGTATTCGAAATGCTGCTGGGATGCCTGCTGTGCGGAATCATTTTCTACATCAATCACAGGAAGAAAGATTACGGCAAAACGTTCTCGCAGATCGTGAAAGACTTTTCCCTCTTTGATCCCCTCGGAAAATGGCAGTTTCAGGTGACGCTTGGATTATCGCTTGGAATCCTTGTCGGAGAACTACTTCAGGTAGACCGGATCATGTGGGTGGGCTGTGCCTGCCTGACGGTCCTATCGCAATATGGCGAGCGCCCAAACAAACGGGCATTTCAACGCCTGGGCGGCGTCGTGGCTGGGAGTGTTTTATTTGGGATCGTATACCAACTGCTTCCGGCTTCCGCCCACTCGTATCTGGGAATCTATTCAGGATTGCTGCTCGGCCTCTGCGCCGCCTATCATTGGAAAACCCTTCTGAACTGTTTTGGCGCGCTTCTTATGGCTACAAATATCTTTGGGGTAAAATCAGCAATTATCCTCCGTATTATAAACAACATCATCGGGTGTTGTTTCGGCGTCCTTTTCTATTATGTATATAACTTTATAGTCGACCGGTTTGCCAATGCCAGAACGGGACGGAGTTGACAATCATAACGAACAGCCGCTGTGGGAACCTCCACAGCGGCTGTCTTGAATTGTTGACCAGAGGATGAAAATATATAGAAACCTGCCCTGTCCCATACTTAGTTACTCATTTTGGTCTAGGATTTTTTCCACCTCTCTTTTGATCAAGTCACGTCGGCGCTAACAGCGCAGGCACCTCAGCCGTATTCTATCTTCCAGATATGGAACGCTTGGCCTCATTTGACGGAGTCCACTCCAGGGTCATGTCCTCAAACTGCTTTTCGTGGAAAATCATCCGCTATTCCACATTCTCCGCCGAAGCGAAGCAAGGAACAGGCCATCCGAAGTTTTCCCTGCTCCTCTCCAACAAAAGCGGATGCCGGGCCATCCGCACCGCCGATAAACCCGATCTCTGCTACATACGAAGTAGTCTTCGGCTGATCCGGGGCGCAGGGCGCCTGTCTGGGGCGATCCCCGTCGCCGCGGTCCGCAAGGGTCATAGCGCCGTCCGGCAGTTCCAGCGTAACGGTATAACTCATGGCGGCACAGTGCTCCGGATACTCCGTCCCTGCCTATGATCCCGGCTTTTCTGGGTGTGCAGAAATAGGCACGGTCATCCGCCCATTTCTCGATCCCCAGCAGCGCAAGGTCAATTTCCTTTTTGAAAAAGCTTGGTATGCAATATGCCGCAACCGTACAACCTCCTGCCGGTGGATTTTCGAGGCATTGTATCCTGGCACAATACCGAAAATCAGCCTGCGGACAGTCACTCCAGTCCGTCAACTCCCTGCGCCTGCCGGTGTGTATAACGGCGCAGGATCACCACAAACCAGGTGAACACGACGATGCCTTTTGCAATGCTGGAGATGCTGATGCTCCACCAGACCCCATCCAGCCCCAGTACCGTGGCGCTGAGGAATACAGCCAGAGGGATGCGGGCGGCGTTCCCGATGATACCGGCCAGCGTGGGCGGCATTGGGCGGCCCAGTCCCTGGAACGCGCCGGAGGAGGTGATCTCCAGGCACATCAAGATCTGGGAGTAACCCATGATCCGCAGATAGCTCACGCCGGTCTGCAGCACGTGGTCATCCGGAATGAATATCCGGAACAGCGGAACAGGAAAGACCACCAGCATAAGTGTGGTGAAGCCGCTCCAGACAACGATCATACCGATGGCTGTCCAATACCCCTTACGGATGCGCTCCATCCGGCCCGCGCCGAAGTTTTGTGCGATAAATGCGTTGACCGCCGTGGCAAATCCCTCCGCCGTGGTATAGGAGATGGACTCGATCTGCGAACCGACCTTCTGAGCCGCGATAGCGGCGTCCCCCCAGCCCGCGACGAGCCTGGCGAGGATCATGGAGAGGCCGGAGAAAAACATGCTCTGGATGGAGACAGGCAAACCGATTTTCAAAATCTCCGCCCAGGCCCTCCACTGACTGGCCTGGAATATATGGATTTGCGGAAAAACGGTCATCTCGCGGCGGGCTGCCAGAAGGAACATGGCTGTTACGATGGCCTGGGCCAGAACGGTGGCTGTGGCGGCTCCGGCCACGCCCATCTGCGGGAATGGGCCGATCCCAAAGATCATAAGCGGGTCCAGAATGATGTTCCCCACCAGCCCGATGGCCGTGGAGCGCAGAACCACCACGCTTCCCCCCATAGCGGTGAACATCCCCGTAAAAATCTGATTGAAGAATGAGAAGAAAAATCCGGCCGCCACAATTACCAGATAGGTGCGTGCGTCCGCGATCACAGAGGGCGTGTTCAGCCTGAAAAATGCGATCAGCGGCCCGTTGAGTGTGATACAAAGCGTTGTAAACAGAACCACCAGCAAGGCCCCGAGATGGAATGCCGCCTGCCCATAAGAGGCCGCACGTTCTATATTTTGCGCGCCCAGCTCATGCGCCACTTTGACCTGCCCGCCCAGGCGCGGGATCATGGCAAGGCCGTTGGCGAGCCACAGATACATTCCCGCGGCGCCCACCGCCGCCACCGCATTGGCTGATACGCGGCCGATCCATATCATGTCCGTCATATTGTAGGCCATCTGGATCAAAGACGTGGCCATGATGGGCAGGGCTAAACTGGTCAGGCTCCGAACAATGGAGCCCTCCAGCAAATCAACTTTCTGCATAGCGGGGGATCACCTGCCTTTGTGGAAGTAGTCTGAAAAAATGATATTCCGGCCCTTAGAAATAGTCGGATATATAGGGTGGCTGCTGCTCAATCGCGTCCTCCAACATGTCAATCGTCTCCCCGCCGGCGTGGATTCTCCCGATTTTGGCGAGGTAGTCCGGGCGCTTATAGCCCATCAGCATGGTCGTCATGGTCTGGATGCTGATGCTGTCGGCGCACGGCTCGGAGATCTTCACAGCCGTCCCCCTGCCGTCCTTTGATATCTTCAGCAGGAACGAGCCCTGGTTGCACTCCATGATCGGGTCCGCCATAGAGAAGCGCCACTCCCGCTCCGTATCGTCCGCCTTGAAGGGATAGTCCGCGATGAACGCGGGGAAATCCACAATCCTCGCCATATAGTAGGGGGAGATGGACTCCTTGATGCTGGCGTCCTCCAGCAGGAAGGCCAGCGGCTCGTCCGTATAGGTGCTGCCCTCCACCCGGTCGATCATGGAGAAGTGGGCGGAAACAAAGTTCCACAGCCCCGTGCGGGCCTCCTCATGGTTGAAGATCATGTCCTTGATATAGAACACTTCATTTTCGATCCAGTAGATGATATACCCGTCCGGCTCCTCATTCTCGTTATAGTAGATTGCCGCCATGATATCGTCTCGGTCCCAGAGCCAGTATTCGTTCCAGGCCAGCTCATCCCGGAGGATGGCTCCGTGGGTATGCTCGGCAAAGCGGGCGTAGGTCTCCTTCAGTTCCTCGCCGTCCGCCTTCACCCGGCGCACGCTGCCAGTGACCTGGTGGTTTTTCGAAAGCTGATAGTCCTTGATCTCATACGAGATCTTGTCCGAAATCAGTTCCCAGCCCTTTCGCCGGTAATAGGGGATCGAATAGGGGTAGAGATAGCAGATATACTGCTTTTTCTCCCTCATGTTTTTCAGGGCCTGCTCCAGCAGCTTGTGCATCAGGCCCATATTGGAGTATTCCGGGTAGGTCCCCACTCCCGTCAGGCCGCCCATGGAATAGGTCTTCCCAAAAACCTTGACGCGCATCGGATAGACCGCCACCTGGGAAACCAGGGTGTCGCCGTCAAACCAGCCGATCACGTCCGCTTTCCGCATGGTTGGAAATTTCGCCCGGATGATCTCCTTCTCCTGCCAGCCCACGGAACTGAGTTCCTGATCCGTCACCTGGAATACATAGCGCAGCAGGGCGTTATATTGTTCCAGATACTCATTGCCTACCGGCCGCATTTTCAAATCTTTTTTATTCATCAAGAATCACCAAATTCTCCGTTTCATACAAAATATATCCATCGTTATAGTATAGGGGAAGTTCAAATAAAAGACAAGCCGCCCCATGGCCCAACACAATCCCAGTTGTCTCAAAGCAGGATTACGCCCCAACAAGACAGCGCCGCCAGAAATCCGGAAGCGGCCGCCTTGTTGGGGCTGTCCACAGTCGCTATTCTCATTGAGCCAAAGGGACCGGACCCTCTGCCACAATCAGCAGGCCGCATCATTGCCTTTCCGCCGGGACAGGCGCTTCAGGATGGCCGCTTCGATCTGATCCCCATATTTCATCCCCAGAAGAAACAGGACTAACCCCGCTACACCGATCAAAACCATCGCCCACGGAGAGACATGAAAGGCGGCGCCGCCCAGGGCGCTGGCAAAGAGCAGTCCCCAGGGGCGGGCAAGCAGGACGATCACCGCAAAGCGGCGGAATGAGAGCGAGGACAGGCCGGCCAGGATGCACAGAAGATCGTCTGGAAAAAAGGGGAAAAGGAACGCCAGAGTGAGGAACACCGGAGCCTTGGTCTGGAGGATCTGCTGATATTTTTCAGACAGCCTCCGGCTGACAAAACGCCCGGCAAAGTCCCGGCCCAGCACCCGGGCCAACCAGAACAACAGCAGGGAACCGGCGACTACTGCGGCGAAGGTGAGGAAAAAGGAAGGCCATGTTCCAAAGAGAACACCGCCCGCGGCAGCGGTAATATTGCTGGGGATCGGAGCCAGCACGACAGAGAGAAATTGGAGCAGGAAAAAACACAGGTGGGAGTATGGCGCAAAGTCGTCCATGTAGGCCCGCAGGGATTCCTGAGAGGACGCCGCCTGGAAAAAGCCGGTGGAGTATAGGAACCATCCACCTCCGACAATCAGAAGCCCCGCTGCGGTCAGGAAGAGAATACGCTGTCTGGATTTCGTAAAAGACACCTCTTTATCGTTGAGCCGTGAAAGGCATTTTATCACACGTGAAGGGGAAAACGACAGAAACTGTCTTAACATTCTATGAAGGAATCGTAAATAAACATGGTCAGGGTCCCGGATTTTCCCTTTGCCGCAAAGGTGTGGACGCGCTCCCCGCGGCGCTCCATGCCCCGGCGCTCATAAAACGGGTAATTGCAGGTGGTGTCTGTGAACAGGAAGAAATTGCGGATCCTCTGGGTCCTCATGTAATCCTGCGCGGCATCAAACAGCTTCTTCCCCAGGCCGATGCCCCGGTATCTGGAATTAACTGCAAAGAACGCGATCTCCCCCTGGTACTCGGTCTGGGTGTCCTGGAGGAGCTGCTGGTCGATCTCTTCCACGCCGGAAAAGAACCTAGTGACCATACGCCCCTCTTTGGACAGGAACAGCGACGCCACGGAGAGGAGCATCCGCAGTCTGAGGCGGAACGGGCATCTCTTCTCCCTGCGGTCTTTGACCATGATAATCCCCACCGGGACTTCATCCACCAGCGCGACCTGGGTAAAGGTCTGATTGGTGAGGCAGCTGTCCAGATAGGCCCGCGCCAGCTTCTGCGCCGTCTTGGGGGAGGCAAACTTGTCATACTGCCACGTCTCCCGGATGATCCCGATCAAAGCCGGGCGGTCTGATGTCTGGTATTCTCTCAATACGATCTGTCCATCCATTTTGTTTTCTCCATTTCTTCTTTCCAAAATCGTCTGCGGGATCTCCTGATACCGCTTCAGCACATAGTCCCGCTTTTTTGTGAACCACCGGTACTCTGTAATCAAGGCTCCGACCACAAACAGCGCACCTGCGATCAAAAGACTGTGCTGGAAGCCCGCCCATTTCAGGACACAATAGCTGATGCCGGACGAGAGCAGCGCGGCGGCCAGATAAATACCAATCGCGTACTGCTCCACCTTTTGCGGCGGCAGGGTGAGAAAGAAATCGTCCCATTTTTCGCTATTACCCCTGAACTGCTTCCCTTTCAGCCAAAAGAGCAGGAAAACCAGGCCCAGGCCGCTCCACAGGCACAGAAGCCATTTTCCTGCGATTACGGCCAGCAAAATCACCAGCTTCAAAATACTCCCCCCCTGGAATCAATAGCAGTAGCGCCGCCGGTATTTCAGGAGCATGACGGCGGACAGGACGACTGCCGCCAGCTCCGCGGCCGGTGTCGCCAGCCAGATCCCGGTGACACCCAGAATGACCGGGAGGACCAGCATGGCGATCAGTGTAAAGACAAAGGTGCGGGAAAACGCCAGCACTGCCGAAATGAGCCCATTGGAAAGCGCGGTGAACATCCCGCTTGCAAAAATGTTGAAGCCCACAAAGAGCAGGGCCAGGGAACAGATCCGGTTTCCTGCCACAGCCAGGTCATAGACAGGTGTTCCGGGCCGGGCGAAGATGGACACCAGCGGCTCTGTGACAGCCAGAGAGACGAGCACGGCGGCCGCCGCCTCGCCGATCGCCAGCGGCAGGGAAATCGGGATCGCCGCCGCGATAAACGCCACCAGACAGATGGCATACAGGACGCTGTTCGTCCTGAGAAAACGGGCCATTTTTCTGTTCAAACGGGTATGCCTCCTCTGTCTCCGGGCGGCGATTTGTATACGCCCCCAGTTTTAGTTTTTTATTATAGCACATCTGTTTACAGTCCACAAGGTGTCACGGCGCAAATTCCGCGTACAAAAGCCCCGCGCGCGAGGACTGTCGGAAGGCAGGGAACAAATGGGGGTGTACAAACGGGAAAGAGTGTGGTATACTTTGTACAAATCGTGGATTTTTCACGAGCTTTTTTGTATGTTTCGCGCCGGAGCGTGCCGCCGCGATCAGATAGAGGGGAGTCTTCCCCACATTTCCATACAGAGCAGTCACGGGCGATTTTTCCGCGCCATCGGCGGCGACTCAGGGCCGCGCGGGGACGGAGCGCCTTTCTTTTGCTGCGCCCATTTGGCGCCTTTCTGCTCTGCTCACAATGTTTTATTATAAAGGAGATAGCATTCAACATGGCAGAAAAACTGAAAATCATCCCCCTTGGCGGTCTGAACGAGATCGGCAAGAACATGACCGCCTATGAGTACGGCGGCGAGATCATCGTGGTCGACTGCGGCATGGCCTTCCCCGGCGACGACATGTACGGTATCGACTGCGTCATCCCCGATGTGACCTACCTTATCAAGAACCGCAGCCGTCTGCGCGGCATGTTCATCACGCACGGCCACGAGGATCACATCGGCGCGATCCCCTATGTGCTCAAGCAGATCAACGTCCCCATCTACTGCACCCGCTTCACGGCGGGGCTCATCAGGCTCAAGCTGCAGGAGCACCGCCTGCTCGACTCGACGAAGCTTGTGACCGTCGAGGCCGGCCAGACCGTGAAGGCGGGCAAGTTCCAGGTGGAGTTCATCCACGTCAACCACTCCATCGCCGACTCCGTGGCCTTCGCCATCCACACCCGCATGGGCACCGTGGTCCACACCGGCGACTTCAAGATCGACTCCACCCCCATCGACGGGGAGGTCATCGACCTCGCCCGCTTCGGCGAGCTGGGCAAGCAGGGCGTGCTAGCGCTGCTGGCCGATTCGACGAACGTGGAGCGCCCCGGCTATACCATGAGCGAGAAGGCCGTCGGCAAGACGTTCGCGCGGCAGTTCGCCGGGTGCAATAAGCGCATCATCGTCACGACGTTCGCCTCGAACGTCCACCGCATCCAGCAGGTCATCGACGCCGCCGCCGCCTGCGGGCGCAAGGTCGCCGTGACGGGCCGCTCGATGGAGAACATCATGAAGGTCTCCACGGAGCTCGGCTATATGAAGCTCCCGAAGGGGACGGTCATGGACGTCAACCGCATCAAGGGTCTCCCGCCGCAGCAGCAGGTCATCATCACGACCGGCAGCCAGGGCGAGGAGATGAGCGCGCTGTACCGCATGGCCTTCTCCACGCACAAACAGATCGACATCGGCCCGCAGGACAAGGTCATCATCTCCGCTTCCGCCATCCCCGGCAACGAGGTGACGGTCGGGCGCGTCATCAACGAGCTCTTCCGCAAGGGCGCGGACGTTGTCTATGACAAGGCCGACATGCTCCACGTCTCGGGTCACGCGTGTCAGGAGGAGCTGAAGATCATCCACGCGCTCGTAAAGCCCCGCTTCTTCATCCCCCTGCACGGCGAGCAGCGCATGCTCCAGATCCACAAGCGCGTGGCCGAGAGCATGGGCATGAAGCCCAATCAGATCTGTGTGGCGGAGAACGGCTCGGTCATCGAGCTGACGGCCAAGCACATGAAGTGCGAGGCGTCCGTCCCCGCGGGCGAGGTGTTCGTGGACGGGTCGGGCGTCGGCGATGTGGGCGCGGTCGTGCTCAACGACCGCAAGATCCTCGCCGAGGACGGCATGGTCGTCATCATGCTGCCCATGAGCTCGCACGACCACCAGCTGCTGTGCGACCCGGAGATCGTGACGCGCGGCTTCGTGTACGTCAAGGAGTCGGAGCAGCTGCTGCAGGAGCTGCGCGAGCTCGCGCAGGATGCCGTATCCGGCATGTCGGCCCGCCGCCGCAAGGATGACGGCGAGGTCTGCAAGACCGTCCGCTCGGCCGTGAGCAGCTACCTCTACAAGCACACCAAACGCAGCCCGATGATTATTCCGATGGTCACGAGACTTTAAAAAATCACACAAAATGGTAGCACCAGATAAGAAAACATTGAAAAAGTCAGTGAAATCAATGTTTTTCATGGTGCAAACACGGTGCGAAGTCGAAACAATCAAATACTGACATGCTCAAAGGGCGTTGATATACAAGTATCAGCGCCCTTTTCCTATACCCACAAGCCATAGGCATTGAAAACCTATGGCGTTTTTTTATACCCATTTTGAAAGGAGGCTGGCAATGAAACTGACAGAAGCAGAAATGAGGATGGTGTTTCAGATTGAAAGTACCAATCAGAACGCTGCCCTGAATGAGATTTACATGACATGGCGCTATGCGCCGAACCCGGCAACGAAAGAAACGGCGGAAGGCCTTC
>OLJF01001463.1_pt1 | contig 14504 bp, 10 predicted proteins | sample 1609751 | NCBI WGS metagenome assembly OLJF01 (sample SAMEA4350171, study PRJEB24818) | metagenome | biome: human; feature: gut; material: faeces | place: Denmark | collected 2013-09
GAAAATGGCAAGCTCCGCATACTCGTTTTCTGTTAGCGGGGAAATTTTCTGTAAGGTGCGTTCTGCAAAGGGGCGCATATCCTCGTCCATGAACGGCAGCGCAGCCGTCATATTTTCCATAAGCTGTACTTTGCTTCCCTCATGGTAAATACTCAACAGGTTCATTTCTTCAACGGTCAGTCTAATCATGCTCATACCTCCAATTCGTGATGTTTTGTTTTTGCTGTCTTTTTCGGGACTTTTGGGGATTTTTCTGTTTGTAACTGCGCCCGGACAGAGGGACGGGACTGTTTCATCTCTTTATTCCTCTCGCTTTTATCTATCAGCGCATAAACGCCATGCCTGCCCTCCAACGTAGAAAAGGAAAGGCTGTTGTAAGGGAGCATGGAAAGCAGCCGTTCCATATCCTTATCCGTTGCCAGTGGAACAAAGTAGGGAGAAAGCTCTACCGCACAATGGGTTTTTTCGGGGCTATCCGGTTCTCCAAGCCCTTTTACATTTTCCACAATCCGGCGGGCTTCTGCTTCAATCCGTCTGTCATGCAGGGCGGCGATATGTAACTGAAAATCCCTCTGCGTATGTGGTGTTCGTTTTTTCTGCTGTTCCCTCAAAAGGCTTTTTAAGGCTTCCGGGTCGTTTGGCTGTGCTTCAAAACGTATAAACTTTCCAAGTTGCGGGTCAGTGTCCCCGTCAAAATATTGTCCGGCAGGCTTTGTCAGCTCCCCATGCTCATAAATCAGCGTGTAGTTGTCGGCAGGGATTGATTTTTCGATTACTTCCCGGAAATGCTGCAAATAATCCAGTTCATAAAGATTGCCCTTGATTTTTTCCTGCTCTGTGCCTGTCAGTTCCACCGCATAGGCAAGGATAGTATCGCGGGTCTGTTCCCCGTAAAACCGCCATGTATTATGCTGCCTTGTATCCTTTAGAAAAACGTCCCGTTCCCGGAAGCAGCACGTCCCGGACGGGCGGGAAAACCACAAAAGCCGTTTGTCCTCCGGGACAGGGCTTACCGCCGCTTTCTGCAAAATCTGTTTGTCTATGTCAAAATCGCTCTGATAAAAAGCGGTGTTCTGTTTCATTATGGCTTCAAGGGAAGCGATAACGTCCACATTTTCAAATTTTTGTAACTTCATAGGTCAGCTCCTTTCCAAATCCTGTGTTTTCTGTCTTGCCTGTTTCTTCGTCGTCTGTTCTTTCGCTGCTTTAAGCTGCGCCCGGATAGAGGGCTTTTCCTGTTTGGCAGACTTGCCGCGTTCCTTATCGGTTTTCAATGCTTCGGCGTATTCTGCAAGGGAAATCTGTTCCCCGGCTTTCGCCTTTTCCTCCAGTTCCGCAGCGGTCGGGGTGTTGTTTATCTGCCCGTCAATCATATTGTAATTTTGCTCGGTGGTCTGCTCGGCAGCTTTCAGATAGTTTTCCGGTTGCAAAAACTCCGACACGTCCTTATAGCCGAAGCTGTCTACATAGTGGGCGGTGTCCTGCCCGTTCTGATGAAGCACCACCACGTCGGAAACGGAAAGGCTGTGTCCCTTAAAATCTTTCGGGTGGTCGATATTGAAGCGGGTGTAAATATCTTCAAGGGAAGTTCCCTCCGTAAGCTCTGCGGAATAGACAAGGGCATAGTTTTTCGGGTCTACCCGGTGTCCTGTGGCAGTCAGACGGTCGTAAGGTTCAAAGCGCAAGTCCCTTGTTTCGTTCCCGCCTTTTATCTGATAAATGGAAAAGGTGTCTTTGTCCTGTGGGGCTTCCTGTTCCGGCTGCTCCTGTACTGGTTGTTCCTGTGCAGCTACCTTTTGTTGCCGGATATGCGCCCGCTGTAACTCGGTAGGCTTTTCCCCGGTAAGGGGTGCAATCGCTTTCACATAATCAGCCGCATAGTAGGCGTTACTGGTAAGCTGCCGCTGCCATGCCCCTGCTTTTGGCGACCAACGGAAGCCATTACTTTTTAGGGCTTCCCGCGTGGCTTCGTCCGGCTTATCCTCAAAGAAGATTTGCAGTCGGTTCGCTTCGGTGTTTGCTTCCACCTTGCCGCCGTCAAACTCCCAACCCACAAAACCGATTTCTTTTTGCTGTGAAAGGGATTTGATACGGTCTTTCACGCGCCGGATTTCTGCGCTGTTGTTGGATAACGCCCAAGTCGCAAAGGGCTTGTCCTCCAAATGCCAACTGCTCGCCATGTCTACTTTCAGTTTTTCCAGTTCCTCCGGCGGTAAATGCGGGCAGCCGTCAAGGGTCTTATGCTTGCGGTAATAGGCATTTACGGCTTTCATAGTTTCCTGTGCTTTTTCAAGGCTTTCCAGTTTCTTTTCTAACTTCTGTACTGCCTGTGGGTCGTCTGCGCTGATACCGCCCATGCCGGTACTGCGGATTTTATCAAGAAGCCCTTGTATGTCCTGCCATTCCCGATAATTGCTGTCGCGGGCTGCGTTCTGCTTTTCTTTCTTCCTTGTGGGGAAGTTAGAGCCGCCCGCAATCAGGATAGAGGGAATACGCGCGTCAATCTCATAGCCTTTGTTCATGTTCGCCGCCAGTTTCCGGGCGTAGGTGTCAAGCAGGCTGTCGATTTTCTCATGGTACATCGGGTCTACCCGCTGTTTCTGCCTTTCTGCAAGCTGTACGGCTTCATCAACATAATGCCTGTATTCAGCCGTCGCGCTGCCTTGCTTATAATCGGAAAAGCTGTTCATATCCTTTGCACGTTTGGCGGCAGCTTCATTGATAGTGTAATAAGGGGCGGCGGGGGCGGCCTGTTCCGGCTGTGTGGTCTGCGGTGTTTCGCTGCTTGCGCCTGTATCAGCTTCCGGCTCGGTCTGTGCTTCTTTTTCCTGTACCGGGGCTGTTTCTTCGGGAAGCTCCTGCGCGGCTGCTTCTGCTTCGGGCTGTTTGGCGGCTTCCTGTGCGGGCTGTGCCTGTTCGGTGGTCTGTTCCTTATCCTGTGCCTTTTGGATTTCTGCAAAATGTCCGTCTATGGTATCAATCAGCTTCGCGGCTGTGCTGCGGATTGTTTCAAGAGAGCCTTTCAGTTCTGCAAGTTCTTTTCCGCTGCTCCACCCGGCGATATACCCAAAAGAATAGTCCGACGTATCAAGCCCGTAATGTTGGCAGACAGCATAGGCGACGCTTTCCGCCTGTACCTCGCGGGTGCGGCGGTCGGGGCGTTCCGGCATGGCAAGGGCGGTATCATGCAGCGTGGCGTGGGCGATTTCATGGATTGCGGTCTTGATATTCTGCAATTCGTCCATACCCTCGTTGATGATGATACGGTTTTCCTCATAATTACAGCGTCCTTTTACGCCGCCGCTTAGTGTTTCAAATCCCATAACAAACGGGGAAGTTTTTTCAAGGGCGGCGAAAAAATCTTTGTATTGTTCCACGTTACCCGTCAGCTCATAGGTAAGGGCAGGAAGCTCCTTTCCCTCGGTCTGTGAAATATCAAAGACAGATACCACACGAAAAGCGGGTATCTTGATTTCCTTTTCCTCGGTAACAGGCTTCCCGTCTTTATCGAAAACAGGCTTTTGGGTGTCCGGGTCGATTTTTTCCACCTGTTTCTTAACGGTAAACGGGGACGGCGCAAGTATCTTGATAGCTCTTTCTCCGGGCTTTACATGGCGGTCAAATTCCTTTTCCCATTGTTTATAGCCTTTCACAAGATTGCCGCCCTGCATGGCGATAAGGATTGTATTGTTAAGGCTGTAATCATGGAATTTTGACATAGTACGCAGATAATCGGCGTAACGGTCGCTTTCATACAGTCTTAAAATACCCTGTTCCAGTCGGTCGGTAATCTCTTTCATTTTGTCGGCGGGCTTTTCAGAAGATAGGATAATCGGGAGAACCGGGGGCTGCTCTGTGGCGGTGGTTTGTATGGCTGCGGAAGCGTCAAGGTCTGCCTGTTCCTTTTTCTGTACTGGCGGCTGCGGCGTTACCCGGTATTCCTCCGGCACGTCGCGCCTGTCGTACCACTGTGTAAAGGTGTTGCGGTTATTGTAGATATAGCCCTGCTCGGTAAATCTGCCCCCGTCATTGATAACAGCGTCCCGCCCGTATTCCTCATACATGAAATATTTTTTTGCTTCTTCGGGCAGCTCCAACTCGTCCAGTTCTTCAATCAGATAATGCCCGTAATCTTCCTCACTCTGTACGGACGGGTAAAGCCAGTAACAATCAAGGTTTTGTGTAAGATTGATAATGTCCTGCAAGTCCCTTGTATGGTCGCCGTAAGTGATAGCCGCAGCAAATTTTTCCCGGTCGTCGTCAAACTGCATTTTCAAAAGCTCGCTCAAATAGTTCAGTTCGTCAAGGCTTTCAAGCTCGGTCAATTTCCCTGCCAGTCCTGCAATAGAGGACTGGTATTCTGTGATGTGCAGTTCTTCGTAGTTTTTGCCGTCTATCCCGATACGGTCAAAGACTTCTTTCAAATGCTCGGCAGTCGTGGGGAATGATACCCATTCGCCCGCAGGTCTGCCCTCGGTGTACTTTCCAAGATTAGAAAGATACCCGCTTAAAATCGTTTCTGCCATGCGTTCACTCCTTTCGTTTTCAATCATGCGGTGCATAAGCGCGTAGTCCTCTATGCTCATGCTCCCGTCAAATAGATAAGGGTCGGGTTCTTCGCCGTCCCGGTAGGCTTTTTCAGAGAACGGCAGCCCCGCAGCGTGGGCGGCGGCTCTTGCTTCCTCGATAAGCTCCGGCGGCAGCCTGTCGTCGTGGGCTTCGATAAATTCCCCGATATTGCTATATCCGTTTTCGTAGTGGCGGCGCACCCCGGCGGTCAGCTCGTCAAGGTTCATATTCTCGCCAAGATAGCCGGAATAATAGCCGTTTACCACAACGGCGGCAGGGTCAGCCTGTTTAATTTCTTCCATGCGGCTTCTGTCCTCCGGGTAGAGAATATCGCCCATTTCAAGGTGGAAATATTCAGCGTTCCAAGAACGTCCCGTTTTCCAAAACGCCACCCAAGCGATACCGTCCCTTAATTCTTCTTGATAGTCTTTTACGGTGTCCCGTAAACTTGCCATGTGTAACCTCCTTTCCAAAGGGCAGCGCGGACGCTGCATGTTCCGGTTTCATCATTCAGTACCCCGCGCCCGCGTTTTTGCCAAAGATTTTAGAGATTTTTTCAAGATTTCAGAGGGTTTGGGACACTTCCCAACAAGCAAAAAATCCCCGCCGTTCTCGGTAGAGAAAGCAAGGATTTTACGGAAAAGGGTACTCTTTTCCTATGCTTGCTATTCAGTTATTTTTTCTTCGGAAGCTCCACCCGGTAGTTGACATATTTCCCGCCCGTATCAGCCAATACGATAGTTCCGTCGTAGGTTTTGCCCGTCTTTGGGGAATAGAGCTTCTTCACATTTACCTTGCCGGATTGTAAGAGTGCAGCGGCAATCTTCGGGGAAAAGGCTACTTTGCGTTCCTCAAAGAAGCGGTCATTTTTCCACATGGTAAAGATACATTCCTTGTTGCTGCAATAGTAATTCTTCTTGCCCTCATAGACAGGAGAACCGCAGCGGGGGCAGCTTCCCAACGCTTCCCGTTCCGGCTTGAACATCTGCGCCTTATCATCAGAAAGAAACGGGTACGTCTTTACCAGTTCCCGCGCCATATCCTCAATACCCTCCATAAATGCGGCGGGGTCTGCCTTGCCTTTTGCAATCTGCGTCAGATTGTTTTCCCATTCTGCGGTAAGCTGCGGGCTTGTCAGAGTGTCCGGCAGGACGCACACAAGGTTGATACCGTCTTTTGTGGGAAGTAGCTGCTTGCCTTTTCGCTCCACAAAGCCGCCCTTTACCAGTTTTTCAATGACAGCGGCGCGGGTGGCGGGAGTTCCAAGCCCTTTGCGTTCTGCGTCCGGGTCGGTGTCCTCGCTTCCGGCGCGCTCCATAGCAGAGAGCAGCGACGCTTCGTTGTGGGGTTTTGGCGGTATGGTATCATGCTCCGTTACCGTTGCCGCCGGATTGTCAAAGGTCTGCCCCTCGGTAAATGGCGGCAGGGTCTTTTCGGTGTCGCTGTCTGCGTCGTCCGTTTCGGGCTTGTTTTTTAAGGCTGCCCTGTATTTTCGGTCAATCTCTTTCCAACCCTCACAAAGAATGGTCTTGCCCTTTGCGGTAAAGGACTGTCCGGTACATTCAAAAACTGCTGTAACCGCTTCAAAGGTATGCGGTGCAGCGGTCGCCATAAGCAGACGCGCCCCGACAAGGGTAAGGATATTCCTTTCACTTTCCGGCAGCGTGGTAATATCAGTCTTTGCAAGCTCCATAGTGGGGATAATGGCGTGGTGGTCGGATACCTTTTTACTGTTCAGCACCTTTCCAAGCTCCGGCGTGAAGTCTTTTCCCGCCATAAAAGAAAACTTTCCACAAAGCAGCTTGATAATGCCCGCCGCTGTGTCGCCCATATCATCAGTCAGATAACTGCTGTCTGTTCTCGGATAAGTAAGAAGTCTTTTTTCATACAGGGCTTGTGCAAGGTCAAGGGTCTGTTTTGCCGTATATCCGAACAGGCGGTTTGCTTCCCTCTGTAAAGAAGTAAGGTCAAAGAGCTTCGGCGGGGCTGCGGTCTTTTTCTCTTTCACAAGGGAAGTACAGACTGCTTTTGACGCTTCGCAAGTCGTTTTTAATGCGTCGGCTTCTGCCTTATCTGAAATTCTTTCACTTGCAGCTTCCGCGCCGGATAAGGTAAGGCGAACATGATAGTATTTTTCTTTCTTAAATGTGGTAATCGCTGCGTCCCGGTCAACAAGCATTTTTAAGGTCGTGGTCTGTACGCGTCCCACGTTCAAAGTGTGGTTGTAAAGGACAGAGAAAAGGCGGGTGGCGTTGATACCGATAAGCCAGTCAGCCTTTGCCCTGCATAATGCGGAAGCAAAGAGCGCGTCGTATTCTTCGCCGTTCTTCAGACGGGAAAAGCCCTCGTTGATTGCGCTGTCCTCCATAGAAGAAATCCAAAGACGGCGCATAGGTTTCTTGCAGCCCGCCATTTCATAGACAAAACGGAAAATGAGTTCTCCCTCGCGCCCTGCGTCGCAGGCATTGACGACTTCGGAAACGTCTGCCCGGTGCATAAGCTCTTTTAGGGTTTTGAATTGCTTTTCCTTGTCAGAAGCAACGGTGTATTTCCATTCCTGCGGCAAAATCGGTAAGCTGTCATAACTCCACTTTTTATACTGCTCCCCGTAAGCAGCAGCTTCCGCAAGCCCTACCAAATGTCCCACACACCAAGAAACGATATAGCCGCTTCCTGTGAGAAATCCGTCTTTCTTTTCCTTTGCCCCAAGTACGGCGGCGATTGTCTGCGCCACACTGGGCTTTTCTGCGATAACTAAAATCAAATATAAGTTCCTCCTTTCAGCGTTCCGGCTCGGTTTTCTTTTTCTCCTGTACCTGTTTCAAACAGTACCCCACACAAGGGGACTGTCCCTTATAAGGACAGGAAGCGCAAGCCGGGGGATAAGGAACAGGCGGCGCATTATCACGCCGCCCGTTCGGTTTCTGTATCATCATCTTTTCAAAGGGATTGTCGGTAAACAGGGTCATAGGGTTTCTTCCTCCGTTTCTTCATCTTCGGAAGTTTCCCCGGTATCTGCTTCCGGCTCGTCCTCGTCGTAGTCCTCAAATTCAAAATCTTCAAGGTCGGTATCGCCCTTTACATTCTGCTTCGGCTTTAGAAACTTAAAGTAGTAGAACGCTGCGCCGCCACCAAGCAGGGCAAAGAGGACTAAGGCAAGCACCACACCGGGATTGCCGCCTTTTTCTTTCGATTCTTCCGGCTGCTCCGTTGGTGTTGGGGTAGGCTCTTTGCCTGTGCAGCCTGTCAGAGTGGTTGCACATACCGGGCAGGACGTGTTTACCTTTCCGGCTTCGCATTTTTCCGTACAGTTACAGATTTCCGGCTTTTTGGCAGCTTCGCCGTTTTCGGTCAGTGCCATAAGGTCGGCTTCGTCCACTTGATTTAGGAAATGTACGGTCTGTTCGCCCTCGGCGGCGCGGTCAATGAGGATATAGAAATAGTTGCCGCCTTTGGTGGTAACAGTGATAAGCTGCTTATTGCCGCCGTAATCGTCAACCAGTGTTGCGTTTCCCTTTGGGGTAAGGGGCGGCGTTTCCTCCACAATCACGCCGCTGTCATTAGTCGCGTCCCCGGCGTTCGGCTCTGTGGCTGCGCCCTGTGCATAGGCAGGGACAGAAAAACCGCCCATAAGGATAAGGGCGGCACAAAGGGCAGTCATGGTCTTTTTCAGTTTATTCTTCATCTGCATTTTCCTCCTGTTCGTTTTCTTCTGCGGGTGCGGCAGTCATGCCGGGAATACCGCCGCCGGACAGCATAGCGTTCAGTTCCTGCGGGGTCAGACGCATAGCTCGTACAAGCTGTACGATTTCAAGGTTTTCCGCTTCGGTTTTCTGCGCTTCCAGTCCTTTTAACTTGTTCTGATACTCTGTGATTTTCTCGCGGGTCTTTGCGATTTCCTTATTGATACGGTCGATTTTATTGTTTGCCATAGGTCATTTCTCCTTTCTTTTTTGGGCTGCTTTACCAGTTCATCAGCCCGTAGCCTTTGATACATTGATAGTTAAGGTCATAGCTCTTTATCTTGCAAGCGTCGCCGGAATTGCCCTCAACGGTATAGACGCGGCTGCCGTCCCTGCCAAGCACAAGCCCCACATGGTCGGCAACGCCGTCTAAATCCCAATCGAAAAAGATTGCGTCGCCCGGTGCGATATTCTCATAGCCGCGTGCGCCCCATTGTCCCCTTGACTGAAACCAAGAGACACCCTGCCATTCGCAGCCCGCAAATCGGGGTTCGCTTTTTCCGGCTTGATTGTAGCACCATGATACAAAACAGGCGCACCATTCCACGCGGCTGTTAAAGCCGTACCAAGACCAGTAAGGGTAGCCGCCCACGTTTCCGACTTGCTGTTTTGCAAGTTCCATAAGCTCTTGATTTCCGGGGCGCGTACCGTTTACAAACTCCACGCCGCTTAAATCCTCGGACGGGCTTCCATCGGGAGAACCGCCGCCAAAAATCAGCGGTTTGTTGCCGCTTGTTTCCAAGTACACATGGAACATTTCAAGCTGCTGTGGCGTAAGAAGTTCCTCCGCAAGCTCGGAAATCGGCTTATATGTCAGTTTCACATTCAAGATGTAATACTCATAAGGGACTTCCTCGGTGGTGGTTTCCCCGGTTTCCGGGTCGGTACTTGTTTCGGTGCGGTAGCGTATTTCCACTTCCTCGGTCAGCGTCAAGGTGTACTGCATGGAAAAGATACGTTCAAGCTCTGCCTGTGCGCTCTGCGGGGTGTAGCTCTGCAAAAGGGCGGTCAAGTAAGACGCTAATTCGTGGGGGTTATGCCCGATACTGTCAAGGTCGTAGCGGTATTCATCATAGCCGGGGTGGGTGCTTTCGATATTGTCAATCTCACTTTGCAGGGCATTTTCCATAGCGGCGTAGTTCTGTTCCGTTGCCACAAGGTCGCTGTCCTCGGACGTGTAGGACGTGCCAAGCACCCCGTTTGTCAAGCCGGAAAACATAGCCCCGCAAGAGGACAGCCCTGCGGAAATCATAATAAAGAGAAGCAGCGCGGCAACTGCAATCAAAACACCCGCCGGGTGTCTTGCCGCAAATGCGGCGGCTTTCCTCGTTTCCTCGGCGGTTTTCTTTGCCGTCTTTCTTGTGGCTTCCGCTGCGGCTTTTGTCCCTCCTTTCTTTGCCGCCTTTGCATACTGGCGTTTTATCTGCTGTTTCTGCATGAAACGGGAAAGCGGGTTAGAAGTAAGCTGCGGGTTGTCGTGCAGGGTTTTGTGATACTGGAAGTTGACGTTTGCCTTAAATGCTGCCTTTTCTGCATTTGCTGCTTCCCGGTAGGGTTTCAGCTTATGGCTGCGGTAGCCCTGTTTTAACTTCCGCGCTCCGTATTTCGCGCCGCGCTCGGCAAGTTCCTCTGATTTATGCGCCCCCTCAACGCCGGAATTGTCCTTTTCAACGGAATGTATCTTGTTATGGACGAAAATCCCTGCTTCCTGTGCAGGGCGGGACAGCGGGTTTCCCTTTTTGCCGCCGGGTATCGGTTTTTCCTGTTCTTCAAAGCGTAAGCGGGTCTTTGCCTTGCCTGCGGCTTCGTCAAAGGTGCGCTTCTTAACCAGTTTCTTTTGCTTTGGGATAGCTGCCTTTGCCGCGTCCAGTCGGTCAGCGGCTTTGTTTGATTTTTCAATATAGCGTTCCAGTTCCGGGGCGGCAAGTTCTTCCTCGGTAAACTGCAAGCGGGAAGATGTTGTTTGTGCGGTGGCTTCCTCCTGTGCCTTGCGTACCGCCTTTTTACTGGATTTGCGGGTCTGTGCGGCTTCGATATGCTCCATGACGCGGTCTGCGGTGGCGGTGTCCCTTGCGGGGGCAGCTCCCGGTGCGTGGGGTAACGGGGAAGTTTGGGACGGTAAACCTTGAAGCTGCGTCCCGTCCTGTGTGGTTTGCTGCTCCGGGGACTTTTGAAAATCCGCGTCCTGTTCCCGTTTACTGATACGCTCGGCGGTCTGCTGTGTTTCGTTTACCTCGATAAGCCCGTCGCGGGTCATTTTCTGCGTGATTTTATCGCGGGATTTATATTGCTTCATGGTCTGCACCTCACTTTCCGCTTTCGGAAACTTCCTCCGGCTTCGTTGTCATTACCCTGTAAAGCTCGGTATCTTTCGGGAAGCGGTCTACAAAAGGCAGCACCACATTTCCATAGAAGATAAGCCCCTCGCCCGCTTCGGTGTGGGTAACATACTTCATCTGCTGCGGGGAAATATTAAGCTGCTTTGCAAGGATAGTACGGTCGCCCTGCGCTTGATTGAGCATGAGGACAAAATCGCTGTTTTCAAAGATATTTTCCACCTCGCGGCTTGCCAAAAGGTCTTTGACGTTCTGCGTAATGGCTGTGGGGATACCGCCCCATTTACGGAAACGCTTCCAAATCTCCACGCTGTAAGCGGCGGTCTGTTCCTCTTTTAAGAGCAAGTGAAACTCGTCCATATAGTAGCGGGTGGATTTCTTTTCTGCGCGGTTTATCGTTACCCTGTTCCATGTCTGGTCTTGCACAATGAGCATACCTAACTTTTTAAGCTGCTTCCCAAGCTGCTTTATATCAAAGCAGACAAGGCGGTTAGAAAGTTCCACGTTGGTTCTGTGGTTGAATACGTTAAGGCTGCCGGAAACATACAGCTCCAATGCCGCCGCGATACGGGCAGCTTCCGGCTCCGGCTGTCTTAACAGCTCGTCGTAAAGGTCGCCCAAGATAGGCATTTTTGCCGGGTCGGGGTCTGCAAGGAACGGACGGTACACATTTCTTACAGCCCTGTCAATGACGGTCTTATCGACAGGCTGCAAACCCTCCTTGCCGCCAATGACAAGCTCGCAGAGAGAAAGGATAAAATCAGATTTCAAGGCTAACGGGTTGTCGTCCTCGGAATAGTTAAGGTTTATATCCATAGGGTTTACATACTGGGGCTTGCCGTCAATGCCCCTGCCCGTAGGGGAAAGCCGTATCACTTGCCCGTTCAGACGCTGCACAAGGGAAAAATACTCGGCTTCCGGGTCGCAGATGATAATGTCGTCGTCAGTAATGAGGAAAGCATTTGTCATTTCCCTTTTGGCGGCGAAACTCTTACCGCTTCCCGGCGTTCCCAAGATAAGCCCGTTTGGGTTTTTGAGCTGCTTTCTGTCGCAGAGTATCATGTTGTTAGAAAGGGCGTTCAAGCCATAGTACAGGGCTTGCCCCGTCTGAAAAAGCTCCTGCGTGATAAAGGGAATGAAAATAGCGGTGCTTGATGTGGTAAGCCCCCGCTGTATCGGGATAAGGTTTTCCCCAATCGGCACACTGGATAAAAGCCCCGCTTCCTGCTGATAGTCAAGGCGTGTCAGGCGGCAGTTGTATTTCTGTGCGATACCCGCCGCAGCGAAAATGTCATTTTCCAGTTTCCGCTTCGTGTCTGCCATGTTTACCACAAGGAATGTAAGGAGAAACATTCGCTCGTTGCGGCTCTGTAAGTCCTGCAACAAGTTCTTTGCTTCGCTGCCAAAGGTGGCAAGGTCGGACGGGATTATATCCATGTCATAGCCGCTTCTAACCGCTTTTTTCTGTTCCTCAATCTTCATCTTGTCAAGGTCTGTGATTTTGCGTTTAATGGTCTTGATTGCTTCCGACTGGTCGATACTGCGGATATGTAAGTTGACGATTACACCTGTTTCCAAGTCCAGTATGTCAGCAAGCATACGGTCGTTGAGTTCCGGCGCAAGGATTTCAAGGAAGCTCGCCGCGCCGATTTTACGCCCCATGCGGAAATATCTGCCCTCGCCAAAACGGAAAGAGGACGGGGCGATAAAATCCTTTGTAGACAGCCCCGACGGGGTAAGCCAGTCAAAGGAAAAGGAGAACGGCTCGCCCTCCGGGTGGAATACCCCATGCAGCACCTTTAAGCGTTCATAGCCGGATAAGGGGCGGGCGGTTACGCCAAGCACCTTGAAATTGTTAAGCACGTCGGTTTCGATACGGGAAAGCCTTGACTTTGCAGCCGCCTTGTTATCGGCTTCAACAGTAAAGGTAATGTATTTGTGCTTCACAAGCCCGTTGTTGCCTTTACTAAGCTGATTTTTCAGCATATCCGAATACTCGGTGCGGATAGAGTTAAAAGCGTCCTCCTGTGCGGGGATAGAGATTGCTTTTTCTGCCTGTTCCCGCTGCGTTCCTTGATTGATGAAAGAAAGCTGCACGCTCACGCTCGCGTCAAAGTAGTTGAGGAAATCGCACCAGTTTTCAAAAATGGCGGTCTTATCGTCAGCCTGTGCAAGCTGATAATTGATGTCCTCGAACACGACGCACTTTGAATATCTCTTTTCCGTAACCTTGCAGATACCGTCCGGGTACATGGCAAGGTAGGGAATGGTCTGCTGTGCGGTGCGGGCTTTGCCGTCGCCTTTAGCCTTTCGGATAGCTTCGGCAATCTGTTTCTTTTCGGCGCGGGTCAGCTTACGCCTGTTTCCTGCGGCTTCCCGCGTCTTTTTTGTTTGTCCTTTTGACAATCGCTGATACCTCCTTTTCTAAGTTTCGCTGCTTTTCCAAGACAGCGTATAGGTTTTCGGTTCTGTAAGGTCGCTCCTTTGGGCGGGTAAACTTTGTCTGAATGATGTTCTTAACCACCACTTCAAGGGGCTGTCCATGCTTTTCATACATGGCAAGCAGGAAGCAGGGGAGCATGACGACAATCATCGCCATAGCCGCAAGATTTGTCCCTGCGCTGCCTTTGAGCAAAAAAAACAGCGGCAGTCCGATTAAGAGAGCCGCCGCAAAACAAACGATTTGCCGCTTTGTCAGATTGAAAGCGACTTTTGTTTTGACTTTGGATAGGTCTTTGGGTACAGGTACATACGCCAAGAAAAAACCTCCTTTCTGCCCTTAGTGGGCGTTGAATATGGATTTTGCCAGTGTGCCGGATTTGAACAGGGAAAAACAGAGGATAACCGTATAGGCGGCAAGGGAAAATACCGCGCTGTGCAGATTGTCTGCGATTATCATATCGTTTACCAGTACGGCGTAAATACCGACACATATCATAATGAGGAAGCCTTGAAAACCAAGAGCGAACAGCCCTTTTAGGTAGTTGTTTCCAATCTGTCCCCATTCTCTGTTGGTCATGGTCGCAAATGGAATAGGCGATACCGAACAGTAAAGGTAAATCTCTATCATTCTGCCGTATAGGATAACGGTTATCAGTACGGACATGATTTTCATGCAAAGGCTCACAAGGCTTGTTTCAAGCACAAGTAAGAGCAGTTCGGGGATTTCCATATCTTCAAGCCCCTCCTGCATGGCGGCAAGGGCTTCGGCAACGTCGATATTCGTATCGCCGCCGATAACCCCCGCTGCGCCGGAAACGATATGCTGCGCCATATCAAAGACCGCCATTGTGATGTTGAACGTGTTGGTTACGATAAACACCGCGACAAAGGCTTTGAATATCCACTTAAAGAACATGAATGTTTCTATGTCGTGCATATTGTTCTTTTCCGTTACCATGCTGATTAGCTCGTAGCATAGGACATAGGTAATGACAAGCCCCGCAATCGGGACGATTACATTTTCAGAAAGGGTCTGTATCATGCTGAAAATGTTGGCGTTCCACCCTTGCGGGGTCTGTCCTACCTCGTTTGCGATAGTCCCGACTTTTTCGTTTACGTCCCCGAACATAGTTGACAGATTACCGTTTATCGCTCCGATAAGGATTTCCTTTATCCATTCGTTAATCGCGTCAAGTATGCTCTGCATAGGCAGCTACCCGCGCTTAACCGAACAAGCCGGAAAGCAGAGGTACAAGGATAGTGCCGATAAGGGCAACACCGCCGCCTGCCATGAGCTGTTTTATCCCCAATTAGGTGTAAAACTCTGCTCGATGGCGGGCGGCGGCGTACAAAAAATCTATATGGTGTTTTTAAGAGAACCGTCCCGGCGGGACAGGTCAGGCAGTGACCTGTT
>OLJF01001464.1_pt1 | contig 14501 bp, 6 predicted proteins | sample 1609751 | NCBI WGS metagenome assembly OLJF01 (sample SAMEA4350171, study PRJEB24818) | metagenome | biome: human; feature: gut; material: faeces | place: Denmark | collected 2013-09
CCCCAGTGGTCTTTCTCACCGCCTTTTACGATGAAGTGAATGTGGTGATGGGGCTGGAGCTGGGCGCCGACGACTACATCAGCAAGCCCTTTCGCCTGCGGGAACTGATGGCGCGGATCAAGACGGTGCTGCGCCGCAGCAAGGGCGCTGCCACCGAGGAAATCCGTATAAGCGGTCTAACCGTGCGGATGAAAGAGGGCAAAGTGCTGAAAAACGGGCAGGAAGTGATTCTAACCGCCCTGGAATACAAGCTGTTGCTGACCTTTTTGCAAAACCGTGGCCGGGTGCTCAGCCGCAATATGCTGCTGGAGAGCATTTGGGATGTGGCCGGCGACTTTGTCAGCGACAACACGCTGAGCGTATACATCAAGCGGCTGCGGGAGAAGATCGAGGACGACCCGGTGGAGCCGCAGATCATTAAGACCGTGCGGGGCATGGGCTACAAGGTGGACGAATGAGCGAGGACAAACATTTTCGCCGCGCGCTGGTGCCGGGGCTGGTGATCAGCGCCCTGCTTATCGGCGTGGGCTTTTGGCAAAGCATCACCATGGGCATAATCTGCCTGGTGGGCTGCGGGGCGCTGCTGGCAATATTCTGCCTATACACCCGCAATCAAACCCGAGAAATTCGGCGGCTGTCCGATTACCTGACCACCCTGGTCAACGGCACGGCGCCGCTGCTGGTGCCCGCCAACAACCAGGAAGGCGAGCTGTCCCTTCTGGAGAATAACATTTACAAAACCGCCCGCAAGCTGCAAACCCAGGCGGAGCTGATGCAAAAGGACAAAACCTACCTGGCGGACGCGCTGGCCGACGTCTCGCACCAGCTAAAGACCCCCATCGCCTCCATGACGGTGATGACGGATCTGCTGCTGGAAGAGGATCTACCCGCCGAAAAGCGGCTGGAATTCCTAAAGGGTATTTCCGCCCAGCTGGAAAAAATGCAGTGGATGATCACCACTCTGCTGAAGATCAGCAAATTTGACGCGGGCACGGCAGTGCTGCACAAGGAGCCGGTGGAGCTGACCGCAGTGGTGGAGCAGGCGCTGGCGCCCTTTATCATTCAAGCGGAGCTGCGCCAAATGACGCTGGCCGTGGACTGCCGGCAAGGGCAATTTTTGGGCGACCGGCTGTGGACAGTGGAAGCGGTGCAGAATATTGTCAAAAACTGCCTGGAACACATGGACAACGGCGGTACCCTGCGCCTAACCGGCACCCAGACCTCCCTCTATTGCCAGCTGGTGATCGCCGACGATGGCTGCGGAATCGAAAAAGAGGACCTGCCCCATATCTTTGAGCGGTTTTACAAGGGCAAAAACGCCGGGGCAGACAGCGTTGGCATTGGACTGGCGCTGAGCAAATCCGTGCTGAACCGGGAGAACGCCACCGTGGAGGTGCAAAGCACCGTAGGCGTCGGTACCACCTTTACCATTCGATTTTATCGGAATATTATTTAAGGGCATTGACGGACGGTTCTTACGGCGGGCGGATACTATCCGCCCCTACGAGGGCACTTTTGTAACCGATTGACCGTAGGGGCGGCAACCTGCCGCCCGCACTGCGTGCAATTCACTCATCGCACCCTACAAATGTATATTTTACGCAAATACATTGCCCCATTTTATAACAACGAAAAACGGACCACCTATACGGGTGGTCCGTTTCTTTTTGCTATTTTGTCCGTCTTTATTTAGCAGCATTGAACTGGCGATCCAGCAGCACATAATCCCGGGCGTTGATGATCCCGTCGCCGTTCACATCCAGCAGCTGCTCATAGCGGTCGCTGCCGGTCTTGGCATTCAGGCAGTCCAGGAAGGTGACCGTGCGCGTGTCTACCCCACAGCCGCCGGTGCAGGAGATGGTGGCCACGCCATCGGTGCTAAAGGCGGTAACTGCGTAGTGGTGATCGTCCGTGTACAGGGCGTACACCTCTTTATCCGCCGTGATATTCTCCAGCGTGTCGCTCCAACCGGCCAGCGCCTTACACTGGGGCAAAGCAAAGTCCGTAGGTGCAACCGCCGTTTGGCCGCTGTTCACCGCTACGGCAGAAAGGAGCACATTCTTGGTTTCGTCCCCATAAAAGCGCACCTGATAAAAGTCCTTGACAACAGTCACATCTACCGTCAAGGCGCCGGCCAGATCCGAACCGGTGGCGTACTCATAAGTAAAGCCGTTTTGCATCAGCGCATAATCCGCGGTGACAAAATTGCCGTTCTCATACTTCTCCGTATCCTGGTACACCACGCCGTCCGCAGTCAAACCGTCCACCGGGGCATAAAACACATTATCCTGTTGCGTAGCGTTCACCGTAATGGTCTGCTGGCCCAGGGTCACGGCGGCCAGCGCCGTATTGGCGCGCAGATCCAGCGACGGCAAGTGGTTATTGGACACGATCAGGGTGGAAAGCGCTGTGTTGGCACCCAAATTCAGTGTAGCCAACTGGTTGTTGGCACACTTTAGATAAGTCAGCGCTGTGCAGCCGGACAAATCCAAGGCGGTAAGCGCGTTGTTCTCGCACAGCAGGCGCTGCACACCGGCAGGTAATTTCAGCTCCGTCAGCTGGTCGGCAGCACAGTTGATTTGGGTCAGCGCCGTGTTTTTGCTTAGATCCAGCGTGCCCAACGCATTGTCCATACAGGTCAGCTGGGTCAGCTTGGACAGGGCACTCACATCCAGCGAGGTCAGCCCAATGTCTGCGCAATAGAGATTTTGCAGATTATAGAAATACTGTATGCCCTCCAGGCTGACAATGGGGGTACCTTCCCCCAGCACATCCTCCTGCCACGCAGGCAGCATCATACGGGTGATGCTGCTGCGCTCAGAATCAGAGAGAATACCGTCGCCGTTTTTATCGCACTTCTCTGCCACGATTTGACGGAAGCCGGCGTCCGGGAAATGGCTTTCATCAATCGCCACATCCTGTGCCGCCCGTACAAGGAGTGTACCCGTAAAACAAGCGGACACCAGCAAGACGGCCAGCACCAGACTGAGCCATTTTTTGGTTTTTTGTTGCATAACTTAGAGTCCTTTCGTTGACGGGTTAAAATCTGTTAAAGGTCACTTGAATGGAGTTGGTCACAGTGGAGCCGTCCTCCAGGGTCAAGGTGCAGGTGATGGTGGCGGTGTATTTGGTGCCGAACATGGCGCCGCTGGCAGAAACCTTACCGGTTTGGTCCACCACCAGGTTCTTATTGTTGGAGGTCCACAAAGCGGACACATAGGCGTCTGCGTCTGTAGGATAGGTGCTCACGCCCAGCTGAATGCTCTTATTGGTGTACACACCGCTGCAGCCGTAAGACACAGATTCTACCTCATTGCCGTCGTAAGTGAACTTGAAGCTGTCAATGTTGATCTTCTGGTTCACCAGCTTGACGGTGATGGTCTTGGTATAAGTCCGATCGTAAGCGTCCTTCAAGGTGTAGGTCACCTTCACGCTGCCGGAGGCGTCTGCGTTGGTCTTGGTAAGCACCAAGTTACCGGCAGCGTCCGTAGCAGCGGTTACATTCTTTTCTGCCGCCGTGGTCCAGGACGGATCCTGCACCATCGCGCCGTCGGCATGGGCAGCAGACAGGGTCACCTGCTGGTTGTCATCCACAACCAGCGCCTTGCCCTCGGTCACCGCAGCGCCGCCGCTGGTAAAGCCAATCTCACCGGGGCCGACGAACTCGTGACCGACCAGGGCATTCTGGGCCTGTTTCAGTGCGGAGGTGGCAGCGTCAATGGCATCCTGTGAGGACTCATAGTCCGCATTGACCGCCACAGCCTTATCGTAAGCGGTCTTAAACGCCATACCGTAATCGTAAGCGTAATCCTTGTAATCCACCGCACCGGCATCTGCAATAGCCTGCTGCAAGGCGGAGAAATCATAAGTCGTATAGGCAATCACCGTGGCGGTGTAGCCGCCGTCCACCGTGGTGGCGGTAATGGTGGCCTTGCCCTGGGATACAAAGGTGATCTTGCCGCTGTTGTCTACCGTAGCGATCTCCGGGTGATCACTGGTAAAGGTGCAGTCCCGCAGCGCCAAGGAAGCAATGGTGGCAGAGGAGGTTACCTTAGGCGTAATGGTCACGGTATCCTGCGGTGAGCCGTGGACCATATCCGTGTCCATGCTTACACCGGTCACCGCATAGCGGGTGAAGCAAACCGTGGTGGTGGCAGTGAAGCTGTCGCCCTTCACGGTAGTGATGGTGCAGGTGATCTCTGCCCACTGGTTGCCGCTGTCTGTATTGGTCACCAGCCCGGTGTCGCTGACGGTGACCTTGTCGTTGGAGCTGGACCAGGTAATGCTCTGGTACAGACCGCCGGCAGGCGCCGTTACAGCAGACAGCTGAACGGTCTTGTTCTTCAAACTCAGTTCATTGTGCAGGTAGCGGATATGACCCGGATTAGGAATGGTCACATTGGCCTGGGCCTCTGTATCTGCCGTCAAGCTCACGCCCTCGGCGATAATGTACTTCACCAAACCGTTGTGGGCGCTCTCCAGCAACTCCACCTGGGCGTCTATCTCAGCCTGGGTGGACAAACCGCTGTCAATCATCGTCTTGGCCTGGCCACAGGCGGTCTCCAGCACAGCCAGGGAATCCTCCGTGTATATATACTGGCCCTTCGCCTGATTGACCAGAATTTGGTATTCGGCGTACTTGGCTTCCAGCACGGAGTAGTCCGCACGCACGGTTACGGCACAAGTGGCGGTGTAGCCGCCGTCCAGGGTTTTCACGGTAATGGTGCAGTCGCCCACATCCACCGGCGTAACCAGTCCGTTCTCTACCGTGGCCACAGCCGGGTTTGAGGAGGTCCAGGTTACATCGTTAAAGGTTCTGTTAGAGGAACCGGCAAGCGTTGCATTCAGCTGTACCGGCTTCTGGGTCACCAGCAAATTCAACTGGGTCTGATCCAGGCTGACGCCGCTGATCACGCTGCCGCTCATTACAACGGTAAAGCTGCGGCTCAGTGTGCGGCTGTAATGGTCTGTGGTGGTCACCGTCACCTTCGCCCAGCCGTTGGCAGTGGCAGAGGAGGGACTCAGCACCAGCTTGCCATCGGTCTGCGTGGCTTTGATGTTTTTGCTGTCGTCCACCGTCCAGCTGATGCCATTGCTGTCTGCACCCGCCGGCACGACGGCGGCGCTCAGCTCCAGCTTGTTGTTCTCATGCAGCGTATTGGCGTAGCCGTTCTTGCTCAGGTCAATAGTCAAGGCGTCGTTGTCGCCAATCGTACCGCTGGTGCGCTGATTATAGCTGCCTATGGCGGTGTTGCGACTGTAACCCACATAGCTTACATCAACGGACTGCGCTTTGATGACCTGATGACCTTCCAGCGCAGCACCGGCCTCTATCAATGCCTGTGCGGCCTGGTTGATCTCGTCCTGGGTCTTGGTGTTGTCGTTCATCACGGACTGGGCTTCCTCATAGGCCTGCTTAAAGGTGATGCCTACGGTGTACTCATAGTCCTGATAATCCGTATCTTTATACTTCTCCAATGCGGCCTGCAGCGCGCTGCGATCACCGCCGGTGGATACGGAGCAGGTGGCGGTGTAGCCGCCGTCATAGGCAATGGCACGCACGGTGGTGGCGCCGGTGGACACAAAGGTCACCAAACCTTTATCGTCTACGGTGGCGATATTTTCGTTATCGCTCTCCCAATAGAAGTCAGAGATGGATGCCTTGCCCACGCCCAAGGTGCCTGATGGCTGTACCGTTGCCGTCAGCTGATGGGTATCCCCAATGGAACCGCTGACAGCCGACTCAGAAATGGTAATGCCGGTGGCAGGTGTGTACGCAAAGGATACCCACACATCGTCCGTCCAGGACTGGCCGAAGTGATCCGTAACCGTACAGGTGATCTTGCCGTAGTAGCCCTCGTTCTTCAACACATTGAAGGAGGTGTTCTTGGCGGGAGAGGCCACGCCGTTTTCAGAAATCACGATCTTGTCGGTAGAAGAGGTCCAGGTAACGGACGCATAGTTGGCATTGTTGGGGTACAGGCGTACATTCAGATCCAGCTTAGCGTCCTTGTATGCGCCGTCGGTAAGCAGCGACACATCATATTGATAGAAGTTGCTGGCCTCCTCGCCGTCCAAGTAAATCTCTACATTATTGATATGCGTATATTTCTCCAGGCCCTTGTAAGCGGCGATCAGCTTTTCCAACTGGGCGTCCACTTCTTTTTGGCTGGATGCGTTGGCGTCGATCAGCGCCTGGGACTCGGCGATGGCATCCTGGAAGGCCTGCCAGGTGGCCGGGCAATAGTTGGTTTCTGTCAGCTCCAGCGACTTATAGGTATCGATCTGGGCTTGCAGGGCGTCATAGTTGGTCACCACATGCACCTTGCACTGGGCGGTATAGCCGCCGTCACAGGTGGTCACAGTCACCACGCAGTCGCCGCCGCTCTTAAAGGAAACCACGCCGCTCTGGTCCACAGTGGCAATCTCCGGGTCAGAGGTGGACCAAATCACATCTGCCACAGAGGCCTTGCCCACAATGCCAAAGCCGGTGGGCTCCACCGTTGCCTTTAAGGTCTGGCTTTCGCCTACCTTGCCGCCGACGATCTCCGTGGTGTCCAACTTAATACCGGTAACCGGATCGTTGGCAAAGGCCACATACATGCTATCGGTGTATACATTATCCATATAGTCGGTGGCGGTAACGGTAATCTTGGCCTGGCAGGCCTTATTGCCTGCGGGCTTCACAATACCGTTGGCGTCTACCTTTACACTGTCGTTATCGCTGCTCCACTTGATGGTGCGATACATAGCGGTCTTGGGTGCCACCTGGGCGTCCAAATCCACAAAGTAGCTGTCATACCGCTTAGAGGTAGACACCTTCACGCTGCGGAACGCGCCGGCGTCCGAGCCGTCCTTGTTTACAAGGGTCACACCGGTCAAGCCGATGTAACCGCCCAGCTTGTAGAAAGCGTACAGCAGTTCACGGGCGTAAGTATTACAGCTGTCCTGGGCAGCCATAGGCTCATCATAATAGACATAATAAGCATAGTCCAGCTTTCGGCTGAAGTCCTTATATAATGTTTTATTTTCGTTGGTGCGCTCGATCACCGTGTCCTCGCAGATGTTAATCACCTGCTTTAAGTAATCCTTGTCCGGATACACGGTCACCTGCTTCTCCGCCACAATACCGCCGGAAGCAGACACGCAGTACAGGGTAGCGGTGCCTACATCCACACCGGTAACCACCGCGTCGCCGTTGTCGTTGCCCTTGGGGGCTACAGTCAGCACGCCCTCATCGGAGGAATACCAGTTGGCGCCGTAGCAGGCCTGTGCCGAGGAGGTGGAGCCGCTAAAGGTCATGGCGTGAGACACATCCAGGGTCTTGCCGTTGATCACGGACAGATCGTCACCGTTAATGGTATTGGTCTCTGCGGCGTTACGCACCACGCAAAGGGTCACCACATCGGACTGAATATCGCCGTCCTCAGACACGCACCAAATATGTACGCTGGAGGCGCTGGTGCAAGAAGCCTTAGCCACCACCTTTACGGTGCCGGCGGTCTTGTCCTCGTCCTTCAGCTCAAACTGATCCTTATTATCAATATACCATTTTACATTCTTATTGGTGGCGTCTGCCGGGTCCACATTGGCCTTAACCAGCACGCCGGTGCCATCATACACCGTGCTGGCAGTAACGGTGGCAAAATCCAGCGTTTCACCGGCCACCTCCGTCTGCTGCTGCTGCAACTTCACGCTATTGGCCAAAACAGCACTCTTTACGGCACTTTCAACAGTTACATCAATGCCGGACACCGGCAGACCGTTGAAAATCGTGGTCTGGGTCTGCACCTGGGAGATGGTGTAATAGCTGCCATCCAGCAGTTTGTAGCCGGTGGAGGCTTTCAGTACCACCGTGGCGGTACCGCCGGACAGCGCCGTGTAGTTACCATCCTTGTCCAGCCTGGCGATCCCGTCCTCTACCGAGCCGTCGTGGTGGACCGTGGTAGTCTCGCCGGTGGTCTCGTCGGTCACCGTTTCATCATAGGCGTCGCCCGCCCACAGATACTTGGGATTGCCGTCTGCGTCCGTACCGTCCAGCAGGCCCCAGGTAATATTCAAATTATTGGCCTTGCTTACACGCACCGGGTACACCGTGTAGGTCAGCGTTTGCTGATCGCCGATATTGCAGTCCCGCTGGGCGTGGATCACCGCGTCGCTGAGCACCCGCCCGGTTTTGCCGGTTACGGTAAGCTCTTTGGTTCGCACCACCTGATTGGCAGCGGAAGTCGCCGTGATGGTGCACTTTTGACTGTTTGCAATCGTTCCCATGTTGCCCCCTGCGTCACGACCGGTGATGATACCGGTTTTGGGATCTACATAGGCCACACTTTCATCCGAGGAGGACCAGGTAATATCCGAAACATCGGCCGCAACGGGTTTTGCGTCCGTAATGGCCATTTGGATCTGGGCACCCTCCTGCACCGTATCCGGACCGGTAATGTTAAAGTCCGTGCAAGGCACACCGTCTACAACGTTAAAAGTGATGGTATCATTATATTTCAATTTAAGCAGAATGTTGGCGATGATCTTCACCGCAGTAGCCGTCAGCTGTATAGCGTCGGCAGAATCGCCCACAATATCCTTAATGGCAAAGCAAGCGTCCAACAGCGCCGCCAGCACATTGCGGTCAATGTCGATACCCAAATACTTGATCAGAATATCCGCCAGTTTTTTGGTATCAATGGTGCCGGTGTGGTCCAACTTGTAAATATAGTTGACCAGCTTTAACAGATTGTTGATAAATCCTTCCGTATCCGGCGACACAACGATGGTCACCGTACCGGTGTTCTTAAAGGTTACCAAACCGCTGTCATCCACCGTGGCAATCACCTTGCCCTGGGTAAAGACGGAAGAGCTCTTTACAGAGTAGACCACGCCCATGTGCAGCCGCACCGGGGTGGTCACGGCGCTCAGCTGGCAGGTGGTGCCCTTGGCTACCGTGGTCTCAATCTGGGACTTATTGGTGATATGGGTACCGTTGGGCAGGAAGTTGGCATAAAACGCATCGTTCTTCGTGACCGTCACAGCCAGCTTGTCGTCTGCCTTTACTTCGCCGTTGGCGTCATACAGGGTAACATGAACAACGGAATTGATATTGTCCAGGTATTTGCGCAGGGACTCGATCCATTTGGCGGAATAGGATTCAAAAATCTTGCCCAGGGCAGAATCCGCACCCATGGTCTTTTCAATCAGGGCAATGATCTCGTCCGTGTCCATGGTGTCCACATTCACCTTATCATTGAACAGGGCTTTTTCCAGTGCGGCGCCTGCAATCTTGCCCACCAGCGGCACCGGCTTCACCTCATTGTCAATCCAGTTGTGGATCACAGCACCCTTAGAGGAGTCAAAGGCCTTGACCAAGCCATTTTGGTCCACATCCACCAAAGTGGGCGCCTCGCTGTACCACTTGACATAGCCGTTGTCCGGGATCTCGCAGTCAATGAGCTTGTAGCTCAGTTGCAGCGTGTCGCCCTCCTTCATCGTCTCATGGTAGGCGTTGCCCTCCGCGTCCGTATCTTGTACCGCATTGCCGTCTTCATAAAACAGCTGAATGTTGTACACGCCGATCACGTCGCCCGCCCAGGCAGAAAACGCCGGGGTCAGCATGGTGATCACCGTGAGCACGGACAAAAAGACACTGAGCACGCGCTTCTTGCTGTACATAAACTTCATAGAACCATCCTTCCGCTTTGCCGCAACGACAGCACCCCTTGCACTGCCCGCTTAGCACCTGTATTTCGGCGCACCGCGACAACATTTATACATAATAATTATAAAACATAAATAAAGGTATTGCAACGCACTTTCCGCGGTTTTGCCCCGAAAACATGCCAAACTTTGGCACCGGCTTTTGTGGATTATCGACAAAGAAAAATGAACGAAAAATAAATAAAGGACGGAATGCGAATATCCGTCCTTTAACTTTTTGTATACATTCATATTACATTGAGTACACCCAAAAAGGCTTTAGAACCGTCCGGATGTTCAATCACTTTGCGGCTGTCCCGCACACGCAGGGCGCAGGCATCACCGATATAAAGGGTGTATTCCACCGTTAAGAGCCGCCGATCCGCTGCGCCGGTGCGCAGTTGCACGGCCACAGCCGCCGCCTCGTTCTCATCCATCAGCCGCGCCAAATTGCCGGAGAACAGCTGGAATAACTCCGTTCTGGAATAGCCGATAAACTGGATAAAGTCCTCGCTGACCAAGTCCAGCTGCAAAGGGTCGGCCGTGTCTGTAAAGAAAGTGGCGCCGGGCAGGTTCTTAAACAGACTCACCATCCGCTGCGCCTCTCGGTCCGCCTTTTCCTCCGCCGCCTTAATGCGGGTAATATCCGTAAATACGGCGTGAAACACCGGGCACTCGCCCTCGTAGCGCTGAATACCCGCCCGCAGCTGGCACCAAATAAATTCGCCCTCATGCACCCGCACCCGGCACTCGCAATCCACTTCCTCACCTACGGCCATGGCGCGACCGATGGCCTGGAATACCCCAGAGCGGTCGTCCGGGTGAAGCAGTTCGTCCAGTCGATAGGCCCGCAGGCGGCTGCTCTCCTGGGAGGTGCCAAACAACCGACAGCAGCCTTTGTTCAGATACAGGCACTCAATGTGCATTTCCGGCGTGACCTTAAACAGACACACGCCGCCGCACACCAGGTCGATAAGCTCATTCATCTCCACCGCCTGGGCCCGCAGCTGCTCCTGGCGCCGCCGGCTCTCGGACACATCCGCAAAAGTCATGCGGCACAGGGTGGAGTCCTCGTAATTCTGACCCACACAATGGACAAAGAGCGGCGTGCCCTTTTGGTCCAGCAGGTCCATGGTCATATATGTAAATCGGGCGCCCTTTTTGCAGATGTTTTGCATCACCCGCTCCCGGTCCGCCGGTTTTAATTTGTCGTACAGGAACAGCTTGCCCTGTTTGATCTTAGACGGGTGCACACCGGCAAACTGGGCAAAGTGGCTGTCTGCGTCTGTCACCTGCAAATCGTTGGCCTTATCCACCACCACATTCATAAATTCAACTTCATAGGGGGCTGGGTCCATATTTTCCCGCTGCGTGGCTCCCACCTCTCTTTCTCTGCTTTTCTGCGCTGTGTATCTCTGCAAAATTCTTTCTGAAACGGCGGCAGACCGCCTGCCTGCGCGCCATAGCCATTATAGCACACTTTCTTCCCCATTTGCGAACGATTTTTTACAAGTTAGTAAAATTTTCATAAAGTCCGTAAAAATTTCATAAAACGGTAGGCAATCGGCCGGATTTGTGCTATTATATCTTTATTCTATACACCCGGAGTGAATACTATCAGTTAGGAGAACCCCCATGGCAAATGTTTATCGGATTTTTGTGGAAAAGAAGAAAGGCAACGACATTGAGGCCATGCAGATCTTAACGGATCTGCGCCAAAATGTGGGCATTACAGCGCTCGCCGGCCTGCGGCTTATTAACCGCTACGATGTGCAGGGCGTCAGCGAGGCGGAGTTCCGCCGTGCCGTGCACGGGGTCTTTGCCGAGGACAATCTGGACAATACGGCAGACGAAGTAACCTTCGCCCCCGGCGAGCGGGTGTTTGCCATGGAGTTCCTGCCCGGCCAATACGACCAGCGGGCAGACAGCGCCGCCCAGTGCATTCAGCTGCTCACCGCAGGAGAATGTCCCCGAGTAGCCAGCGCCAAGGTGATCGCCCTTGCCGGCGACATTACGGACGCGGAGTTTGATAAGATTAAATCCTACCTGATCAACCCGGTGGAGAGCCGGGAGGCCACCATGGCCAAACCGGAGAGCCTGGATCTGACTGCCGATGTACCGGCGGACATTGCGCGCATTGCCGGCTTTATCACCAAGAGTGATGACGAAATCGCCGCTTACCACAGCCAAATGGGCTTTGCCATGAGTGTGGAGGACCTAAAGTGGGTGCGGGACTACTTTAAGAACGAAGAACACCGGGATCCCAGCTTAACGGAGCTGAAAGTGATTGACACCTACTGGTCCGACCACTGCCGCCACACCACCTTTTCTACCAAGCTGGACAAGATCACCGTGGAGGAAAGCAAGTACGCCGCCGCAGTAGAGGACGCCCTGCGCCTGTACCTGGATATGCGCGGCGCCCTGTATGCCGGCAAAAACAAAGACATTTGCCTGATGGATATGGCCTGCATCGGCACAAAATATCTGAAGTCACAGGGCAAGGCGGACAATCTGGACGAGAGCGAGGAGATCAACGCCTGCTCCATTGAAGTACCGGTAACGGTGGACGGCAAGACCGAGCAGTGGCTGGTGCAGTTTAAGAACGAAACCCACAACCACCCCACGGAGATTGAGCCCTTCGGTGGCGCGGCCACTTGCCTGGGCGGCGCCATTCGTGACCCACTGAGCGGGCGCGCCTATGTGTACCAGGCCATGCGGGTGACCGGCTCCGGCGATCCCACCACCGCCTTTGCAGACACCCTGGAGGCCAAGCTGCCCCAGCGGAAGATCACGACCGGCGCTGCCCAAGGTTACAGCAGCTACGGCAACCAGATCGGACTGGCCACCGGCCAGGTCACTGAGCTGTACGACGCCGGGTATGTGGCCAAGCGTATGGAGATCGGCGCAGTGATCGGCGCCTCTCCCAAAGAGAATGTGGTGCGGGCGTGTCCTACTCCCGGCGATATCATTGTGCTGCTGGGCGGGCGCACCGGCCGTGACGGCTGCGGCGGCGCCACCGGCTCCTCCAAGGCCCACAATTCCGAATCCATCGAGACCTGCGGCGCCGAGGTGCAAAAGGGTAATCCTCCCACCGAGCGCAAAATTCAGCGGTTGTTCCGCAACAAGGATGTGTCCACCCGCATTAAGCGCTGCAACGACTTTGGCGCCGGCGGCGTGTGCGTAGCCATCGGCGAGTTGGCAGACGGCCTGACCGTGGATCTGGACAAGGTACCCAAGAAGTACGAGGGGCTGGACGGCACGGAGCTGGCCATCTCCGAGAGCCAGGAGCGCATGGCTGTGGTGCTGGATCCCAAGGATGTAGATGCCTTTATTGCCGCAGCTTATAAAGAGAACTTAGAGGCCACCCCGGTGGCCGTGGTCACGGACAACAATCGACTGGAAATGACCTGGCGTGGCGACAAGATCGTGGACATCAGCAGGGATTTCCTGAACACCAACGGTGTGACCCAGCACGCCACCGCGTCCATCGCCCCCATTGACGAGAGCAAAAACTATTTACATACCGTACCGGCAGAGCTGCAAGGGTTGTCTCTGTCCGCTGCGCTGAAAGCCAATCTGTGTCGACTGGAAGTCTGCTCCCAAAAGGGACTGGTGGAGCGGTTCGATTCCTCCATCGGCGCCGCCACGGTAAATATGCCTTACGCCGGCGTGTACCAGCTGACCCCGGAGGAGGCCATGGTGGCCAAGCTGCCCCTGGAGCACGGCCAAACGGACGACGCTACGGTGATGGCCTACGGCTTTATCCCCGGCGTATCTCGCTGGAGCCCCTTCCATTCCGCCGCCTTTGCAGTAACGGAGAGCCTTGCGAAACTGGCTGCCGTGGGCTGCGACCCGGCAGAAGCACGGCTCACCTTCCAGGAATATTTTGAGCGCCTGGGCAACAAGCCGGAGCGCTGGGGCAAGCCCGCTGCCGCCCTGCTGGGCGCCCTGACCGCACAGGCCGGGTACGGCACCCCCTCCATTGGCGGTAAAGACTCTATGAGCGGCTCCTTTAACGAACTGGATGTACCGCCTACCTTGGTGAGCTTCGCCGTGGGTATGAGCAAGGCGTCTCACACCGGCACCGCCCTGCTGCAGCACCCGGGCTGCAAAGAATTTCAGATGCGTGATAAAACGTTCATAGTGAATCGATTCCTTGTCGATCTTAATAGAGAACTCCGATTCCACGATCGCGATAATATCATCGATCAGTCTGGGAATATCAAAGGTCACATCCATCTTCGTGTCATATTCCGCCGTGATAAAATGAAGAGCGACAAATGCCGCTTCATCCACGGGAAGCTCAATCCCCAGCATTTTTCTTAAAATGCTTAAGCTCTGCACACCCACCTTGAATTCAGATGGATAATACTGCTTGATCTCCCAGAGCAGCGGATTGGTGAACTGGATCTGATTCTTATATCTGTCAATCGCACCATCAATATGGTCGATCAGTGACAGATAGATGGTCTCCTTTAACCTTTCACCCAGCATGCTTTTGGCATACTCAATGATCTGATCTGCCACCTTGATATGTTCCAGTGGGATGTCCTGGATAATATCCACCAGCTTCTGGTTTTCCCCGGCAGAATTGAGCCGGAAGACCTTTTCCACTTTTTCATCCTCAATGGGCATACCTGGCTTTCTCCCAAAACCAAGGCCGCGACCCATGACTATGATCTCTCTGTTCTGTTCATCCAGAGAAGTCACGATGTTATTATTCACGATCTTTATGATTTTCATTAAAATTCCCCCGTGTCAGGCATACAGTCATTTTTCATAGTGGCCACCTATAAAACGATGAGAAACAC
>OLJF01001476.1_pt1 | contig 14421 bp, 10 predicted proteins | sample 1609751 | NCBI WGS metagenome assembly OLJF01 (sample SAMEA4350171, study PRJEB24818) | metagenome | biome: human; feature: gut; material: faeces | place: Denmark | collected 2013-09
CAATACAATAGTCAACTGCTTTGTGTATTGCCTTTGCCAAGTCTCCGATTTCGTTATAATTTTCCCGTATTTTTGAGATTAGTATAACATAATCTTTTAGCGTTTTGCAACCATTTAATACATTTTCATTCATACCATTGCTTATGTTCAATACTTTTACAAAAAGTTCAAGACACGGCTCAACTTCTTGATTTTCAAAAGCGTCAGAGAGTTTTAAAATTTCAACTTCCGGACGTTTTTCCATACCATTGTATAAAACGATACAGGCAGGTGTTGGGATTTTTACCAATCCATATTTTAAGATGTTTTCATTTCGCTGTTCGAGAATTAAAGCATTGTCTAAAGTAATAATTTCTAAATCCAGATCCTGCAAATGGTCACAGTCTGCAAACGCATACTGTTGAATGTGCAGTCTTTCTGTATGATTAAAATCAATCCGGGATAAGGAAGAACAACCGACAAAGGTGTAACTTCCAATTGTGGTAATTGTTTTTGGTAAAATAAGATGGCGGATTGCTGCCTCCTTTTTTTGTATAAGTTTAATTGTTCCTTTGAGTTATACAAATATTACGAATGAGAATTAAAAAAAGTTGCAAAAAATTAAAAAATCACCATAAATCATGAATTTTGTCATAAAATATTTAAGCGCTTACTTGACCTATATACGCTGAATATTGTATCATAAAGCAGAAAATGCAAAGAAGGGATGAAAATGATGCCACAGGAAGAAAAAAAGCACAAAAGACGAGTACATTACAGTGGAAAATATCCGAAGAAATTTGAGGAAAAATATAAGGAACACCAGCCGGAGAAGTATCAGGATATGATTGAGCATGTGATTCGCAAGGGAAATACACCGGCAGGGATGCATCTTTCGATTATGGTACAGGAAATTCTGGATTTTCTGCAGATTCAGCCGGGGCAGACCGGGTTTGATGCGACACTTGGTTATGGCGGGCACACAAAAGCAATGCTTGCCTGTTTAGAGGGCAGGGGACATATTTATGCGACAGATGTGGATCCGGAAGAATCAGCTAAGACGAAGAAACGCCTTTTGGAGCAGGGATACGGCGAAGACATTCTCACAATAAAACTGCAGAATTTCTGTACGATTGACGAAATCGCAAAGGAGGCAGGCGGATTTGATTTTGTGCTTGCCGATTTGGGTGTGTCTTCCATGCAGATTGATAATCCTGAGCGTGGATTTTCCTTTAAAGTAGAAGGTCCTCTTGATTTGAGGTTAAACCAAAAGGAAGGAATCAGTGCTGCCGAACGGCTTGACACGATTACGAAAGAGGAGCTTGCCGGGATGCTGTATGAAAACTCAGATGAACCTTACAGTGAGGAGCTGGCAAAGGCCATTACCGATGAAATCCGCAGAGGAAACCGGATGGACACGACGAAAAAACTGCGTGATGTCATTGAAAAGACGTTAATGTTTCTTCCGGAAAAGGAGCGCAAAGATACCGTCAAAAAAACGTGTCAGCGGGTCTTTCAGGCGCTGCGCATTGATGTAAATAATGAATTTGAAGTATTGTATGAATTTATGGAAAAATTACCGGAATGCATGAAACCCGGCGGAAGGGCAGCAATTCTTACCTTCCACTCCGGCGAAGACCGTCTTGTAAAAAAGGCGCTAAAGTCCGGCTACAAAGCTGGTATTTACAGCGATTATGCAAAAGATGTGATACGCCCTTCGGCGAAAGAATGTGCACAAAATGGGCGGGCACGTTCTACGAAGATGCGGTGGGCGATTAAGAAGTAACCGAAAAAAACGACAAAGAAAGGAAGTACTATGACATTTGCAATTCTTTTCGTATCGATTGTGATTCTGGCGTGTTTAGTAGGGAACCGAATATCGAACCGCATTGGCGTTCCGATGCTTTTGATTTTCATTGTGCTTGGTATGTTTTTCGGCTCGGATGGTGTCATTCGGATTTCGTTTGAAAACTTCGAACTGGCAGAACAAATTTGCTCCATTGCCCTGATTTTTATTATGTTTTATGGTGGTTTTGGAACAAAATGGAGCGCTGCAAAACCAATTGCTCTGCGCGCGGTTATTTTATCGACTGCCGGTGTTGTTCTTACGGCGGGGCTGACGGCATTGTTTTGTTACTATGCACTTCACATCGGACTGCTTGAGAGTCTTTTGATTGGCTCGCTGATAAGCTCGACCGATGCGGCGTCGGTGTTTTCGATTCTGCGTTCTAAACGATTGAACTTAAAGTACCGGACTGCCTCTCTTTTAGAGGTGGAAAGCGGTAGTAATGACCCATGCTCCTATATGCTTACTACAATTATGCTTGGTTTGATTAGTGGTGGCAAAATCAGTGCGGGAGCCATTACCTATACGGTGTTTGCGCAGATTATTTATGGTGTGGCAATCGGTGCTTTGATGGCGGGAATTACGATTTTCGTTTTGAAAAAATTTCAGGTTACGACAGAAGGCTTTGATACTATTTTAGTATTTGCTTTCGTGCTTTTGGCGTATGCGGTTCCTTCCGCAGTTGGCGGCAATGGATACCTGAGTGCGTATTTGTTTGGTATTGTACTGGGAAATGCGGATTTGGACAATAAAAAGTCGCTGGTACATTTCTTTGACGGTGTGACCGGATTGATGCAGATGTTAGTCTTTTTCCTTGTTGGGCTGTTGGCATTTCCATCGGCACTGCCGGCGGTTGTTTTTCCGTCGCTGATGATTGCGCTGTTTTTGACGTTTGTTGCCAGACCTGTGGTTGTGTGTTTTCTGTTAACGCCTTTCCGAAGCAAATGGCGGCAGCAGATATTAGTTTCGTGGGCGGGACTTCGCGGAGCGGCGTCCATTGTGTTTGCGATAATGGCAAGGAGCAGCGGCACGGTGTTTGAACACGACATTTTTCACATGATATTTTTCATCGTGCTTTTTTCCATTCTTTTGCAGGGAACACTGCTTCCGTATGTGGCGAAAATGCTTCATATGATTGATGATAAAGAAGACGTATTAAAGACCTTTACCGACTATACCGAAGAGGTGCCGGTTCAATTTATCCAGTTTACGGTTGAAGAAAATCATCCGTGGGCGGGCAGTAAGATTAAAGATATTCTACTGCCGCCGGAGACGCTTCTCGTTCAGATTCAGCGGGATGAAAAAGATGTGACGCCAAACGGAGACACTGTGCTTGTGCCGGGCGACACATTGATTCTCAGTGCAAAGGCACCGGGTGATGTGGATGGTGTGCGGCTGATTGAAATTGAGTTAGACGGCAGCCACAAATGGGTTGGCAAAAGTTTATCGCGGATTCATCTCGGAAAAGGAAAGTTAGTCGTGATGATTCAGCGGGGGGAAGAATTGATTATTCCAAATGGAAACACGGTGTTTGCACCGGGTGATACAATTGTGATAAAGGAGCGATAGAAATGAAAAAAATAGCAAAGCAGATGTCAGAGTCTATTGAGTTAGGAATCGTGTTAGCGGCATCCGGTGGATTTATGGATGCGTATTCGTACATCATGCGCGACCATGTATTTGCAAATGCACAGACGGGAAATATGCTGTTACTTGGCGTAAGCATATCCGAGAGAAACTGGCCGGAGGTTGTTCGGTATTTGTTTCCGGTACTTGCGTTTGCAGCGGGAATTATGCTGGCTGATTTGGTGCGTTTTCGGATGGATGAGAAAAAAAGGCTTCACTGGCGGCAGATTTCTGTATTGTTAGAGGCAATTGTCCTTGCCGGCGTGTGCTTTATTCCGGTTTCTCTTAATCTCTTAGCAAACAGTTTAACGTCACTTGCCTGCGGAATTCAGGTAGAGAGTTTCCGTAAGATTCACGGAAACGGAATTGCGACTACGATGTGTATCGGAAATCTTCGCAGCGGTACACAGAACTTGTGCGATTATATGCATACGAAAGAGAAAAAGTGTTTGTCAAAGAGCATCCTTTACTACGGAGTGATTGTGTGCTTTATTATCGGTGCCGTACTTGGAAATGTATGCATTTCTTATATCCAGGAAAAGGCAATTTTAGTGTGTGCATTCTTTTTGCTTGCCGCCTTTATTATGATGTTTATTGACAGGGAGAAGGAAGAACATGAAAGCCGTTCGTAGAGGATTTATCAAGTCCATTCCGATTTTGTGCAGTTACTTGTTTGTCGGAATGGCGTATGGAATTACGATGCAGAATGCCGGGTTTATTGTGGCACTTAGTTATAAATGGAAACATAACACGTTTGCGCCTTTCCGAGGCGACATTGACCGCATGCAATATGAGCAGGCTGGATGAAAGGTTTGAATTGGATGCTATTATGCTCTATTATATTGAGCAGGATGAAGTGTATTGGTATGGGGATATCTGCGAGGAAATGGGACTTTAAGAAAATATGAATCATTAAGGTGACAGTTGTTGCAAAATCAGCGGCAGCTGTCTTTTTTGTACGATTCTTATATTTCAAATTTATCGAGAGGAAAATATTACCATCTACGTCGATAGAGCCGTTAGTTACGACACAACACCCGATTTTTATACCTTTTTAGAAATCCTAAATATTTTGAAAAAAGTTGGTAAGGGGATTTTGTATACTATGGGAATATAGAAAAGGGGTGGAAAAAGCGTTTCGAGGAGAATATCATGTTTTACTTTTACAGTGAGGGGAAAAAGCTTCGATTACCCATCAAGCAGATTATTTATGCGGAAATACTGAACCATGATTTGTATATCACAACCAATGGATGGGGAACTGTTCACAGCCGCATGACATTAGCTGCATTTTTGGAGAAGATGCCGGATAACTTTATTCGAATTCATCACAGTTATGTGATTAATACAGACTACCTTATGGGAGTTGGGTATCGGGAGTGTACCGTCGCAGGAAATGTGGTACTCCCTGTGGCGAGAGGGATGCAGAAAACGATTGAGAAGTATTTTTGATAGGAAAAGACTTGGGGGAAAATGTATATAACAATCAGGTGATTTGTTATACGGTTGCATGAAGTGTCATGATTTGGATGAGTGCAGGGTAAATAGTTTTTAGGAATTGCATGCAATGATTCATAGAAAATTAGTTAGAAAAGGGAGGTGAATGTGTGATAACAAAAATTTTGGAAGTGTTGAGTAATGCGTTAAGTGTAATATCAAATTTTACGTCTAATATAGTGGTTAAAATTGTGATTATAATTATTATATTAGGTGCTTGGATTTTTAGATATGCTAAAAAAATCGACATCAAAAGCAGTTAGTTCGGTGATCGTAATGCTTGTAATCTTATTGATAGGAGGTATGTTATCAAAGTCACATCCTCCAAAACCAAAAGAGACGATTCCACCAATCGAATCTTCGGTTCCAACACTTACGCCATCAATAACTCCTACTAAAATTGAAAATAATGAACCAACAGAAATATCTATTTGTGATGCGAGTGTTTTAGATGGGGTGCAAAAATATAAGAGTAAAATTATTACAAAAGAAATGGGGGGCCTATGAGTTTGATTGTGATATTACAGGTGCAAATAAAGTTAAGGTAGAATTTTCTATGGTGGATGGTGATGGTGTGGGAAGAGCGTTTTTAGCTGATGGTAAATTCGTTAAAGATTAAAAGAATGCTGTTAGTGTAGGATACTATAACATAACAAAATTTAAGGAGGATTTCACAATGAGAAAACAAAAATCACTGATCCTTTTACTTATTTTTGCAATGGCATTATCTCTATTCCCACAGAGTGCTTTTGCTGCAAAGAAGAAAGTAAAACTGAACAAAAAAACGGTAACAGTAAACGTTGGAAAGACAGTAAAAATCAAACTGCAAAACAACAAAAAGAAGGTGAAGTGGACAGTCACTTCCGGCAAGAAAAATGTGACGCTTAGTAAAAAGAAAAAGACAAGTGTTACGATTAAAGGAAAGAAAGCCGGCAAAGCCAAAGTGCAGGCAAAAGTGGGTAAGAAAAAGTATGTCTGCAAGGTGACGGTAAAGAATAAAACCAATAAGAGCAGTGTTGCGACACAAAAACCAACAGGAAAACCAGTTCAAACACCGGCACCAACAAGTAAAACTTCTTCACAGCCGACCCAAAAACCGGAGGCAAAAGCAGTAGAATTATTGACACAGTATGATGATGCTATTGTTGCTAAGACAAGTACGGCATTATCAGAGCGTAATTTGAGTTTTTACACGCTTGGACAGTTTGGCAAGATAAGTGTTAAATTATCGGACGGTACAAATAAGGAACTACATAATAATAACAATATACAGGAATCTTCGTATAGTCGTTTTTCGATTACAGGAGTGGACACAACGGCAGTAGGTGATTATAATGCGACTTTATCTTACACAGAAGGAGCATGGAGTAATACGAATACAGTTTCAAAACGAATAAAAGTCTCCGTTGCTGAGGAAAAAACAAATGAGCAGTATTCATATATTTCAAATGGGGAGATTGCGGAGATATATGAGTTATACAGTACAGAAGATAAGATTCGTATTCCAGATACAATAGATGGGGGGAAGGTTATAAATGAATATTGCGAGGTTTACGATAATCCTGCTAATAAACAGATTCGTAATAATCAAATAACAGCAATTACGTTGTCAAAGTATTTGAGATATATTCCACAAGAAACAAATTCATTATATAGCATTGGTTATGGTTTAGATGATTCCGATAGTTGGTCATCACTAAAAGAAATTAATATTAGTGATGAAAATGAAAACTTTTCTTCTGAAAATGGAGTTTGGTTTGATAAGGATAAGACGGTGCTGGTAAAATATCCATGTGCCAAAGCGGATACCGAGTATCAGATTCCGGACACAGTAAAGGAAGTTCGAGGTGGAGCCCTTAGAAATGTTATACATGGATTCCGGAAAATATATATACCAGCATCGGTGGAAAGTTTTCCTTGTTTCAGCGATTCGTATGGTACGTCAAATTTAAGTGAAATAGAGGTTGATGGGCAGAATAAGAATTATAAATCACAGGATGGTGTCTTATATTCGAAAGATATGAAACAATTACTTTTATATCCTTTTGTCAAACAAGATGTTTCCTATTCTGTGCCAGAGGGTGTTGATTATATTAAAGACATTATAGATGTACAACACTTAAAAAATATTGTATTACCTAAATCACTTTATAGAATTTATGGTTATATTCAGGTTGAAAATGTGTATATAGATCAAACATATGATTGGTATCAAAGCCAGCAAAATGCTTATCATTATCATTGGGTATTGGAAAGAATTATATGGAATAATACAACAATTTATGTAAGAGATAGCCAGTTAAGAGATTATTTTATGAAAGAAAATGCCGAACAGTTGGAAAAATATCATACTACGATTTCGGAAGTATACAATTGGTAAAAAAGAGTAAGTAGAATAAAAAAAGCGTACTACGCCTCCTAAAGATGTAGTACGCTTTCAACTTTTCTTGACACACAGGTAAAACCCCGATAATATGAATTACACAGAAGTCAATATTTAGATGTTGAGTTGTTGTTAAAAAATGGTTATAACGAATTTACTATATGCTTATAGTAAGCAGTTTTGGGAAGGGGGTCAGCGTCAAATGTGTAAAGCACTGGAAATTGCAGATACACGGAAAGATTATGAGCCACTTTATGAAATTATATTCAAAGTTATCTTAAGATGCAGCGCAGAATTATCTAGCAATTGCATATAACTGGTTCTGGATGAAATTTCACTCTTATTTTTCTTGACGCCCCTAACAATTTCATATAAAATTAAGAAAACACAATTTACTATAACACAATGGAGGGATATAATATGAAAAAAGTAAGAGGCACAGTTGCTTTCTTGCTTGTGTTTGTGCTGAGCTTTTCTGTGATTCCACAGAATGTTCTCGCAGCCAAGAAGAAGGTGAAGCTGAGTAAAAAATCAGTAACGGTAACGGTTGGAAAGACCGTTAAGGTTAAGTTGAAAAACAACAAAAAGAAAGTGAAGTGGACGGTTACATCCGGCAAGAAAAACGTGAAACTGAGTAAAAAGAAAAAAACAAGTGTCACGATTAAGGGTAAAAAGGTCGGAAAAGCAAAAGTGCAGGTAAAAGTCGGCAAGAAAAAGTTTGTCTGCAAGGTGACGGTAAAGAAAGCCGGAACCAATCAAAATGCAGATAAGAATAATGGTAAAAAAACAGCAGAACCAACGGTAAAGCCGACCGAAAAACCAGTTCTGCCATCGACTTCGACGCCAAAGCCGACCGAAAAACCGTCTCTGCCGTCGACTCCGACACCAAAGCCGGACAATAAGCCGGATCCGACGCCGATTGAGACGATGATGCCACCGGATGAGACACCAGCGCCAACGGTGAAACCGGAGTCAAATTATCAGGGGCTTTATGCCGAAAAAGAGCCGTTGATTGTCAGTTCCGTTGCATTTGAAAAAGATGTTCCGTCATATTCGCTGAATTATAATGATATTTATGTATCTCCGAGGAGGCTGATTCCCTGAAGGAGTTTGTGCCGGACGTGACAAAATGTACATATAACGTTTATTGTTACGGTAAAAAGGCGGAAGTAAAGTCAATTACCGATGTTGTCTGGCATGACGATGAGGAATGGCAGAAGCCGTATTATTCATTCCTGCTTACGGCTGTGCAGGGCGGTAAGGAGTATAAGCAAACAGTTACGATGAAACTTGTCCGCGAGGATTCAGAGGAAGGCTCGGAGAATGGTATGACATGGCTTTCTTTGGATGCAGATGGTGAAAAGTATGAATTAGAACAAAGTCTGCATGATGAAGAAGGGGAAAGCGGATATTATTTTAAAGATAAAGAAGTTAATACTTCAAAGATTCAAAATGCAGAAAATATTAAACTTGTTGGTGTCTACGAGGAACAGCAGTATACAGTGAATGCAAGAAAAGAAGTCTGCGATGATTATTTTGTGAGCGTTATTAGTGATTCCTTTGCGAAAGATAATCTGGCAGTCGGTTCAGGTATGGTTTACATTGATGCCAAGACAGATTCTCATTTTTACATAGATGCATTTACTGCAACAAAAGGTGAGGTGAATTTATATCCGGGATACAGTGAAGAGTGTTTCGTATATGAGCCGGCGTTAGAAAAAGGAAAAACATTAAAAGACATATTTGCTAATGTAGTGGAAGACTTAAAGATTTACCGTGCAGTCTATAATAATGTATATTGGAATAATGAAAATATTGAGATTCGCAATGTGGTCTGGCACGATGAGCCTTATTATGACGACAAAACGGACCATGGCTATTATTCCTTTAACATTGTACTTACAGTGGATGGACAGGAAAATGAGCAGTCGTATGTGCTGGTGGAAAAACAGAAAACCTATGCAGTGTCCGGAAAATTGACAACAGAAGATGGACTGCCGATTGCAGAAGCAGAAGTTTTATTGTCTAAGTTAAGCGATGAGGAATGTGAATACACGATTGAGACGGATAAGAACGGATGTTTCGAAACGGATTTACAAAAAGGCACCTATGAGTTTGAACTGGGGCAGACGTTTACGGTAGAGGACAGAGATGTAGTGCATAATGAGAAACTTCCGGTTTATAAAATCACCGGAAAGGTGACAAGAACAGGTGCGAATACGCCGGATGTTCCGGGCTTTAACTTTGAATCAGAGGAGTCTTCCTGCATTTATTTGAGAGATTTACTGGGAGATGACAACCGTTATTACGCATATGTGCAGAAAGGAACATACACGGTTCAATCCTGTGATTGCCCAGTTGACACCGTGGAAGTAACCGGAAGTGGAACATATGATATCAAGATGGAACTTGCACTTGTGTCCGGAAAAGGTTCCGGATATTATAAATTTGTAGATACCGAGGATGAAAATAATTGCTATTGGGCATTTTCCGTATTTGATACGTACAACGTCTATTTAAAGCCGGGTACTTATTATGTAAAAATAGAAGATGCTACAGTTGATACCATTGAAGTGTCACTTGGTGAGATGACAAAGGATTACGAGATGTATTCCTGTAAGGGTGAGCTGTTAGATATGGCAGGACTTCAAATTCCAAAAGACATGTATAGAAATTACGAGATTTTGGTTATGAGAAATGAGGTGGTTTACAAGAAATTAATTATGGCGCCAAAATTTGATGAGGATGATATATCCGGTTTCAAATTTGACGTTTTAGCCGGTGAATATGAGTTTTTGCACAACGGGAAATCGGTTGGCAGGATGACAGTTACCGATTCTAATGTAGTGAAAGATTTAACGATGCCGTACAAATATGTAAAAATTAAAATGCTTGATGCAGAAGATGAGTTGATATCGATATATCCGAAACGGAGGCTTAAATTTGCAAATAAGGGTACGAACAGCATTTACTACTACTATATGGACGATGATGAGTCTGGGGATTATACATCACGCATCGTGCTGCCAACCGGTGATTACCAGTGTGTTGATTATTACTGTATGCCAAGTATAGGAGACTATGGCTTTACCGTGGATGGTTCAAGCGATACTGTTGTTATCAATACAAACGTGTATAAGATATCCGGTAGCTGCAAGGTAAATGGAGCCGAGGTGTCCGATGATACATGGGTGTACTTGCACAAAAAGGGAGACGCAACAGAACTTTCGAGCTATACATTTGATGAAGGGAAATATGAATTCTATGTAGAGCCGGGAGAGTATGAGATAAAAGTGTCCTTGGATTCCGGAATCGTTACTGCAGCAGACGTAACGATTACCAATGCATCTGTCGAGAGGAATTTGGAGTTAGGAGAGTAAAACGATGAAATTGTTTGATTACACATGGAGGAATATGATATGAGAAAAATGAGACGAAAACTCGCCGTTTTGCTTGTGTTTGTACTGGCATTTACGATGATGCCGCAAAATGTACTCGCAGCCAAGAAGAAGGTGAAACTGAGCAAAAAATCAGTAACGGTAACGGTTGGAAAGACCGTTAAGGTTAAGTTGAAAAACAACAAAAAGAAAGTGAAGTGGACGGTTGTATCCGGCAAGAAAAATGTGAAACTGAGTAAAAAGAAAAAGACCGGTGTCACGATTCATGGTAAAAAAGCCGGAAAAGCAAAGGTGCAGGCGAAAGTAGGCAAGAAAAAGTTTGTCTGTAAAGTGACGGTAAAGAAAGCCGGAACCAATCAAAATGCAGACAAGAATAACGGTAAAAAGACAGCAAAACCAACGGTAAAGCCGACCGAAAAACCGTCTCTGCCGTCGACTCCGACGCCAAAGCCGACCGAAAAACCGGTTCTGCCGTCGAGTCCGACACCGCTGCCGACCAAGGTGCCGGAACAGACGATGCTTCCGCCGGATGAGACACCGGGACCAACGGTAGAACCGGTGAGAAACAATCAGGGACTTTATGCGGAAAATGAAGAACTCATCATCAGCTCAATTGCTTTTGAAAAAGAAGTCGATTATTATTTAAGTTATAATAATATTTACGTGTGTGATGGGGAGGCAAATTCTCTGAAAGACATCGTGCCGGATGTGACAAAATGTGAGTTTACGGTTTACTGTTATGGAAAGAAGGCAGAGGTAAAATCGGTTTCGGACGTCGAGTGGAACGAAAAAACATCAAAGGGAAAAGGCAGTTATACTTTTTCAATAACAGCAGCACTCGATGGCAAAGAGTATACAAAGACTGCTAAAATGATGCTTGGTCTGTCGCGGGACAAAACCAAAGAGAAGGTATTTGATAATGGATTTACGCTGCTTACGTTACAGGCAGATGACAGAGAGTATGGATTGGAGAGAGGTTTAGCAAAAGACCCTAATGGCGATAGTTCCCATTTCAGTTATTATTATTTTAAAGATAAAGACGTGGACACAGAGGACATAAAAGATGCAAGTACGAAAAAAATAACCGGTGTTTATGAAGATGAGAAGATAACACTGGATATAGAGAGTATCAGTGCGTCGACGGACAGTGTTATGTTCAGACCTTCGTCATATAAAAGAGGAAGACAATTCCTAGAGCTTAGTTATGTCGATGTTTATAAAAAAGTAGAAAATTACTTTTTGATAGATGCCTTTACATCAACAAAAGGAGCGGTAAAATACTGTGAATATATGGCGGGAGGCGATCAGGGCTTTATCTATGACGAAACGATAGAAGCCGGCAAATCGTTGAAGGATATATTTACGGATTTATCGAAAAATTTGAAGATATACCGCACGATTTATCGTAATGTTTACTGCGTAGATAACAGCATCCGTAACGTTGTCTGGCATGATGAGCCTTATTACGAGGGAAAAGAAGATAAAGGATATTATACGTTTGACCTTGTGATAACGGTTGACGGTAAAGAGTTTAAGCAGTCGTATGTGCTTGTTGAACAGCAGAGAAAATATACGGTGTCCGGAAAACTGGAGACAGAAGATGGACAGCCGATTGCAAATGCTGAAATTTCCTTAGATAAATGGAACGGAGAATTTTGGGAGTCGAATGACGTAATTAAGACCGATGAAAAGGGTAATTTCACGACTAAACAACCAAAGGGAGAGTACCAAATTCAGATGGGAAAATCGTTTACCGTTGAGGGTGACATGCAGCATGATGAGAAGCTTCCGGTTTATAAAATGTCCGGTACGGTAAAGAGAACTGGTGCACAGACAATGGATATCCCTGACATTTGGATTTTGGCAACCGAAAATAGCAGTGTCCTTTATGGCAGTGATTTCGATGATGACAATCATTATTACAGATACCTGACAAAAGGAACCTATGTAATTTATGTAGGTGATTATGAATTGGATAGGTTTGAAGTGACCGGCAGTGAAGAACGCGATATTACGCTCGATTATGCGCGAATTTTTGGAAAATGCAGCAACACGTATTTATATAAAAATGTGGATGACGAAAACTATTCAAAATATGCTTCTGCCGCGAGTGGATGGTATGAAGTTTATCTGAAGCCGGGAACCTATCAGGTAATCGATGAAGATACTGTTATTGATACGATTGATGTGGCACTGGGTGATACAAGGAAAGATTATATCGAACATTCCTGCAAAGGAAACTTACTTGATGTATCGGGGCTTGAAATTCCGAAAGAAGTGAGTAAGACCAAATTATATGTGATTTCTGTCAAGAAAAATGGGGAACAATATAAAACAATTGGTGTTCCGACGGGGAGTAAAGAGAATGCGTTTGATTATGAATTGGATTTGCTGGATGGTGAATATGAGTTTTTCTATGCAGACACCAGCGTTGCCAAGGTTACAATCGACGGCTCCGATGTTGTGAAAGATTTAACGCTGCCGTTCAAATATGTAAAAATTAAATTGTTTGATGCCGAAAATCACGTAATTCCGTTATCGGAGGAAAACTATGTGAAAGAAACCGGAGAAACCGGAAATACATACTATCTAACGGAAGGACTGACAGGTTATTCCGCACATGCAATGCTTCCGCTCGGCTCTTATGTGTTTGGCGGAGGAAACTCAAATATACAGAACTTGCAGAATGAGACATTTACAGTTACCGAGGAAGACGATGTGGTTTCTGTGAATACACAACTGTATCGAGTAAGTGGTTATTGCAAACTGAATGGGGTTAATGTTTCAGACGATGCAAGGATAACATTCTTTGACAAGAATTCGTCTTCGACTTCCGCAGCAAATGATGTGGAGGATGGTAAATATTCTGTGTATGTATCGACGGGAGAGTATAAGGTGACAATATCCGGTTCGGTGGGAATATTAGCATCCGAGGAAATAACAGTAACCGATGCTTCCGTTGAGAAAAATTTTGATATAGAGGCTGGTAAACTGACCGGAAAACTTACATGGGAAAATGGTAGTTCCTTTACCGATTTTGATACGGATATGTGTCAGATTGGTTTGCAAAGGCAAGAGCCATATTATTCAAGCCGTTTGGCGAATATAGAACAGGATGGTTCTTTTGAAGTAAAGGACATCTTATTTGGTACCTATGAGGTGATGGTGTGTTCGGCGTATGGCAATGCGGATGTAAAAGTTGGCACAATAACAATTGACAGCAATACAAAGAGCCAGAATTTTGTGATTTCCGGATATGCAGTTCACATGAAGATAGTAGATAGTGAAGGAAACCCTATGAAGTATCAACAGTTTTCTTTCATAAATACGGAGGACGAAACGGATAGGAAATATTTTAATACCGATGACGAAGGAGAAGCTTGTTTGATTATTAGTAAACCGAGCACTTATGAAGCTATGCTTAGAAAAGAAAGTTACGGAACGGTAACGGTGACAGATAAAAATGTATCTGTGACACTTAGAAAATCTGAACCTTGACGGACAAAAACCATTGTGCTATACTAAGGTTTGACGAGGACGTCACAAGCGAAAGTTTGTGACGTCCTTTTTTTGTATTGGCAATAAAAATAAACCACCTGCTATGCAGGTGTGTTCCCAAACAGCTTTAGCTTCAAGTAAAAAACCTCCATGTTATAATGAATATAAGGTTCGCCAACCAAATCATTACAACA
>OLJF01001480.1_pt1 | contig 14377 bp, 10 predicted proteins | sample 1609751 | NCBI WGS metagenome assembly OLJF01 (sample SAMEA4350171, study PRJEB24818) | metagenome | biome: human; feature: gut; material: faeces | place: Denmark | collected 2013-09
CCCTCATAGGCGGCTCCTTTCATCGTTCCTGGTCTCTCTGACGCTTTTTCTGCCATGCCTCCAGCAGCTTGATGATGGTTTCCTGCATCCGCTGGGGCGTATAGCTTTTAGGGAAATACTTCCGCAAAGTGTCAGAGGTAAATGTCACTCGGTCCAGATCACTTTTCTTTTCCTCACCCATAATGACACGCATCATATCGAGGGTCAGATGCCCCTCCTGACTGTATTTCTTGAGCCGCTGGGCTTGGGAAAGGGAAGGGGTAGCCTGCTCACTGTCCATGGCATCCAGCAGGTCTACCTGTTCGTCCTTTTTGAGAAATGACAGCTCATAGGCAGGGTTCAGGGCAATCTTCTTTTCATCTACCATATCCATCAATTCAGGAATCAGCTCTGTCAGACGGATAAATCTCTTAATCTGTGATTTGCTATCTGGACTGTTCTCCGCGATTTTTTCTGCCGCAGTCAACTTCGGCCCAACTTGGGCCGAAGTTAAATCTGTCCTGGCTCCTTGGTGCTTAATGGCATCCAGCTTCATTTTATAAGCAAATGCCCTTTCACTGGGGAGCAGGCTTTCTCGCTGCAAGTTGCTGTCAACCATAATGATCGTGGCGGCATCATCATCCAAATCCCGAACAATGACCGGCATAGTCTCCTTGTCTGCCAGTTCACTGGCTCTGTGCCGCCTGTGTCCGGCTACCAGCTCATAACCGCCCTCCGGGTCCGGTCGGGCAATGGCCGGAACCAGAACGCCATACTGTTTGATACTGTCAGCGGTCTCCATCATGGCTTCGTCATCCTTGACTTTGAATGGGTGGTTCTTGAACGGATGCAGTTCAGACAACGGAATTTCCTGAATCTTTTCCAGCTTTGCATCCTGGCGGCCTTCTTCGGTGGAGAACAAATCATCTACCGAGGCCAGCTCTATTTTTTTCGCGCTGCTTTTCAAGTTTCAACACCTCCTTCGTCAGATTTTTGTAGCCCTCAGCCACCTTGCCACCGGGATCATGGGCAAAAATGCTTTTTCCCTCTGCGCTGATTTCCTTTGCCCGGACAGAATGGGGGATCTCTGTGCTGAATACTTTGATCTTGCTGCCATAGGTCTCCCGCAGGAGCGCGGAGATCTCTTTGGCAAAGTTGGTTCGGCTGTCCACCATCGTCAGCAGGATACCGTCTATCTGGAGCTTGGGGTTGATCTGCCGCTTTACCTTGTTCACCGTGGAGAGCAGTTGTTCCAGCCCTTTGGCGGGCAGATACTCTGCCTGAACGGGAATTATGATCCTGTTCGCAGCGGCCAGCGCATTGACTGTGAGCATCCCCAGGGAAGGCTGGCAGTCGATGAGGATATGGGAGTATTGTCCCTTCAGCGTGTCCAGATATTGCCGCAAGATAGTCTCACGACTCATGGCATTTACCAGGGATACTTCCATACCGGATAACTGGATGTCCGCAGGCATCAGGTCTACGCCCTCTGGGTGGTGCAGGATACCCTCGCCGGGACGGAGCGGCTCATCCATCAGGATGCGTCCCATAGCGTCCGACAGCGTAAAGGGCAGCTTGTCCGGCTGGGGATTGCCCAGGCTGATCGTCAGGCTTCCTTGCGGGTCTCCGTCGATCAGCAAGACTTTCTTTCCAGCCTGCGCCAAACCGATTCCAAGATTGGCACAGGTGGTGGTTTTGCCAACGCCGCCCTTCTGGTTGGCGATGGCGATGATTTGCGTGTTCAAATTAGGTTCTCCTTCCATAAAAAATAGCCGCTCATCAAATAGATGAACAGCTGTCTCAGTGCATAAAAAAAGCTGCCTATTCTTCCAAAATAAGCAGCTCGTCATATTTATTTAGTTTTTACTCCCGAAAAGGTCTTACATAAGAAAAAAGGGTCCTATTTTATGGGGTTTTGATGGGTTGTTACCGTCTGTCGGCTCATACATGTGCCAGAACTGCTGCTGCAATATTCGCTTTGTCACTCACGTTCTCCGGTTCCTTTTCCTACAAACTGATTCTTCTGTAACGGTTGATGCATGCAAAAATCTCCTGTGCCCTCGGCATTGCCAGCCCGCACGGCACATAGCTGCTCTCCGTCACCGCGGCAAGTCCGTGCTCCTCCACATACTGCATCAATAGGGAAACGCTCTCTCTTAGGGTGCGCTTTCCGTTGAATACATGGATCTCGGCATACTTTAAAAAGTAGGCGAGCGCCGCGAGCTGTTCCGTATCCGCCAGCTGCTCGACATAGCGCACATCGATCGTATCGCGGTTGATAGAGATGCCGTCGCGTCCCATCGTCTTTAGCTTCATGCGGGCATCTTCCTTAAATGCACGGTCCGGCCGCACCGCACGCTCAAACCCCGGAGCCGCCTGCTTCGGCGGTTTCACCTCCGGCAGCGGGAATCTGCCCGCTTCCTCCTTCGCAAATGCGGTGATCTCCTGCGGTTTGTAACGGTTCATCTGGACAATGCAGTCTGCCACATGAAAATAGGAGCCGGAACTTCCCGCCACCAGAATCGTGGAGATACCGTACTGTTCATACAGCTCCCTGATACGGTCGATAAACGGCGTGATCGGCTCATCCTCGCGGTTTACCACCCTCTGCATCAGCTCGTCGCGGATCATAAAATTGGTTGCACTCGTATCCTCATCGATGAGGAACGTCTCTGCTCCCGCCTCCATGGCCTCCACCACATTGGCAGCCTGGGAGGTGCTTCCACTCGCATCCTCCGTGCGAAAGGCACTCGTATCCTTTCCGTTCGGAAGATCGTTGATGAACATGGAAATATCCACCTTTTTGATGCTTCTTCCGTCCTCCGCGCGGATCTTCATCGCCGTATCATCGGTAATGACATACTCCCTGCCGTCCCCGGCGATATGGTTGTACACGCCAAGTTCCAGCGCCTTAAGCAGTGTGGATTTGCCGTGGTATCCGCCGCCGACGATGAGTGTGATTCCTTTCTTTATTCCCATGCCCTGTATCTTTCCCGCATGCGGCAGCACAAAGCTTACCTTCATGGATTCCGGCGCCGTAAACTTCACGGCGTCCTTCATCGGTCTGCCGGACACGCCGGATTCACGCGGCAGGATGGATGCATCCGCCACGAATGCCACCAGCCCCTGCTCCTTTAAATGATCCCTGATATACTGCTGATCCTCCGCGAGATCCGCCGCACGGTACACCGCCTTTTCATCCAGCGCCTTATAAAACAGGCTGTGTGATACACATTCCGGAAGAAACGTAAAAAAGATTTTCTCCAGTTCTCTTGCATTGACGGTTCTCCCGTTGGCAGGGAATCCCACCTCAAAGCGAAGCACCAGATCGCCCTTTGCCTCATCCATCTGGCATGCGGTGCGCTCCAACACTTCCTGTCCCGGGCGGCTCACCGCCAGAAGTCCGCTCTTTCCGGAGCCTTTTGCCTTGAAAGACACGCGCTCAAGTTCCCGCCCAAACTGACGCAGCAGATAGTCGCACACTGCCAGCCTGCGGCATTTCATCCGGTAGAGATCCGCCGGGAACTTCGCTGCCGTTCCCCTGACATGGACGCTCACCTTCGACGGTGCGGCAAACGGATCTCCCTGCACATGGTCGATCGACAACACATAATTGCCGAAATCGTAGCTTCCTCTCGTATCCTTGTAAGCCGGATAACTCTTATGATCAATTCTCTGTAACAGATTTCTAAGTTCATTCTGTGACTGCATCTTTTTATTCCTTCTTATATTCCTTTTATATTCTTTCCTGCGAAATCGTCAGTTGTCCCGACGCAGCTCCGACAACAGCTCCGCTCGTCTCGTTCCAATTAAAAGCTGTTTGTTGTATGTCAGATAGCGCTCGCAGGTATGCTCGGAGAGAAACCTTGCGGACTCCGACGTAATCGTGAGCTCCGTGACAAACACCACCATCTCCTCACCGTTCTCGAACGCCTGCTCCATAAAGTCAAACGCGTGCTCCAACGCCGCGCCCGCCGCTTCCTCGGTCTGCACCAGTACCTCCCGCTGCCGGTCAAATCCCACTTTTGCCGCTTCAAAACAGCGCTGTGCCGAATCTTTTGTCACTTCCTGCTGCGCTGCTTTTAATTTTTCCATCAAAAGCTTCTCCCGCTTTGCCTCCTCGCGGGTGTAAGCGTCATTTGCAATCTGCCGCAGCATCTCCTGCTCCCGCTCTGCGACAAGCGTCCGGTAACATTCCGCCGGATCTGCGGCTGTCTCCACCTGTCTGCGGTACTCTTTTAAAAAGGCATACCACGCATCCGTCAATGCCCGCTCAGACGCTGCCCTGCCGAAAAACGCCGCCAGACCGTCCAGCAGCAGATGTACCACCGAGAGCCGCTCATCAAACGCCGCCGCATAGATGCGCGCGTAGATCTCCGGTCTGACGCAGCCGTCCAGAATCTGCGGAATGCCGTAGTCATCCTGATATTTGCGGTAGAGATCCAGATACGCCGCCACATCCTCCGCCACATCGGCGTGATGGATATATTCCCGGATAACCTGCTCGTCCACCAGAAAACCGAGCTTCTCATAGACCGCCATCAGATTGGAGAGATCCTCCCATCCTCGCGCCGTCACAAACTGCATGCCGTCCACATCCGCCTCCACGCGGTAAAAGTTGCCGGGGCGAAGTTCCAGGTAGCTTAAGATCGCTCCGCTGATGTGCTGTGCCCTCGCATACTCCTTCCAGACCCTGTAATCCGCCTCCACGGTCATATAGCGCACACGGTCGAGGGTTACCATATCAAAATCGCGCACGGATTTGTTGTACTCCGGCGGATTGCCCGCCGCCACAATCACCCATCCCTCTGGTATCTTCTGGTTGCCGAAGGTCTTGCACTGTAAAAACTGCAGCATCGTCGGCGCAAGCGTCTCAGACACACAGTTGATCTCATCGATAAACAGGATTCCCTCCCGCTGCCCGCTGTCACGAATCCTGCGGTATACACTGGCGATGATCTCACTCATCGTGTACTCCGTCACAGAGTAGGTCTTCCCCGCGAATTCCTCCTCCCGGATGAACGGCAGTCCGACGGCGCTCTGTCTTGTGTGGTGCGTGATCGTGTATGCCACCAGCCCGACCCCGAGTTCTCTGGCGATCTGCTCCATGATCTGTGTCTTGCCGATGCCCGGAGGTCCCATCAGAAGCACCGGTCTCTGCCGGATCTCCGGAATCTCATAATCCCCCGCCTCATCCTTCTTTAAGTATGCCTCCACGGTATGTTTGATCTCATTTTTTGCCTGCCTGATATTCATATCTGTGTCCCTTTTTATCTCTTAAAATTCAAAAATGACCGCGGGAATACTCCCTGCAGCCACTTCACATGCACTGTCTTTTGCCGGTTCCCTGCAATTATAAATATTCTATGTTCCGCTACAGGAAAAGTCAATAACTTTACCCGCAAAAGGTTTCGTTACCTGTTGCATTTCAAAAACAAATGTGGCATAATACATATTGTTCGGGCGAAAGATTTTTGATATCGTCTGAATCAGAATCCGGGGATATAGCTCAGCTGGGAGAGCGACGCGTTCGCAACGCGTAGGTCAGGGGTTCGAGTCCCCCTATCTCCATTTTTTTTATGTTTTTTACAGAAATGTCCGGCAGCAGACGCTGCCGGACATTTCTTTTTTCTATTTCTTCTATATCCTAATTCAAAAATTCCATGCGCTCATAATCATAGGTTGAAGTGTAAATTAAAGAATCATTCTTATCGTAAGTCTTACTTTCCTTCTGACAAGTTCTCTCACTCTCATCCTCCGGAAAATCCTTTAACACATACTTTGTATGTTCTGTGACTACACGATTTGTCGTATAAATAGTCTTTTCCTTTAACTCGTAGCCGCTTCTGACATAAGACGCACCGCTCTGTATCCTGTCTTCACTGTTGTACTCTAAGGTCTTACGCAGGAAACTCTGACCGCCATATTCGTAATAGCTGTTGGTTGTGTAACCAATCAGTGCATTGTTCTTGTCATAGCGGGTCTCTTTGGTTACATTTCCCTTACCATCCACCACATATGTACAGTAATACTGCAATACATTCCTGTCATTATATACATCCGTACGCGTAATGCTGGCACCTGAATATGTATTTCTTCTCACCTCAGTAACCGTGCCGTTTTTGTCTGTTTTTCTCACCTGAATCGGGAGATTTCCGGAATAACTGTATGTCTCCGTATAAGTCTTGCTGTTATCTGTGTAATCTTTGTAGGAATGAGTTACTACATTGCCACTCGTATCATAAGCATACTTCTCCTCGGTCAGAATCCGACGGTTTTTATTATAAGTACGCTCTCTCTCAAGCTGACCATTATCTGTATATTCGTAGGTGGTATGGCCTGCATATTTGCCATCCGTGTCATAGCGAGTCTCTTTGGTATTCATCCAGCTATAGCTGATCTCTCCACCGTCGTATACTCCCTTGTATACACCCGTTACCTCATCAAACGAGTAATCCGTACCATCAATTCTTACGATTCCCTTTGCCATCGCGCCGGTTACCTCATCAAAATAGTACCTCTTACCATCCTTTGTATTCCAGCCCTTCACCATGCGTCCATTGGCATCATAGCGCACCCACTTGCCGCCGCTGGATTCCTGATACACATCCTTATTGACTGCCATCTTACCGGCATCAACTGCATCCAGCCAGTACCAAGCATTTGATGCAGAATCGAAAATCTCCTTGCCGCGCCCTTCTGTTCCCTGACGCACACCTTTTTCATACCAGTATTTACCGCCGTTCTTGGTGTACCACGCGCAGTCATAAGCCACCCCTGTGGAAACATCAAACATACAGGCTTTTCCACCGATGGTAGCCTCACCCTTTACCATCTTGCCGTTATTCTCATTATAATAGTAATAGATCTGTTTTCCGTTTCTGTCATTTGTCGTATACCAGCCCTTCACCATTGCGCCGGTTACCTCATCAAAACGATACCACGCATTATCCTTGCAGTTCTCACCTTTTACCATATGACCGTTGGCATCGTAGCGAACCCATTTGCCACCGTCCGATTCCTGATACACATCCTTATTAACTGCCATCTTACCGCCGTCGATGGCATCCAGCCAGTACCATGCATTCGACGCCGGATCAAAAATCTCTTTTCCACGACCTTCCAGTCCCTGACGTCTGCCGCCTTCATACCAATACTTGACACCGTCAAACTCCAGCCATTTGCAATCTACACCAATACCTGTATTATCATCAAATACACAGGAAACTCCATCAATGATTACCTTGCCCTTATACATTGCTCCGGTCGTTAGATCAAAATAATAAGTGCCGTTGTCATTGGTATTCCAGCCCTTTATCATGTGACCGTTCTCATCATAGCGTACCCATTTTCCGCCGTTCGATTCCTGATACACATCCTTGCTCACAGCCATCTTGCCGTTGTCTGCAGCATCCAGCCAGTACCACGCATCGGAACCTGGATCATAAATTTCCTTGCCACGTCCCTCGGTTCCCTGGCGCACACCGTTTTCATACCAGTATTTTGCACCATTCTCCTCATACCATCCGTTCAGCGGCGTATCCGCTTTCACACTCATAGACGGGGCTCCCATACAAAGTACAAAAGCCGCGGCAATCCCCACAGCCGCAGATATCACATCTCTGTTCTTCATCTATGTTCCTCCTTCTTTTTGTACATAATGCAAAAATATATACTATATGTAGTATATATTTTTTACACATCCATTTCAATCTTTTTCTATCTTCTTCATATATTCTTAAGAAAAAGCTGCTGCAGGCCGTCCTCATCCTTTCTCTCCCTCAAATATCTGCCGCAAAGAAAAATCCGCCTACATTTCCAGCACGTCGTCCGCAATGCCCATCGTAGACTTCCGGTGTGACACCATCAGAATCGTTTTGTCCGCACATTCCTCTTTCAGGCTGCGCAGAATCATACCCTCGTTTAAGCTGTCAATGTTGCTGGTCGGTTCATCGAGGAACAGGATGTCTGCATCGTGCAGAAAGGCGCGCGCAATTCCGAGACGCTGCCGCTCTCCTCCCGACAGGGAGCTCCCCAGCTCCGCGATCTTCGTCTCATAACCGTCCGGCAGACTCATGATAAGATCATGGATGGACGCCGCCCGCGCCGCCCGCTCCAGCTCCTCCTCTGTGGCATCCTCTTTTGCCACCTTAAGGTTCTCCGCCACCGTGTCATGGAACAAAAACGTCTCCTGCGTCACATAGGAGATACCGCCGCGCAGCACCGCTGTATTGATCTCTCCGATCTTTGTTCCGTCGTAGGCAATCACTCCCTCATCCGGCTCGTAGAACCGCATCAGAAGCTTCAACAGGGTCGATTTTCCGCAGCCGCTCTTTCCGAGAATGCCGTGAATCCGCTTTTCCGTAAAATCCGCCGTAAAATCCCGCAGCACGCCGCGTCCGTCTTCTTCCCCGCTCTCCTGCGTGTTCGCGTAGGCAAAGGACACATGGTCGCAGTGTATATTCTGACCGCACGTATCCTCTTTTCCGGTCACTTCCTCCACGAGCGGTTTTTCCTCCAGGATATCCAGCACACGGTTTCCGCTCGCCAAGGTGTGGTTTAAATTATTTGACAGCGCCGAGAGTGCTGCCGTCGGTCCGAAGGAGCTTGCGAGCGCGATCACCGCAATCACCGCCCCGCTTCCCGGGATGCTGCCGTTTTCTGCAAGCGTTCCACCCACGAGCGCCGCAAGCACACCCGCAAAGAGAATCACACCGTCGGTGATCACGCGCTGTAAGTTCTCCCCCCGCTTTAATGCGCCGTTGACCGTCTCCAGATGTCCGGTCTGCTCCGCCATCTTAGCGATGCGTGCCTCCTGCTGTCCGTACTGCAGCGTCTCCTCAAGGCCGTAAAGGTTGTCCAGCACACAGGTATTCAAAGTGCCGAACGCCTCCCGGTATTCCTTGCCGCCGGCAGCTCCGATCCGTCCGTTGACAACCGGAATCACGGCTCCGACAAGCACATAGAAGAAAAGTGCCAGCACTCCGAAAACGGGATGTATCCTTCCTAAGAAGATCGTCATAACCACCGATGTGATGACCGCGATTGCGATCGGCGAGATCGTGTGTGCATAAAACACCTCGAGAAGTTCGATATCGCTGGTGATAATCGAGATCAGGTTGCCCTTTTTCGCGCCGTCCAGCTTGGCCGGTGCCAGTCTGCGCAGAGAATCAAACACCTGATGCCGGATGCACGCTAAAAGCTTAAACGCGATATAATGATTGCTCGCCTGCTCTGCGTAACGCAGGATTCCGCGCGCCACCGCGAAGCAGACCAGCAGCGTAAAGATCACGGAAAACTTCATTCCACTGTATACACCGGTCACGGTAAGCAGTGCATAGCCTCCGAGGATTGTTAAAAACGTCGCCATCAGATTGCCCGCACAGCCCATCAGAATCGCCAGACACATGATGCCAAGCAGCGGCTTTATCATCCCGATCAGCCCGCACATGACGGCAAATCCGCTTCTCTGCTTTTTATTTTGATTGTCTTTGTTCTGCTTCATTACACCGTCACCTCCTTCTGCTGTGTGCCCGCATAGGATTCCAGTTCCTGCTGCGCCTCATACAGCCTGCAGTAATATCCCTGCCGCTGCATCAGCTCCTGATGCGTGCCGCGCTCTGCGATTCCTTCCGTCCCCGCCTGCAGCACGAAGATCTCATCCGCCGCTGTGACATTGGCAAGGCGGTGTGAGATCAGAAGCACCGTCTTTTCACGGGCAAGCCCGCGGACGACTTCCATAATCCGGTTCTCACTCTCCACGTCAATGTTGGATGTCGCCTCGTCAAAAATATAGATATCGCTGTCATGCAGCAGCGCCCGCGCCAGCACCAGACGCTGCTTCTGCCCGCCGGAAAGGTTTGCCGCACGCTCCTCAAGCTGCATGGCAAGTCCGCCCTTCTCCCGGATCGTCTTTAGCAGGTCCACTCTTAAAAGCGCATCCTCCATCTCTTTTTGCGTGGCATCTGCCTTTCCCATCCGAAGGTTGTCCTCCACGGTTCCCGCAAAGAGATAGCTGTCATGGCGCACTCTTGTCACCTTCCGATAAAGTGCCTCCGCCGTAAGCTCTGTGACCGGCACTCCACCGATCGTAACACTGCCGCCCTCCTTCGGACGGTTTTCCCCCATCACAAGCGACGCGATCGTACTTTTTCCACAACCCGATTCACCGACCAGCGCGACAAAACGTCCCTCCGGCACGGAGAAAGCCACATCGCGCAGCACCGGGGCATCCGGTGTGTACGCAAAATTCACATGGGAAAAGCAGATCTCATTGCCCTGCGTTTTCTGTACAGTTCCATGCTCTGGTACCGGCGTGTCCAAAAACCGGAAAATCTTGTCCGCAGCGGCATTTCCATTCATCGCAATATGGAAGAAGGAACCGAGCAGACGCAGCGGAAGGAAAAACTCCGCCGAGATCATAATGATAAAAAAGCACTCTGCAAATGTGACCGCTCCCGCCCGGTATTCAAGCACGCTTAAGATGATGCCGAGCGCCGCTCCGCCGTAGGCAACCAGATCCATCACGCTGATCGAATTCAACTGCATGATGAGTACACGCATGGTCACTTTGCGGAACTTTTCCGCCTCCTCATCCATCTTCTCCGCATAGCGCCCGTCCGCCTGATAAATCTTTAACGTGACAAGTCCCTGCAGATTTTCCAGAAAGGAATCGCCGAGTTCCGTGTAGGTTCCCCAGTATTTTGCCAGCAGCTTCTTGGCAAACTTCTGTACCGCCACAATCGACACCGGAATGAGCGGTACGCAGAGCAGCAGCACTGCCGCCACCTTGATACTCATGGTGCCAACAATCACAAACAAGGTCAGCGGCGCCAGCATGCTGTAAAAAAACTGCGGCACATATTTTCCGAAGTAGATCTCAAGCTGATCCACTCCCTCCGTCGCGATCTGCACCGCCTCCGAGGTCGCCACCGCCTCCCGGTAAGCCGCCCCGAACTCCATCATCTTCTCATAGATCCGGTCGCGCAGTCTGCGTTTCACCTGCGTAGACGCAAGATAGGACATCCGGTTTGCCGCGCTCGTCGCCGCGATCCGCACAAAAAGCGCCGCCGCAAATACGATAAGCAGCACTCCGTCGGACGGGGAGGCCGTGAGGCTCTCCCCTTTTACAATTCCGGATATTCTCCCGACATACGCTGCCAGCACATACATAAGCGCCACATTGGCAAGAAGCGCCGCCCACTGCATGATAACCATTCCCGCCACGTATTTCCGGTTATCGGAAAATTCCTTTAACAGTCTTTTATGAAACATGTTTCTCTCCCTTTTCCCTTGTACTGATCTCTTTCTGCTTTTTCTTATTCCGAAGTGTGATATGCACATGCCGGATGGCAAGCAGCGGATGCACAAACAACATCCTTGGTCCCGCATACTTCATCACTTCACGGATTTTCTCCTGCATCTCCTTCGAATAACAGTGCACCTTACAGGCACTGCAGAACGTCTTCGTCTCCATAAACGGGCATTTTTCCGTGCGAAGATCGGCGTACGCCTGCAGCTGGCGGCACGCCTCGCAGAGTTCTCCCCGCTTCGTCCCGTGCACTCCGCGGCAGTAGATGCCGATCATGCAATCCACGGTCTCCTTCTCCCCCGCACGCTTCTGTTCTATCTCCTGCGCCGTCATTTTCTCCATTCCCTAGTCCTCACTTCTCTCCTTTAAAATCTGTTCCATTATCCCGGCGCACTTTGGTTCAAACCTTGTATTTTCCCGCTCCTTTATCTTGCCTCTCACCATTTCCGTACTCTCGCCCCAGCGTAGATGGCGGTCCGCATAGTCCGCCACCGCGAGGATCTGCGCGAGCACCGGTATCTCATTGCCGCACTTTCCCGCCAGATAACCGCTGCCATCATAGTTCTCCCGATGATAGTACACGGCCTCCGCGATTGTATCCGCCACCTGCAGTTCGCTGATCATATCATAGCCCATCTTCACATAAGTCTGGAACACACCGTACTCCTCATCCGTCAGGTTCCGTCTCTGGATCAGTTCGTCTGGAATGCCGATCATTCCAATCTCGTGCAGAAGACCTGCCTGATAAGCCCCGGACACCATATCCTCCGGAAGATCCAGTCTTTTTGCAATCTCTTTTGCGTATTCCGCCACCTGCCTGCAGTGTTCCTCCTCACCGGGAATCTTCGCGCCCAGCGCGCGGCACATCGCATTCATCACACGCATGGACATTCCCCGCAGCTTTTCCTTTTCCTCGCGCACGCGCCGCTCCAGCCGTTCCTGCCGTCTCTGCTTCTCCACCCAGTAATGCTGGATGGAGTACATTAACAGATATGCCATGAACACAAAGCACACATACAGATAAGGAAAACGCAGTGCCACATTCTCCCCGTAGATATCTTCCGCGGAAGCATTCAGGTCGAACCGGAAGCACAAAATCACCGCCGCAAGATAGAACAGATTGATGACAAAACTGTTGCGGATTCCTAAGATAAATACAATTCCGCAGGAAAACAGCATCGGGAACAATACACTGAAGTACCCAATGCTCGCGTGGTAATACACATAAAAAATCGGAATGCTGAGCAACGTGAATGTCACCACATCGATCCATCTGCGGTAATGCCTCCGACAGACCGCAATATTGCCGGCAAGCAATGCCACCATCATCCCCATTGCAAGCAGATAGGACACCGGCGCACCGTAAAGAATGCCGTTTAAAATACTGATTGCCCAGATGAATCCGAATATAATTTTCATCCAGAGTGCCAATTCCCTGTCCTCATAAGGAGCATTGACCGTATCCCAGAAGTTCTCTCTTATTCTCTTTGCTTTTGTCTCTGCGTTCTTCATCCTTTATACCGTAATCCTGCCTTCCTCGATCAATGCAACAACCGCCTGCGCCACTCCGGCGTCAAACTGTTTCCCGGCTCCCTTTCGGAATTCGCCGATAATGTAATCCCTGTCACAGTGCTTTCTGTAACAGCGATTGGAATTCATCGCGTCTAACGCATCCGCCGCACTGATAATGCGGACCATCTCCGGAAGCTCCTCCCCGTGCATGCCATAAGGATAGCCGCTTCCGTCGTACCGCTCGTGATGGTATGTCGCGCCCAGATCCGCCTGCGGCAAAAACTCCAGACCGGATAAGATCTCTCTGCCCCAGACCGTATGTTTTTTCATCACCTCGTACTCTTCATCCGTCAGCCGTTCCGGCTTATTTAAAACGGCGTCCGGCACAGCGATCTTGCCGATGTCATGAAGCAGACCGCTGCGGTAGATCAGTTCCAGTTCCTCCCCTGATGCGCAGCCTCCCCGCATATAATCCGCGATCAGCCTGGAATACTCCGCCACACGCTGGGAGTGTTCTCTCGTGTAACGGTCCTTGGCATCGATCAGCTGGCTGATCGCCGTGACTGAGTGAATCATCAGATTCTTCGTGCCCGCAACCGCCTCCTGCACCTCATTCTCCAGATTTTCCTCATTCTGGCGCTGCCGGATCTGATAATTTTTGTAAAAAATATCCATCGCCACATCCATCAGGCAGAATCCCCAGTAAAAAATCGGATAGAACACCCGATAATCCCTCGGATAATCATACCTTAATATATCCGCAAGCGGCGTCCAGAAAAAAGTCATAATCACCAGACCAAATCCGATGCACACCGGCGCCCCAAATGGCATTCCAAGCGGAACCAGCGTGATAACCGGCAGCAGCAGATACCACAGCAGGGAAAAGCCGTCATTCGCACCCGCGTACAGAATGGCAGCCGCCAGCAGCAGGAACAAAAAGACCGCAATCCGACACACGAGAACCACCTTCTGGAACCGCCGGATTACAAACACCGCCGTCACGCTCACAATTCCCACGACCAGTGTCACAATTCCGATGACATACTTTCCCAGCCGGAAATTCTCAATGTCAATCAGAAACAACACCACCGCAAAGATCAGCATGACCCCCTGCAGTGCCCCGACATCCATGCCGGTTGTCTTCTCATACCGGTACACTCTTTTTATCGTATCTACCGCTCCCCGAAACAGCTTCATTTGTCTCCCCGCTCCTTTTATCCGCCGAATTAGTTTATCCTAACTATTTTCTTCTTGTCAAGCATCATTTTTCATATCCCTTATTCTACCAAATCCCACTTCACATGTACAGAGGAGCGTTTTTATGGGGCTGCCGCAATAAGCATATCGCTCTTTACTCTGATAAGTAATATTATTAAAAACACACTTGGGGATTTCATGTGGAAATGCAAGTGGAAATTCGTTTGAGAAAAATGTGAGCATTTCTTCCAGCTGAATGTTTGCATCGGATTCCGTGTCTCTTCCACGTTTGGACAATCCGACGGGTGCATGTCCGACACACCGGAGACAATGGGCGGACTTTCTGGTGTCCCTAATGGCACCTCTTCACAGACAATA
>OLJF01001484.1_pt1 | contig 14337 bp, 9 predicted proteins | sample 1609751 | NCBI WGS metagenome assembly OLJF01 (sample SAMEA4350171, study PRJEB24818) | metagenome | biome: human; feature: gut; material: faeces | place: Denmark | collected 2013-09
CACAGGTAGGCACTTTTGGAACCGAAAGTGCCGTAAGAAAACGTGGTGGCAGCAGGAATTTGCCGTATTTAAATGCGAAGCCACGGCAAATTCCGTTACTGGGCACGTATGCGTGAACAGTAACAAACCGGCTGGCAGCGGGGCATCGCGGGAAATACCGCGCCGGGTGCGCCGGGCATGGACGCTGGCGGCGGGCTGGTGTGTCCTGATGTTCCTGATTCAGGTGGGACGCCTGAATATCGCACTCGACTTTGATACACTCTGGTATGGTGTGCGTTCCCAGTACATTGTGGCAGGCGGAACCGGGCTGTATGAGAATCCGGGGCTGGTCGGCATGGTCTATGTGTATTCGAAGGGCTTTGAGGTGCTGACTCTGCCGCTCTGCGATCTGGCGAGTCACAGCTACCTGACGTTCTTTAACCTCTGGCTGGCAGTTCTGGGAATCGGGGCGATGGTCTGGAATGCGGTGCTGCTGACGGGCAATCGAAAGCAGGAGACAGAGAAGAAACTAACGTATCACAGCGTCTTGCCGGGAATTATGGCAGCTGTTTTGACGGTTTCGGTGCCGGGCATCATGAATATGGCGCTCACAGCCAAGGCGGATTTGATTACGTGGCTGCTGCAGCTTATTATGCTGGGATGTTTCTTTCAGTATATTCATGTGTATGAAAATCATTGGATATTCCTCTCCGGGGCAGCCGGTTCCTATTTCCTGTCCCTCACGATGAAGCCGACCTCCCTGGTCTTTTCCACTGCCGTATTTGGCATGATGGGGCTGTACCTTCTGTGGTTCTGGTTTCATGAGCGCGGGGCGGCGGCTGACCTGTTTCACCATCTGGTCCGCCTGATTGGCTCCTTATGCCTGCCGTTTGGGGCATTGGTTGGTATCTGGGCGCGGACGATGAAGATCACGGGAATGCCGGTCACTTCGGTGTTTACTTCGATTTTTGCATGGTTTGGTTTTAAAATGAAATACCCATTTGCTACCTCGGAGCTGCCGCAGAATTATCAGGAGGAATCAACGCTTCATGTGCTGGCGCGGCGCATCTGGCAGATGCTGATGCAGCCGCAGGGTGAAGATATGGGGCATGTAATTCTGGCGTGGGGAACCTCGCTGATGGCGGTGCTGATTGTGATGCTGGTGCTTTATGGGATTTTCTCCAAAAAGGGAGATGAGCAGTCCCATATCTGGAACGCGGCATTGGTAATTTTCTTCCCATTTGTGATCGTCAGCCTGATCAGTCTGTCGATGCTTTACCAGATCGACGGAAATTATTTCATGCTTCTGTATTCTATGCTGATTCTGGGGGCATGCCGGGCGATGGTGTATTTTAAGAAAATCGGCTTTTATCCGCTCGCGTCGAAGTGCCTGGCGCCGTTGCTGGTATTAAATCTGATTGTCACGGCGATCAGCAGCTGGGCGTGGACGGCTGGATTTTCGGAGATTCATCTTCTGAATAAAGGGCGTGTCAACCACCGGGCGCAGGAACAGGCGCGGATGGAGGAAAAGGGAAACACGCTGATCTGGCAGGAAGTGTCGCAGGATCCGGAAAACCGGGTGATCGCATTTGGAACGCATCCGTACTGTTTGCAGTTCCCGTGCAATGTGGAGTCGTATAAGGATATTACATCGCCGTGGGGCAACGTCGAACTCGTCAACTCGCCGGAGGCGTTTGAAACCTATATGGCGTATGCGAAGACAGATTATGTCTACGCGGAAGCAGGCTATCTGGGACCGGGAAGCTGGGAGTGGAGTCTGGATCTTCTGCGGGAGCAGATCCGCAGAGGCAGCCTGACCGATCTGTTTTTTGAAAATGGAAATATGCTTGCGCGGGTATCCGACACAGCGGTGCCGGAGGAAGAAGCGCAGAACAATCTGGAAATGTTTGAGCAGGAGTATTTATTTTATGATGCAGAAGCTCAATAGACATCGAAAAACCTGACAGGAGGAAATAGAAATCATGAAGGAATACGAGTACCTAGACGAGCTGATCAGCCGCTATCCGGTTCTTGCACCGGTGAAAGCGGATATTCGCACTGCGTATGAGACGCTGAAAGAGTGCTATGAGCGCGGCGGAAAACTTCTGATTGCCGGAAATGGCGGAAGCTGTGCGGATTCGGAGCACATCGTGGGCGAGCTGATGAAGGGGTTTGTGAAGAAACGCCCAGTTTCGGAAGAGATAGAAAAGGCATTGAAAACGGTGGATCCACAGATGGGAGCGGAACTTTCCGAAAAGCTGCAGCAGGGACTTCCGGCGATCGCGCTGACCGGCCATGCGGGGCTGACCACCGCATTTATGAATGATGTGGACGGCAGCATGATTTACGCGGAACAGGTGCTTGGATATGGAAAAGAGGGGGATGTGTTCCTCGGAATCTCAACCTCGGGCAATTCAAAAAATGTCCTGTATGCAGCCGTGACGGCAAAGGCAAAGGGGCTTAAGGTTATCGGGCTTCTGGGACGCGACGGCGGGCGGATCCGTGGGTACAGCGACACTGCGATTGTCGTGCCGGAGCAGGAGACATTTAAGATTCAGGAGCTGCATCTTCCGGTGTACCATGCACTGTGCCTGATGCTGGAAGAATATTTCTTTTAAGATATATTTTGTTTCATGGAAAGGAAGTAATGATTCAGCAGGTTCATGAAGAAAACTGGATGATTACAAGGGAAAAGTATGTTATTTGGAAACAGGCCGGCAGACAAAACGGCAAAATGGAGAGTCACTACCCGCAGCTTTGTAGTGCTGCTTGCCTATACGCTTTTTATCTGGTGGCTGGAAGTGCTGGATCTTCTGGCATGGCTTTTACATGTACCACAGGGAACGGTTTTGTCGCGGGCGGCAGCGCTCGTTTTATGCGGCGCTGTCATGGCGGCAATCGGAAGATTTGAATGGGACCATGCGGGAGTGAGCCCGTTTTTTATAGCGGGAAGCTTGTTCATCCTGGCGTTCTTTTCGGTCAAGGGATTTGCCCCGGATCAGAGCTATGATACGCAGAACTATCACCTGCTGTCGCAGATTCCCGGATTTGTGGACAACCTTCATTATCATGTGATACCGGGACGGTTCCAGATGTTCGGTTTCCGGCTGGGCGACCGGATGTTTTATCCATTCAGGGCGATTTTGGGGCTTCGGATGGGGACATTGTTAAACGCACTGGCGATGCTTGTGATTTATCGGCAGGTAACGGTGTTCCTGAGCATGGAGGCAGACCGGTTGGAAAGAAAATGCAGCTGGTCGAAGCATCTTGCGCCGGTACTGGCATTTCTGATTGTCAGCCGCCTGGAGTTGATTCAGGAGAGCGGCAGCTACATGGTTGAGCTTCTGGCGCTGCCGTTTCTGCTGGAAATGGTATTTCTGCTTCTGCGCGGGCTGGATGAGGCGAAGCGGGAGCGCGAGGCGGTTTTATTCTGCCTGTTTGGTGGAATCCTGTTCTGCCTCAAGATGACGAATATCGTGTATCTGGTGCCGCTGGTGCTTCTGTATCTGTGGAAAATCCGGAAGTATCTGACACCGAAGCTGTTTCTGGGGTGTCTGGTGACGGGGATGATTCCCGTCAGCGTGTACCTGATTTACAATGGGATAGCGATGAAAAATCCAGTTTATCCTTATTATAACAGCCTGTTTCATTCGCCGTATTTTGGGGAAACGGACTTTAAGGACCCGAGATGGGGACCCAGCAATATAAAAGAGTTTCTTTTGTGGGCATATTCGATGATACGGCATCCGGATTACCGTCTGAGTGAGATTCCGGCGAAATACAATCTGGATCTGGCGCTGATGTATCTGGGAGCGGCGGGAGCCGGGCTCTGCTGGATTTGGAAGCGGGTCAGAAGCAGGACGGGAACCCTATTTCTGCTGTATGCCGCATCCTTTATTCTCTGGGCGGCAACGACGGGACACAGCCGCTATTTTATGGGCGGAATCTTATTTGCCGGAATGCTTTGCGGGTGCCTGGTGCTGCAGGGAATGACTTCCATTTCTCCCAGGCTGACAGGCGGCGTTGTATTTGCAATTATGTTTATAGTTGTTTACGCCGGGCGCGCTTACGATGCTTACACCTGTGTCTGGAACGGCGGGGAATGGGCGATGCGGGCGGTGAGCCGTGAGAGTATCCGCAGCAATCTGCCTTACGTATTTCACGATCATCAGCTGTTTACACCGGAAGAACGTTCCAAGATTGACCGCATTTTCCTGACCTGGTCGGATGTGGGAAGTTATGCGCGTCTTGCAGGCGAAGATGTGCCGGTCTGGAACTGGTATTCGATCGTCAATGAGTTGTCGGAGCAGAAAGATGCCTATATCGATGAAATCGAGGCGGCGATGGAGGCAGGCGAGGGCGTCTATGACATGATCCCGCAGGGACTTGAGACGTTGGAAAGCTATCTGGAATGGATGAATGAGGCGGGATGGTACGTGCATGATATGGAGTATCAGGAAACAATCCTGCAGGGTAGCCAGTCCTTTACACTGGCAGGGCTTGAGATGGCGCATGGACGTGAAAACTGCTGGTACCGCACACAGGAGATTTTCATGGATGCACAGGAACCGGAAAAAGAAGTACCAGAATGGCGCTGGGAGAATACCAGCGGGGACGATCATCCGACGATCCGGGCGGTTCTGTGTGATCCGGACTACTGGGTGCTGAAGCAGCCATTTGAAGTGGAAATCATCGCCTCGGATGGGACAAACAGCCGGACGGCTGCTGTGATCCAGGCGGGACAGAAGGAATATGAACCAATGGAAGTACAGCTTGATCTGACAGGGCTTCAGAGAGAGATAAAATTGGAATTGGTAAGTACAGCTGAGACAAAACGGGCTGTTGTGATCAATCCGGAATGGTCCGCCAAAACGGTGGAAGAGTGAAAACGGGAGGAGAAAAATGGACAAGATAGCGGTATTAATTCCGTGTTATAATGAAGGTCAGACGATTGCCAAGGTGGTCAAGGACTACCGCGAGGCATTGCCGGAGGCAACGATCTATGTATATGACAATAATTCATCGGATCACACGGATGAGATTGCCAGGGAGGCAGGCGCGGTTGTGCGCTATGAATACCAGCAGGGCAAGGGAAATGTCATCCGCAGCATGTTCCGCGACATTGACGCGGAGTGCTATGTCATGACGGACGGCGATGACACCTACCCGGCGGAGGACGCGAGAAAGCTGGCAGACCAGATTTTACAGGGAAAAGCGGATATGGTCATCGGCGACCGCCTTTCTTCGACGTATTTTACCGAAAATAAGCGTCCGTTCCACAATACGGGAAATCGTCTGGTGCGTGGGCTTATCAACCTGATTTTCAAGAGCAATATCAAGGATATCATGACAGGCGCGCGCGCATTTAACTATGAATTTGTCAAGAGCTTCCCGATTCTTTCGACCGGATTTGAGATTGAGACGGAGATGAGCATCCATGCGCTGGACAAGAACTTTAAGCTGGTGGAGATCCCGGTTGGATACCGTGACCGCCCGGAGGGAAGTGTGTCAAAGTTAAATACGTTTTCGGATGGATTTAAGGTGCTACGCACGATCGCGAGACTCTTCCGGGATTACAAGCCATTTGCGTTCTTTGGATGGCTGGGACTCATTTGTTTTGCGATTGCAACGGCATTTTTCGCGCCGGTGCTCAGCGGCTATCTGGCAACCGGCATGGTGCCGAAGTTCCCGACCCTGATCGCGTGTTCCGGGCTCTATGTGATTTCGTTCCTGTTGTGGATCAGTGGTGTGATTCTGGAGGTTATTACGAAGAAACACCGTCAGTTATTTGAACTTTACTTGAACCAGCTGAGCATTTTAAAGAGGAGAAACGGATGAAACGCCGTGTATTTTTAGGGCTTCCGGTTATTTTGGGGATTTTGTTTTATATCTGGTATATATTTCATGCCTCGGACAATGTGGCGTATTCGGATTATATCCGGCTGGTCAATTCGTATCTGCCGGATGTGACAAATCCGGCGAAATTCTTTGTACCGGATATCCTGACGCGCGTTCCGATCACGTATCTGGGGCGCATCATCAATGTGAAACTATTTGGCTATAATACGTATTTTGACATGATTCTGGGTGTTTTGAGCCTGGGTGCGGGCGCGGCGGTGCTGGCGCTCTACGCAGAGCGGAACCGCTCGGTCGGCTATCTTTCCTTCCTGTTGATTCAGTTTGTATATTTCAGCCTGAATAAATGGGAAATGATGACGAACGGGACCGGATGGGTCTGCACTCTGTCGATCTCCGGATTTTTATTCCATTTTGCAGTCCTCGACCATGCAGCGGCGACCCGGTGCCGGAATATGTCTGACCGGGTGCTTCTGGCAATTCTGCCGATCCTGCTGGTCGTGCTGGTGGCAGGACCGTACAGCGGCGGCTATGCGGTGATTCTGGTTCTGGCATACGGCGCACTGTGGCTGGCGGATCGGCGCGGGGGTGCTGAAACAAGCAGCCGCTCCTGGAGCCGAAAGTGCCGGAGAACCTGGTGCATTGGGGCATTGACAACGGTTCTTGCGATGGTATTATATCTTTGGAGCAATTCACAGGCAGTTTACGTGCACCGTGGAGCAGTGACGGATGTTTCAATCGCTCAGGAATTTGCCGCCCAGCCGCTTTTTTTTCTGCGGTTTCTGCTGAAAGCGGTGGCATCGTCGGTGATCGGCGTGGCGCAGATTCAGGAGCTGGAGGCAGGAAGCCCCTGGTTTGTCCGGCTGCATCTGGTGTATCTGCTGGGGCTGGCAGTGTTTGTTTCGTATCTGCTGGCACTGTATCTGAATGTGCGGTTTCAGCTTTATAAAAAGACTATTTTTCCGCTTCTGCTGGTTCTCAGCGGCGGCTGTAACCATCTGCTGGTGCTGGCGGCGCGGTGGATTTTCCTGAAGGACGAGTATGGGATGTCCTCGCGATACGAGATACAGTATCAGATGGGAATTGTAGGAATTCTGCTTACGTTTGCACTCGTCTGGAGTATGTGCCGGGAAAAGGCGCAGGAAACAGAGGCAGATAAGGCGAAAACACGCGTGCCGGAGAAACGGGCAGCCCGCACACTTTTAAAGGTCTGTATGCTGGCATTTACCGTGCTGATGGTCTTTGGAAATGCATGGACAACCCGGGCAGAAATCCGGACAGCACCGTACCGGAAAGCATATTTACAGGTATCAAGGGAGCTGGGACTGAATTACCGGACGGCGAGCGATGAGGATCTGGAAACCTACCTGCATAACGACCCGGATGCAGTGCGGGATGCGATGAGAATTTTGGAAGAAAACCATTTGAATATATTTCGATAAAAACGATGGACAGAAGGAGAAGTGCAATGAAAGTTGTAATATTAGCGGGTGGATTCGGCACACGAATCAGCGAGGAAAGCCATTTAAAACCAAAGCCAATGATCGAGATCGGAGAACAGCCGATTCTCTGGCATATCATGAAGCACTATTCCCAGTATGGATTCAATGATTTTGTGATCTGCCTGGGCTACAAACAGTATGTAGTAAAAGAGTATTTTGCTGATTATTTCCTGCATACGTCGGATGTGACCTTCGATCTGGCGAAGAACGAGATGCAGGTGCATAACAACTATTCCGAGCCGTGGCGCGTGACGCTGGTCGATACCGGACTGCACACGATGACGGGCGGTCGTATCAAACGTATCCGCGATTACATTGGGGATGAGACGTTCATGCTGACCTACGGCGACGGCGTTTCCAACGTGGATCTGGACGCGCTGGTGGCATTCCACAAGCAGCACGGCAAGATCGCGACCCTGACCGGCGTCAACATCGGACAGCGTTTCGGTGTCATGGATGTTGACAGCGACGGACACATCCGCGAGTTCCGTGAGAAGAACGATGATGACGGCAAGATCGTCAACGGCGGCTTCATGGTACTCGAACCGGGCGTCTTTGACTATATCGAGGGCGATGATACCGTCTTTGAGAAAGCGCCGTTGGAGCAGCTTGCCAAGGACGGACAGCTGATGGTATACCGCCACGACGGTTTCTGGAAATGTATGGATACCCAGCGTGACAAGATGCAGCTGGAACAGATGTGGCAGGAAGGCAATGCGCCCTGGAAGCTGTGGAAATAATATACTGTAAGGGAAAATTCAAGGAATATACACAAATCCTGTAAGAAAGTATGATATAATGAGCGCAAGTGAGCCAGAAAGCTGCTTGCAGATTTATGGCGAACGGCGAATGGCGATCACGATAGCTGCGTCAGCAGCGGTAAGCATCGAAGATGCGAATCGTGATATAATGAGCGCAGAAGGAAAGAATGCGGCTGAGAAATATAATAAGAGCACTCAGCAAAGATAATGGAGTGATGAAATCACGAAATTAATTAAAAAGAGGAAAACCATGGAACTTCTTGATTTTTATAAAGGAAAACGGGTCCTTGTGACCGGTGACACAGGCTTTAAGGGAAGCTGGCTGGTCCGCATCCTACATCTGGCGGGGGCGGAGGTGACCGGCTATGCGCTGAAAGCGCCGACCGAGCCGTCGATGTTTGAGATCCTGCATCTGAGGGAGACGATTCACCATGTGGATGGGGATGTGCGCGATTTTGCCCATTTAAAACAGGTGTTTGATGAGACGAAGCCGGAGATTGTACTCCATCTGGCAGCGCAGCCGATCGTGCGCGAGTCGTACCGGGATCCGGTCGGCACGTATGCGACGAATGTCATGGGTACGGTTCATGTGCTGGAATGCGCCAGACAGTGTGAATCCGTCCGCTCTCTCGTCAATGTGACGACGGACAAGGTTTATGAAAATAAGGAATGGGAGTACGGTTACCGCGAAAATGACCCGCTGGACGGCTATGATCCGTATTCCAATAGCAAATCCTGTTCGGAGCTGGTGACACACAGCTATAAGCAGTCGTTCTTCACGGACGGCCGCTGCGCCGTCTCAACCTGTCGTGCTGGCAATGTGATCGGCGGCGGTGATTTTGCGGCGGACCGGATCGTGCCGGATTGCGTGCGTGCAGCGGAAAAGAAAGAGCCGATCATCGTGCGGAATCCGCATTCGACGCGCCCGTTCCAGCATGTGTTAGAGCCGCTGTTTTTGTATCTGACGGTGGCAAAGGCGCAGTGGGAAAATGCGGAGCTGGCGGGCTGCTACAACGTCGGACCGGATGACTGTGACTGCGTCAATACAGGACGTCTGGCGGATCTGTTCTGTGAAACATGGGGCGGCGGGATGCATTGGATCAACCGCTATGACGGAGGTCCGCATGAGGCGAATTTTCTGAAACTGGATTGTTCCAAAGTGAAAAAGGTATTTGGCTGGAAGCCGCACTTCCATGTAGAAGAGGCGATGGCTGCGACGGTGGAATGGTCGAAGAAGTGGCTTGCCGGAGCGGATATGCGCGAGGTGACGGATGAGCAGATCCGGGCGTATGCGGCTCGGTTTGAAGAAACATAGATAGATGCAGGCGGCTGCACGAAAGGTGTGTCTGGCAGCAGGCAGAGCTGATACGGCTGTGGCAGAGAACGGTAGCAAAAGCAGGAGGAGAAACATGTCAGAAGAAAAAGTAACCCTGTCGGACGGAAAAGAGGCTGCGCGTCAGCAGATTCTCGATCTGGTGGCAGAGTATTGTGATAAATATCATAATCAGAAAAAAGAATTTACCGAGGGACAGCGGATTCCGTATGCGTCCCGTGTTTACGATAACCATGAGATGGTCAATCTGGTGGACAGTGCGCTGGAGTTCTGGCTGACCTCCGGACGTTACACCGATCAGTTTGAGGCGGGGCTTGCGAACTACCTGGGCGTCAAATACTGTTCCCTTGTAAACTCCGGTTCCTCCGCGAACCTGATCGCATTTATGGCGCTGACTTCCCCATTGCTGGGAGAGCGCCGGGTGTGCCGCGGCGATGAGATTATCACGGTTGCGGCAGGTTTCCCGACGACGGTAACCCCGGCGATCCAGTATGGCGCAGTTCCAGTGTTTGTGGATGTGACGATTCCACAATACAACATCGACGCCGATAAGCTGGAGGCGGCGCTTTCAGAGAAGACGAAAGCGGTTATGATCGCCCACACACTGGGAAATCCGTTTGATTTACAGAAGGTAAAAGAATTCTGTGACCGTCATAACCTGTGGCTGGTGGAGGACAACTGTGATGCTCTCGGAAGCCGCTATGAGCTGAACGGCGAGTGGCATTTTACCGGTACGATCGGAGATATCGGAACGTCCAGCTTTTATCCGCCGCACCACATGACGATGGGCGAGGGCGGCGCCGTGTACACGGACAATCCGCTTTTAAACAAGATTATCCGTTCCTTCCGCGACTGGGGACGCGACTGTGTCTGCCCGTCCGGCTGCGATAACCTCTGCGGTCACCGATTTGACCGCCAGTATGGTGAGCTGCCGCTTGGCTACGACCATAAATATGTATACTCCCATTTTGGATATAATTTAAAGGCGACCGACCTGCAGGCGTCGATCGGCTGTGCGCAGCTTGAAAAGTTTCCATCCTTCGTGGAGCGCAGAAAACACAATTTCGCCCGTCTGAAAGCGGGACTTGCCGGAACCGAGGACGCATATATCCTGCCGGTTGCCTGTGAGCATTCCGATCCGAGCTGGTTTGGTTTCCTTCTGACCTGCCAAGAGGGCGTGGATCGGAACAAGGTAGTCAAATATGTCGAGGAAAAGGGCGTGCAGACGCGTATGCTCTTTGCCGGAAACCTGATCAAGCATCCGTGCTTTGATGAGATGCGGAAAGAAAACTGCGGCTACCGCGTAGCCGGAACTCTGGAAAATACCGACCGTATCATGCGCGATACCTTCTGGGTCGGCGTTTATCCGGGCATGACAGATGAAATGATTGATTATATGGCAAAGACACTTCGTGAGGCATGCCGTCAGTAGGGACGGGGACCGCGGCAATTCACAGGCGGGGAGATACTCTGCCTGTAAGAAAATGCCTGTGAAAATGAGCAGCTGTGACAGAGAATGAACAGTTACAGGAGAAAATGAGGGGACAACCATCATGAATGAGGAAAAATCAGAGAGCCGCAGGGCGGTCAAACTGCCGCCGTATCCGGGGCTTGAGAAGGTTCACCGGGCGAATCTGCGCCTTTTGAAGGAGATAGACCGGATCTGCCGGAAATACAAGATTTCCTATATGCTGGATTCCGGGACACTTTTGGGCGCGGTGCGTCATGAGGGATTTATCCCGTGGGATGATGATGTCGATCTGGCATTTACACGTGCCAATTATGAGATGTTTTTGAAGGTAGCGCCGCGGGAGCTGCCGGAGGGAATGTCCCTGCTGCGCCCGGAGGAGATCCGGGGCGGCAAGGTGTTTTATGATTTTACAACGCGCGTCATCTATGACAACAGCCGCGTCCATGAGGACAATGAGCAGATGCAGTTTTATGAGGGAAAATTAAACCATCTCTGGGTGGATCTGTTCGTCCTTGACCGCCTGCCGGATAGTAAGGTAGGCGCGTGGAGCGCAAAATTTCTTCAGAAGGTTATTTATGGAATGGCGATCGCACACCGTGATCAGATTGATTTCAGCAAATACAGCCTGATGGATAAGCTGCGGGTTGGTGTGCTGGCAGGCGTGGGACACCTTGTCCCGATGCCGGTTTTATTTAAGCTGCAGAGACTTGCAGCGGCGAAGGATCGCAAAAAGAAGACGAAACACTGGTATTACAGCAATTACCAGCCGGATTATCTCTATGTAACGCTGGAGGGCGCATGGTGCGAGCACGCGGTGGATCTGCCGTTTGAGGACACAAAGCTGATGGTGCCGGTGGGCTATGAGCATGTGCTGGAGTGGATTTACGGCGACTATATGACGCTGCCGCCGGTGGAAAAACGGGTTCCGGCACATTCTTCGATAGCGATCGAAATTTTGGATGACCCGGATACTTAATTGAAAGATGAAATATGAGTAAGAAAGATAAGAAAAAACGGACAGACAGCATGGAAGATAAGAAGAAAAATGAAACCAGACAGTCAACCATGCAGAACAGGATGGAAAATATGAACGGACAGAAACCAAAGACGATCTCGATCGTGATTTCTGTTTACAACGAGGAAAAGGCGCTGCATGAGTTCTATCGGGAGGCAACTCCGGTTTTTGAGGCGCTGCCATGGAATTACGAACTGATTTTTGTCAACGACGGAAGTGCGGACGCCTCGGGTCAGATTCTGGCAGAACTGGCAGCAGCGGATCCGCGGGTACGTGTGATCAACTTTTCCCGTAACTTTGGTCATGAGGCGGCGATGCTTGCGGGGCTGGACCACAGCAGCGGGGAGGGCATCGTGTGTATGGATGCCGATCTGCAGCATCCGCCGGAATGTGTGGCGCAGATAATCGAAAAATTTGAAGAGGGCTATGAGGTTATCAACATGGTCCGGACGAAAAATAAATCGGCTGGATTCATCAAAAACCTGACGTCTTCTGCTTTTTATAAATTTTTGAACAAGATTTCAGATGTGAAGCTGGAAAATAACGCATCCGATTTCTTTGCGCTGACTGCCAATGCGGCGCAGGTGTTAAAGACCAATTACCGGGAAAAAGTGCGTTTCCTGCGCGGCTATGTGCAGAATATCGGATTTAACCGGACGACCATCGAGTATGAGGCGAGAGCCAGGGTGGCGGGCGAGAGCAAGTACAGCATCCGGAAATTATTTAAATTTTCGATCAATACGATTCTCTGCTTTTCGGATCTGCCGCTAAAGCTCGGCATTTACTCGGGAATTATCGTGGGCTTTCTGGGGCTGCTCGTGATGCTGGAAACGATTTATGAGTGGGCGGTCAAAGGAACGCCCAATGGTTACGCGACGATCGTAGTGCTTTTATGCTTTATGTTCGCGATGCTGTTCGTGATTGTGGGAATTATCGGGGAGTATATCGCGATCCTGTTTACAGAATTGAAGGATCGTCCAATTTATATCGTTCATGATACAAAAGGATTTCCGGAAAAGGAAAGCTGACAGGAAGGAATCGTATGAAGAGATTAAGACGTTTACTGATAAGTTTGATGATCACGGCACTGATGGCTGCCGGAATGCCGATGACGGCATTTGCAAAGCCGGACTGGCCCTCGGATACGGGGATCGAGTCGGAGGCAGGCATTGTCATGGATGCGGACTCCGGGGCGGTTTTATTCGGGCAGAACATCCATGTGCAGAAGGCGCCGGCAAGTATCACGAAAATATTGACGGCGCTCGTAGTCATAGAGAACAGCAGTCTGGATGATACGATCACATTTTCCCACGATGCTGTTTACAACGTGGAAGATGGCAGCGGAAACAAGAACGCCATCGAGGAGGGCGACACGCTTTCGGTGCGCGATTGTCTCTACCTGCTGCTGATGCGTTCTTCCAACCAGGCGGCGAATGCGCTGGCGGAGCATGTGGGCGGAAGCCGCGACGGTTTTGTGAAGATGATGAACGAGAAGACGGCGGAGCTTGGCTGTGAGAACAGCCATTTTGCGAATCCGTCCGGTCTGAATGACGACACACAGCTCACCTCGGTGTATGATATGGCGCTGATCGCATCGGCGGCGTATAAAAATGACACGCTTTTAACGATCAGTAAGGATAAGAGCTACCGCTTACCGGCGACGAAGAACAATCCGGACGGTGTGACCATCCAGCCGGAGCACAAGCTTCTTATCACGACTGACACAGAGAGTCCGAACTATTATCCATATGCGGTAGCCGGAAAGACCGGTTACACATCGATTGCCGGGCAGACGCTTGTTACCTATGCGATCAAGGATGACAGACGCCAGATCGCGGTCACGATGAAGAGTACGCAGGCGACCCATTATCAGGATACGATTGCATTGATGGATTTCGGCTTTCTACGATTTAAAAATGTAAATATTTCGGAAAATGAGACGGCATACACAAGCGGCGATCAGCCGGTGCAGATCGGAGATAATAGCTATCAGCCGTCCGATTTATCGATGGATACGTTGGCAGTCATCACGCTCCCGAAGGATGCTTCGTTTGCGGATGCGGAGAAGACGGTGGTAACAGATCTGCCGGAGGATGCGCCGCAGGGTGCGGTGGCACTGCTTTCTTACAAATACAATGACCGCAAGATTGGACAGGTGTATCTGATCAGCGCATCGGCGGCAGAAGCGGAAGCAAACGGGGAGACGGCTTCGGATGACGGAAATACGGCATCGGATTCGGCAGCATCCAATACAGATGCGTCCGGAAAATCGCAGCAGGCCAAATCGTCGTTTCACCTGAGTCTACCGAAACGTCCGAAAGTATCGGTGAGAACCTGCCTCTGATACCAATCTGCCGCATCCGACGAGCCGTCTTTTCTGCATTTCTGTGCATGAACGATCCATAACAAAAGAATCTTAT
>OLJF01001485.1_pt1 | contig 14332 bp, 10 predicted proteins | sample 1609751 | NCBI WGS metagenome assembly OLJF01 (sample SAMEA4350171, study PRJEB24818) | metagenome | biome: human; feature: gut; material: faeces | place: Denmark | collected 2013-09
GCGCAGAAAAATTTTCCGGCTTTCCGGGGTTCCTCGGCTGCGGAATATAGGGCATCTGAGCCAGATCACTTCCAAAATCATGAAGAAACAATGATAATCTCCGTATTCTCCGATAGCTGTCCGACAGCTGTCCATACTCACGGATTGGTGCATTGAAGTCGTAGTTTTTCACAGGAAGATCATTCGGATATCCTGTCTCCCGGGATTCCTGCAGCGTTGTCCGCTTTCCCTCTGGATTGGTTCCTCCGTGATACATGTAATATCCGAGAAGATTACAGCCGCTTCCCAGCTTGACAAATGTCATTGCCTCGGTATCTCTGCCACTTACTACAGGTCTCCGGTGTTTTGTCACCTGCAGCCCACCTCCCAGCTCTGCAGTGAGGTACGGAACCTGTTCCATATCAAAGGTAATTCCAAACCCTAGTCCATGGTCGGAGCCGATGTTGTGATCATTTCTTTCTTCCGTGAACAGATAGTTCCCCGAGGGCTCGATTTCTGTCAGCCGCTGATCCCAGGGAGCCTCACAGTAGCCACCCATAACAGGAAGCATTCCGCCTGTCACAGCTCCTCCCCATCCGGTTGCCGTGTAAATCGGGACCTTCAGTCCGACCTCTTTGGCAACCTGCCTCAGCATGCGCATGTGTGCTTCCCCTTCTTCTCCGGTTCTTCCACCCACATGACCATACTCATTCTCAATCTGTATCATCGCAACCGGACCGTCGTCAGACAAAAGAAGTCCTCTGGCCTGCTCTGCAATTTTTCCGTAAAATTCCCTGACATAGCGAAGATATTTCGGATCATTGGTTCTTGTTACTAGCTGCCCTTCTTTTTCCTTCTGCATCAGCCAGTCCGGAAATCCGCCGTTTCGAACCTCTCCGTGTGCCCACGGTCCGATTCTCAGAATGCAATGAAGACCGCAATTCTTTATTGTCTGAAGGAACTTCCGCAGGTCACGATCCCCCGAAAAATCCCATTCTCCCTCCACTTCTTCATGATGAATCCAGATAGTATATGCCGACACCAGTTCTATTCCCCCGGCTTTCATCTTATACAGCTCTTCCTCCCATCGTCCGTTGGAAACCCTACTGTAATGAATCTCGCCCATCAGGGGAAACCATGGAGTATTGTCCAGCGTCAGGAACTGCGGTGTATAAGACAGTTTAGAATTTCTGTTCCATTGTACTCTCACGTTCTCTCTACCTCGTATGCCCCTGCCGATCGCAGAGTTTGTTCTATATATTATGGTTTTCAATAAAAAGTTTTCTGCACATTTTTCTTTTATGACAAAAAGTGCTGCATCCCAGTATTTTACGGAGTACAGCACTTTCATTCCTCAAAAAGAATCCACTATAAGGCTTGCTTACAGATGGGTCTAACATGTTAATAATATGGAAATTGAGAAATCCTCAATGCGGTAGCACCGTAGGGGATCAACGTAATCTGTTCTTCTTTTTCTGTGGAAGAAACAGGGCTGTCCGGAACCGGACCAGCGCTATTGCAGACCATTTCCCATTCTTTTACTCGTTTTGCCTTTATCCGGATCTGTGAAGATGGCATTTCATGGGAAAATGGATTCTTTCTCTTCCCGTAAATCTCTGTCTTTGGAATATCCTGAAGATTGAGGGCATAATTCCATGGTTCTGTGCTACTGATATGATAATCAGCAATTCCACAGCATTCCCGCTCTTTTTCCCAGTTTTCTTCCATTTTCAAAGCATAAACCAGACTTCCTCTTTCCACTGCAACGCTATCGTGATACCACTTACTAAAGCGCACATCCATCGGATACCGAATTGTAATTCTACTTCCCGATACCAGATGTTCCACAATCCAGAAATTCTTTCCTTTCCTGCGTGCCTTTGCCCCTTCTGTCAGGAGTTCTGGATTCGCACACCATCCCGGTATTCTGATTTTCAGTTTGACGTCCGTTTCAGCTTCCCTGACCAGATAAGAAACGGTGTCTCCAAAGGGATAGTCCGTTTCCACGTCAATCACAATTCGCTTGCCTTCTGACTTCGTCTCAAGATGATTCGGCACCGGAATTGCAGACACCAGGCAATCGTCTTCCCAAAACCATAGGTGTTGTACAAATTTCGGCCATCCCTGATGCATGTTTGCCGTACAACATCCAAAGTTAGGTTCCAGTCCAAACAGGTTAGAATCGTCCCCATTATTAAACCAGTTACGTTTTGCATTGGAAACGAGAATCTGATTCGCCTGCTGCAAATACTGATGCGCCATGTAATCTTCACTGATCGATGCCGGGTAGGCATTAAATGCAACTCTTTCCAGCCGATCTGCCAGTTCGGGTTCCCCGAATACTTCCATCATCGTTTCCAGGCTAAACATCTGTTCCACAACGCCGCACAGCTCCGCTCCTTGAGACGGTGATCCGCCGCTCAAATGTTCATCCCCGTTTATCGCTCCACTGGCTATCCCATGGTATTTCTCCACGATTCCCGGTGCCTCGATTCCCAGCTTCTTTTTTTCATCATCTCCGTCGAAAAAGTATTCCATTGCAGCATATTTCAGACCCATAGACACATTTACTACATGCGTCTGATGATATTGCATCAGCTGCACCACTTCCTCATTTTGAAAGCGTTTCAAAGCATTCCAGTCATAGTAATGGGCAGTTGGTCTGGGATAAGGAAAATCAGCAAACAGGGAGGTCCAGTCGATTGCCTGTCTGCGGATTTCCCTCTGTAGGTTCATCATCCATTCCGCCGGGAAGCGTTCATACAACCATTTGATCACATATAGCACGTCTCCTGTCCGTGCCTGGGTCCATCCTGTTAAATGTCTGTCTTCTATGGCTGTTTTTAAATACTTCAGATAGTTTTCAATAAATTCAATAATCTCTTCCTTTTTCGTTATTTCATAATATTGAATCATCACTTTCAACATTATGAAACGAGACCAATAATCTTCCTTGGTCTGTTCCGGTCCGAAATTTCCTTCGTTATCCTGACTCTTTAACGTCCAGTACAGAAACTTTTTGCAAATTTCAAAGTGTTTCTCATCCTTCAGATAATAGGATAGTGGCAGTAGCCCATCCAGATAATAGGGACCACGTTCCCAGCTTTCTCCAGTACCTCCCAACCAGCCAGAATAGGTACCGACACTATCCCATTTTTCATGCAGACAACCGGTAAGCCCGTTCATCTGCATTTGCATCTGCTCTTTCAACCACCCGGACGGACTGACTTCGGTCAGAACAAGCTTTTTCCACTTTTTCTTCACAATTTTCTCCTGTCAGTCATTCCAGTCCTCAAACATGTTGTCGCCGTCGTGAATATACAGTCCTACCTGTTCTACTGCAGCTCTTCTTCCATTTGCCCACAACAACCACTGACCATCCATGTGCATAACCCATGGCTTATAAACAGCTTCCACATCCCAGCTTCCTTCCGGACCGCCAGACAGAATCGGATTATGCGGATACCGTTCCCATCCTTCGATTCCATCTTTTGATCTTGCAACGTTGATCGTCGCTTTATACATGTCTTCAAATCCGATATAAAACATGTAGTAATATCCATCCATCGGAAAGATTTGGCAGGCAGAAACAATTTCTTTCTCCCAGAAATGTGTAGGCTCAGGTCTGAAAATGGGATTTTGCGGGTGTTTCTTCCAGTGGATCCCGTCTTCACTCTCTGCGTATCCAATCTGATCCGGCTCCCAGAAACCTCCTGCCGAATACCACATTCTAAAAATTTTCCGTTCTTCATCCCACAATACATGAGGGCACATCAGGTTGGTTTTTTCCCAGGCTTCTTCCGGTTCCATTACCGGATCTTTTCTCCTGGTAAAATGGATTCCGTCATCACTCTCTGCATATCCGATGCAGGATCTACCGCTGCTCATTCGCTCTCCTGCGCCTAAGAATTTCATGCCGGTATACCACATCAGATATTTCCCGTCTTTTTCCAGTACGATCTGACGGTTGATATCATCTTCCCATCCTGTGGTAAAATCCGGAGACAAAACAATAACCGGTTCACTCCAGTGTACCCCGTCTACACCTTCTACGAATGCAATGCTATTCGTACTTCTCCAAGACAGATACATCCTGAGCTTTTCCCCTACCTGGATTACGGTGACATCAAAAGTCTCTCCCCAATCGTCCTTCAGTATCGGATTATTTTTATATCGACGCCAATTTCCATGACAACCGATTTTTGTCAGATCCTGTTCTATCATTTTGGTCCTCCGCAAAATCCCAGATCGTCTCCTTCATGGATCAATGCACCAATTCTGTGATTTTTTCTGGCACAGCCGGTATAATAACAGATCCACTTGTTCTCCAGATGCACTGCTGCCGGACGGCACACCGCTTCCACATCCCATGCACCAAACTGACCTCCTGTAATGATTGGATTGTTTGGATGTCTTTCCCAACAAATTCCATCTTCAGACCTGGCCAGACAGATTCTGGACTTAAAGGCATCCTGCCAGGCAGTGTAGAACATCACATACTGTTCTCCGTCCCGAAGCACATGGCACGCGCCCACTCTCTCTTTTTCCAATACACTGTTGTCCTTTTTCAGAACGGGCTCTGAATAGGGTTTTTCCCAGTGTTCACCGTCACGACTGACTGCATAGCCAATTGCCAGCGGTTTCTCTATATCTCCTGCAGAATACCACATTTTGAAGAGATCTTCCTTTTCATCCCAGATGACACAGGGATAGCAGACCGCATTTCTCTCCCACAAAAGATCCGGCTCCAAAACGGGCTGTCTGGAGGCCATCCAGTTCATTGCATTATTTCCTGTCGCATGTCCGATCACGGACCGGTCGTATCCATCTGTCACCGGATCATATCGTTTTCCTGTATAAAACAGGTGGTACTTGCCTTTTGCAAACAAAACAAATGGCTGGCAAACAGCTGCTTCCCATTTCAGCTCTGGACGCCTTATCAGGGAATAGCCAAAATCTCCTCCGTCAGAGTAAAATGTGTCACCGATCACATAGGCTTTGGATTCTGTTTTTTCCTCCGTTACCCCGTCTTCTGCGAAAGGTCGGAAATCCAATCCGTTTTCTCCTACCGCCACCAGGATTTTTTTCAGAAACCGATGACTGTAGTACAGATGAAATCTATCTTTTATTGGAAGGACCATTGGATCGGAAACTTCCCCGATTTGTTCACCGATTATCGGGTTCTTTTCGTACCTTCTCCATCCGGCATAACATCCGATCTTTCCCGGATCATATGCTCTCATAAGCGTTTCTCCTTTAAAAAACTCTCTTTACTGTCTTTGTGCAACAAATTCCTCTATCTGCCGGTTCATTTCATCAATTACCTTTTGAACTCCGGCATCTTCCATTTTCTCTGAAAATTCTGCCAGAGTGGCATCTACGTCCTTCGCCATGCCGAGATTCAGCGGTTTATAATACTTGTCCATCAGCGTACTGATGATGGCAATTTCCGTATTCACAGGCGTCGGATCAAATACAAACGCATCCAAGGTATGATGCTTGATTTTATCCGCATAACCTTCAATGATTCCTGTGTAGGTCTCGTCCAGCAGAGTAGGATTTTCCACATATTCTGTTCGGTTGATCGCTTCGTTTGTCCATCCCCAGTTACAGTTTGCGTCTACACCATAATCCGAATTCTTATCCAGCAGCTTATACTGATCCTCGCCAACTGCTTCCCAATGTACGCCTTCGATACCCAGCTTGGTCAGATCATAAATTTCCGGGTTGGTATAAAACTCGTTCAGAACCATCATCGCTCTTTCTTTATTACGACTGTTCCTGTTAATTGCCATACCGTTATTGGTATATGGATAGACTTTCTGTGCAAGGTCAGGAGCAAAATCAATGATTCTGCTGTTCCAGTCCGGATGTTCCGAATTTGCGATTCGTCCATACGATAGCTGATTACTCAGGTTCCACGTCATTACAGCTGACTTTCCATTCCAAAAATTGTCCTGCTTTTCATCCTGTGAATTCAGCGAGTCTGCTGACCAGTAGCCCTTCTCGTACATCTCCTGCATTTTATGACAATAATCGGAAAACTCATCCCAGTCCAGAATATAGCGTACTTCCAGATCCGAAGGATCCGCATAATGATACATGAACAGCTTGTTATCATCTCCGTTGATAGCGGAATATCCAAGAGTCAGCCATTCGTACAGATCCTGAAATTCTCCGCCGCCCGTTCCTAATGCAGATACGGAAGCTTCTCCTGTACATACATCATCAAGGAATGCCTCCAACTCTTCCCTGCTGGTAATATCTTCATAGCCGTACTTTTCCATCAAGTCGCCTCTTACCAAGAGGTTGCCGCCGCTCGCGTACTCATTTTTATAACAGGGCACCATATAAATTTTTCCGTCGATTTGGGCCTGTTCCCAGGCATCTTCCGGTGCCACTGCCTGGATGTCCGGAGCGTAAGTAGAAATGAATTCCGGTGTAAGCTCATAAAATCCGCCCATATTAGCCGTTTCACTATAATGAGCCCACCCTGTAGCTGTAAAAATCAGGTCGAAATCTTCTCCGGAAGAAAACAGAAGAGAATATTTGGTATCGTGCTCCGCCCAGGATAAAAATTCCACTTCTACCGTAGCGTTTACGGTTTCCTCCAGTTTCTTATTTACTTCATCGTACACAAGATCGAAATCCGGGGTGCGATCCCCAATGAGGTACATCTTAATCGTTACCGGTTCTGAAACGTCATTTCCCCGATAGGTTTTCCCCTCGCTCTCCGAAACAGCAGTGCTCGCTGCACCTTCTGTGCTATTCTGGGTTTGTGTCGCCTCCGATCCACACCCCCCAAGGAAAAGCGTACCCAATAATGCGCCTGACAGCAATACAGACAACAGTCTCTTTTTCATAAAGAACCTCCTTTTCTATGCCCTATGTTTTTTCCCCTTTATGAAGCAGCATTTTCTTCATAAGAAAATAGTAGCTTATTTCATTTTTTTCATCAATTCGCATAAAACCCAAATATTTTTTCCAACTTCCTGCAATATCAACCAGTTTTTGCAGGAAACCGTGCGCAACGTTGCGCTTCTTGATTTCATCATCCTTTTACAGCACCGATGGTGATTCCCTGAACGAAATATTTCTGTACAAACGGATAGGCAAAAACGATAGGTCCGGTCGCCACTACCGTAAGTGCCATCTTGAGGGACTGGGTTGGCAAGTTGAATGCCGCTGCTACTGCGCCACTGGCAGCACTGGACAAAATCTTTCGGTATGCCTGAATATTGTTGATTTGTTCATAAAGGAAATACTGCAGCGGAAACATTTCGCTGTCCGATATATAAAGCATTGCATTATACCAGTCATTCCAATAGGCCAGTGCAATGAAAAGACCTACCGTAGCCAGAGCAGGACGAACCAGTGGCATAACCACCTGGAAAAGCATCATAAAGTCCCCGCAGCCGTCGATTTTCGCAGCGTCGATTAAAGACTCCGGAACAGACAACATGTAACTTTTCATAATCAGCAGATTATAAACGTTAAAAAGCAACGGAAGCAACAGCGCCAGGTAGGAATTTTTCAATCCCAGATATCTTGTCATCAGGATGTATATGGAAACCAATCCTCCGTTGAACAAAGTCGTAAAATAAAAGAAGAAAGAGAAACCGCTTCGCCATTCAAAATCTCGTCTGGAAAGGACATATGCGGTCATAGTCTGCAGCAACAAGCCTATCGCCGTACCTGCTAAAGTCAGCGTGATCGTGACAAGATAGGCTTTCGCGACTACCGCCGGCGACTTGAAAACCGCCTTATATGCTTCCAAGGAAAACTCTTTCGGCCACAGACTGAATCCATATAGGGAAATCGCTTCTTCCGAAGTAAATGATGCTGCCAGCACCATGATAAAAGGAATCAGGCAAACAAGCGCTATCAGCCCGCAAAATAGGTATCCGACCACATTTACACCACTGATCTTTTTTCGTCCTGACTTCTTTAAACTTTTTTTCTTCATCGCATTCTCTCCTAAAATAATGCATAATCCTTATCGTAGCTCGAAACCAAACGGTTTGCGAAAACAACGGTTACAAAGCATAAAACGGACTGGAAAAAGCCGGATGCTGCAGCCATTCCAATATCATTGTTGTTGATGAGTGCACGGAAGGTAAACGTATCGATCACATCCGTCACATCATACAACGTGCCATTGGTTCCGATTAAATTGTAAAACAGATCAAAATTTCCTCTGAAAATTCCGCCTACTGCCAGCAGCACCAAAATGATCATGGTAGGACGCACCATCGGAATGGTAATTTTAAAAATGCGCTGCAATTTCCCCGCTCCATCAATCTCGGCTGCCTCGTAGATGGATGTGTCAATTCCCATAATGGAAGCCAGGTAAAGAATGGAGCCATAGCCCACACTTTTCCAGGCATTGAATACAATAATAATTAGAGGCCATATTTTCGGCATGCTATACAGGTTTACTTTTTCTCCGCCGAACGCAACAATCACCTTATTCACGATTCCATAGTCGTAACTCAGGATATTGAAGGCAATTACGGATACCACGACCCATGAAATAAAATAGGGCAAGAACATAAAGGACTGAGAAACTTTCCGAAATCTCTTGTTTTTGATTTCCACCAGAAAAATTGCCACCGCCAGCTGCAAAATGTTATTGACGATAATAAAGGCCGCATTATACAAGAATGTGTTCCTGGTCACTTTCCATGCCTGACCGGATTTAAAAAAGAACCTAAAATTATCCACCCCATTCCATGGACTCCCAAAGATACCGTCTACATAGTTATATTTCTTAAATGCCAGAACGATCCCGGCCATTGGAATATAGTTGAATAAGATTACATACAGTACGGCCGGAAGGAGCATTAACAATAAAACCCGATATCGTTTCAGCTTACCGAGAAAATTATTTTTTTGTTTCATATCAGTTTCTCCTTCTTTCTTTTTGTCGATTGTCTCAGGCGGATTTCGTAATTAGCACAACTCTTAATCGGCATCTTTTTCCCTTCCAGCATTCCGATCAGAACCTTTGCTGCTATTGATCCCAATTGATGACCATCCACCCGGATGGCCGTAATTGGAGGATTGTTCATTTCCATATGGATACTGTCGTGCATGGACGCGACCCTGATCTCCTCTGGTATCCGGCATCCATATTCCTGAAGCTTGCGAACAAGCTTTTTGCACAGGGCGTCATCCGTACACACTGCACAATCCGCCTTATTGTCCACGATTTTTAAAACAGCCCGGTCCAGTTCCATAGGCCCATCCACATTCTGAAAAAACAGTTCCTGGTTATTACTGCTTCCTTTTTGACAGATCACACCCAGAAATCCTTCACATCTGTACCGATTGACCATATTATTGCTGTCAGCCGAAAGCAGCGCTATGTTCTTCTCCCCGTTTCTCAATAACATGGATGCCAGTTCAATTCCTGCCGCTTTATGATCACTGTCCACCTGGATCACTGAATCATCGTCAATGGAGCCGATAAGGACAAACGGTACCTTCTTCATCTGCAGGTATTGAATCAAGTTGTTCCCCAGTTGATAGTGGGTCAGAATAAAACCGTCTACCTTCTTCCTATCCAACAGTTGTTTTAATTTTGAAAGATCGTCATTCTTTTCCGATACATAGAAAAGATCATACCCTTTCTGACTGCAATAGGCATAAACACCGTCCAGACAGTTCTGGAAGAAAGGGGTTTCTGCAACGATTGCATGGGAAGGAAAAAGGATTGCAATATTTTTGCTCTTCTCCATGCCACTTCTGGTTTTTACCACTGCGTTTTGTTCCTCAAGGAAACGCGCAATACGATCCTGTGTCTCTTTCCCGATCCTTCCTTTTCCGGAAAGTGCGCGGGATATGGTTGTCTTGGACAATTGCAGCTCCTGCGCAGCTTCCGCCAGACTGATCTCTTTCTTCATGGCTTTTCCTCACAGAATATAAATTTTTTATTCAATTGTTGTCATTTGATGTAGGGATCTGTAAACAGCTGCTACCTGTTGCGCACAGCAACAGGTATAGCAGCTTGAATTGCCTTTGAAAAAGGCAGACCACTGCCTTTTATAATTGAAAAAAATGCTGATTAGAAAATTGAAATGCTTTCTGCTAAAGGGTAGTTTCATTATAAAAGCATAGAATTTATTTGTCAATAATACCAGAATTTGTAAATTTTACCAAATTTCCATTTCGGGCGCCTTTTCTGCGCACAGGCGCAATATTGCGCACTATTTCCCGTCAAATCCATAAACTATTGCCCAAAGTTGGGATTAAATTTCTCTGCATCATCCTGAGATGCACCGACGTTCTTATAGATCTGCTGAAATGTTGCAGATTCGTATCACGAAAATCATCATTTTCCGTCCACCTACGTACTAATATAACATGGACGAAAAAGATGTAAATTTGCTAAAAAGTAAAAAAGGAAGCTGGACGCATCCAACTCCCTTAGGCATAGTCCGCAGACGTCCGCCGCAATTCTATAATATATTATGCCATAATGAAAATTTTTATGCAATAGAACTTTTGAATTCTCCACAAATATTTTTGAACTCTCTACAAATATTTTTTCAATAAATTCAACTTCGTTCTGGTATCTGTATACACAACTGTGTTGAAAATGGATGTAGAAACCTTTCCCCTAAGTTCTTCACAGTCCTTTTCGAACAAACGAATAAATGCCATAATTTTCTTCTTTGGACACTCTAATAGTTTCATCATAAAGCTTATAAGAATCACATAATCAACAATAGACTCAAATGTAATATTGTTAATTCCGGTCTCTGCACTTATACACTTAGAAATTCTCAAGCTTACCTTACCCGTTTTAAATCGAGCATCAAAAATCGTATTATTGTGTGCTACGGCATTTCTTAAATCCTTTAATGCATATACGATCAATGGTAACAATTTACCATCCCGGTCATAAGCAACCTTTATACCTACACTCTTAGAAACTTTTTTCCTAGTATTTTGGTCAAGACAATCTACAAATGTACCAAATTCACCAAGGCTAATCAATTCAAAGATTGCCCATATAGGAAGCGGCTGATCCTTGTCATAATAATGATTCACTATAAACCGCTTACCATAATCTCGGGAAATAAGACTATATACTTTATTTCTAAGATTCATTCTTTTATTGATTGCTTTTTTATAATCATTACTACCTATCGGATAAGCTTTGTAATCCGTTAACAATTTCGCATATATATCCGCAAATCTTTTACTTTTAGCCTCTTCCAAAATAACTTCCAAAACATAGTTCTTAAATGCAGTTTCCAAGAACATTATCTCCGGATAAAACATTGTCTTAATCGCCATATCAAAGTCATAGATTGCCTGCACCTCATCAAAGGAATTGAATGCATACGTATTCGCCGGATTATTATGATAACGATACCCCTTATATCCATGGAAATAACCCATATATCTAAGTTTTTTCTTATCACTACTTCCAGAAATATTCAATCCTTTTTCATCTCGCATATATGCCATCAGCGCATTAATACTTTTAGGTTTCTTTTGCATTGACACCATACTCCTTTTACTGTAACCTTCACAACAATAATTTTAATGGCAATTCCCATCGAATTCCGCGTAGCTCTCATTTCTCAAATCTTCCATAACCTTGCACATTTCATTCACTCCTCGGATTCTCTTTCAGATACCGCGTCTTTTCCGCCAATAGGTCAAAATACATATCTTCCGCATCCGTACAATCAAAATCGTGCATCAGCTTGCCCAAATCCGAATCGCCGCGATATTCGCCATTTACATATAAAATATGTGTTCCACACTACCACAGAACCCTTGCTTTATCAATCCTTATTACTACCATATAATACACTATCATTATTGATAATTATAAAAGCACATCACCTCTCCTTTTCTCAGGGTCAAGCGGAGCCGACGCTTCCTATCCTATTCCGTCCGATTCAGATACCCGTCAGCTCCTGCCTGCTTCTGTCGTTTCTCCAGTCCGGTGCAATTTTTCTTATCCACTGAAAACGAAACTCTTATTCCGATTTTCCGCCAGCCTGTACAATCAGAAAGTTCATGGTCTCTAAAATCCGCTTCCGATCTGCCCTCGACAACTCCTCCAGCTTTTTGGAAAGAGCGTTCGCTTCCGCGATAAAGCCGAAATCCAGTTCGTCCTGCAGAAGTTCATCTGCTGAAACGCCAAGCTGATTTGCGATCGCTACAAAATTCTGCAGTCTGGGCATTTTGATGCCCCGTTCAATACTGGAAATCGTCTCTATGCTGACTCCGATTTTTTCCGCAAGCTGCTCCTGTGTAAATCCACGCTTCTCCCTGCACCGTTTAATCTGCTCCCCAAGCATATACTTTTCCCTTCCCCTTATCGTTATAGTCTCGTACTGATAGTATGGGTAAAGTATAGGTTTCCTATCTGTTCCGCTCCACGAGCCCTTAGTTCTACTCAAGAACCTATGGTTCTATTTTCGGAAATTTTTCAACCAAATTTGTTAAAAATAATGGTATGGTAGAGTAAATTTAAAACTCCCTGAAACTTTTTTCCCGCCTGCAACGTCTAATCCTCAGAACAACAAAAGAAGGAGGCGAATTTCTTCGTGATATCATTATCCAGAAAAACAAAAGAAAAAGCGGTAGAAGATCTGCTTTTGCAAAATTACGATCAATATTACCGGCTCGCTTACAGCTACGTCCACAACGAAGCAGACGCAGGAGATATCGTCCAGAACGGCGCATATAAAGCTATCCGAAGCAGCTCTGACTTAAAAGAGGTCCGTTATGCAGCCACTTGGCTGTATCGAATCATGCTCAACGAGATTTTTTCTTTCTGTAAGCAGAAAAAAACGGCTCTTTGTCAAGAGTTGGGGTAAATTAAAGGTAACCAGGAATGAGTAGATATTCATTCCTGGTTTTCTTTATGGCTATCGCCAAAATAATCCTTATATTGCTTGTTTATTTTTTATCTGCATGACAAACAGGCGTCAAGGCCTTGCCCTATGGGTGCTTTGCAGCCTTGACACCTGTTTGCCATGCAGATTTTTATTGATCAAGCAATATAAGGATTAGTATGTATACTAGCGCATAGATAATAAGATGCGATTTCTAAAATTATCGAAATTTCTATATCCATAAGCATTTCGCTTGATTACTTTGATTTTGTTATTACTTCCTTCTGTGAAACCGTTTGAATATGGGCACTCAAAGGCATTTAATATATATTTGCTCCAGTTACTGAGCATGGTTAAACAGGCTTTGAATTCGTTTAGTTGACTAGCCTGAGCGGAGAGGATAAATTTTCGAAGTTTCTTTTGTGCTTCGTCTCTGGATTTTGATGACATTACATCATAGAACTGTTCTTTTAAATAGTAAGCGGTCGCCAGATTGGAAGATTGCATGAGCATAATTTCTAATGCGTCCCTACTGTCAGGTTTGAGAGAAGAAAAGTGAGAAAGCAGGATTTTTCTACTTCTTTTAAAGTATTTTCGTTTTGAAGGATGCATTTCTTTTTGGATTCTTTTTCTTACGTTTTCCAAAGCCCATGTGATATATCGAACCACATGGAACTTATCAATCACGATGGTTGCGTTAGGCAAGAAAGTTTCTGCAAGGTCTCGATATACCTGGTTCATATCCATCACAAAGTATCTGACATCCTTTCGGTTTGAAAAAGATTTGATGTATTCCTGTAATTGATACTGGGTTCTGGAAGGTAAAATATCTATTACTTTATGAGATTTAGGATCCGTAAGAATGGCCTGAAACTTTTGGCCACCAGCATTCCCCTTGAATTCATCAATTGATAAAACAAGTGGTAAGGCATTTGGCTTAGCAAAATTTAGATCTTTTAATCTGCGAAAAACTGTTGAAGAAGAGATGCCAAGGGACTGAGCTACTCCTTTGACATTCATAGTGTTTCGTAATTGATGGATAGCAAGAAATCCTAAACGATTGGTAATACGACATTGTTTTGGAAGTAAGGTAAATGGTTCTAAAAAATGTGAATTGCAGCAATTGCAATGATATCTCCGTTTTCTATAGTGAAGAAAAAGAGGACGTCCTTGAAAAGGCGAGTCTTTAATGATGCTAGTGCGGTAGTCGTGAACCTTGTTTGTAATGGCACCACAAAGAGGACAAACATGATCACGATGTTCCAAGTGAAAGAAGATATGAGTAGATGTAGATGAATTTTCAATTTCATCTACAATAAGGTCTTTTATTTCGAGTAATTTTGAGATAAAATCTGTATTAGGCATAGGCAATGTCCTTTCTTAGGTTATTTTGTGGTGATTTAATTATAAGATAAAGTGACGCCTATGCCTATTTTTATGTCAAAAATAAGAAAGGTTCTAAACTCTACCCCCAAGTAAAGTTTAGAACC
>OLJF01001496.1_pt1 | contig 14240 bp, 10 predicted proteins | sample 1609751 | NCBI WGS metagenome assembly OLJF01 (sample SAMEA4350171, study PRJEB24818) | metagenome | biome: human; feature: gut; material: faeces | place: Denmark | collected 2013-09
GGAAAATATTCCGATGTTGGATTATAATCAGCTGAGAGATGAAATCGGGTTGGATTATGCAGTGGATTTTCGGGATTCCGATCATGTAAATAACAGCGGTGCTGCAAAGGTAACAGATCATCTGGCACGTTTTTTAACTGCAAATTATGAACTGACGGATCACAGGGGAGATTCAAAATATAAAGATTGGGATTTGAATAAGCAGTATCTGGATGATAAAAGAGAGACAAATATGCTGAACGGGCTTACGGATGCAGGCAGCTATTTACAGGGAGTCAGTACATTGCAGAACCGTACGGTGATTCTGTCTTTGAACGGGAACTATATGGCAGCGGGAGATTCTTATTATGATGGTCTTGCTGCACTTGGAATATGTTATGAGGATTATCAAAAGGGCGGTGCTTGGATTTTTGAAAATGGCGTTCCGACACTCTATTTAAGCGGAAAAGAATACAGTCAGAAGTATCCGATCAAGGATGGAGAAATTTATGTAAAATCTGAGCTCCATAACGAAGATCGTGAAGATACGGAGTTGATTTTGAATGGGAAAAATTACAGCTTTGTAGAAAACGGACTCAATATTCTGATTTATGATCAGGATACGAAACAGGTTATCGATCATGCAGGAACCGATATTTATGTAAGCTTTGAGATGATACGAGAGGATGCAGCAGAATGAAGAGAAATTTAAACTGGAAAAAGGTCTGGAAATATTCAGTTATATTCTGGGGGGTTATTTTTGTAGTCAGCCTGATTCCTATTATATTGCTTTCTACTTATAATTTTCCATGTGCGGACGATTTGGGATATAGTATTTACACCAGACATGCGTGGGTAGATACTCATAATCTGTTTTCCGTGCTGGGAGCAGCAGGGCGAAAAGTAGCTGAAAGTTATCAGATCTGGCAGGGAACATGGGCGTCGATCTTTTTGATGGCATTGCAGCCAGGAATTTTTGAGGATGGAACATATTGGATTGGAACACTAATGCTTTTGGCGGCATTGATTTTTTCCGTTTATTATTTCATGAAGGTATTTTGGGGGAAATGGCTTGGAAGTTCCAAAACACAGCGATTTATTGTAACCTTTTTGTTTCTTTTCTTTGGAATACAGTTTTTGATTGACAAAACGCAAGGGTTATTCTGGTATAACGGTGCATGTCATTATATCTTCCCGTGGTCTGCATTGCTGGCACTGGCTGGAATTGTCGTTTCCATGACAGTGGATTCCAGACACGGAAAGAGAAAATCGATCATTGGAATTCTGCTGGCAATTTATATTGGCGGAGGTAATCTGGTTACAGGACTGGAATGCGGAATATGGCTTGCTCTGGGAATTTTATTGACTGTATTATGCCATAAAAAGAAGCTGATGGGACAAGTGCTGAAAATCGCAGTATTCTGGGGAATTTCCTTTGGATTGAATGTGGCGGCGCCTGGAAACTGGGTTCGTCAGGAAGAATTTTCTTACAGACCGGGATTGATTCGTTCCGTGCTGCAGTCTTTTTATTATTGCCTGGATTATGTATTGGGGCAGTGGACGGACTGGAAGATTATTTTATTTGTCATCCTGATAGCTCCGTTTGCGATTCATGCAGTTCAGGAATATAAGGGAAATTTTTCTTTCCGGTTTCCGGTGCTTGTGCCGCTTTGGAGCTATTGCGTGTTAGCGTCTATGTTCACCGAGAGCATTTATGCAGGAGGCGGTCCGGGAGCCGGACGAATTTATAATGTAATTTTTCTGACCTATCTGATTCTGATTATGTTGAATCTGGTATATTTATATGGATGGTACTGGAAAAAATATGGTTCCGGGAAGAAAGTAGAAGAAAAAGACATTCAACTTTGGCATATCGCATCAGCGGCAGGGGCGGTATTTTGTTTTCTGATTGTAGCAGGTGTGACGCCGGATGCATTTACCAGTGTTTCAGCAGCAAAATCGTTATTAAACGGCGAAGCACAGGCTTATCGGGCGCAGGAACAGGAAAGAGTAGCAATTTTAGAGGATGCTTCGATCGAAAATGCAGAGCTGAAAGAATTTCAAAATAAGCCGTATCTTCTGTTTTACGAGGATATCGAGGCGGATACGAATAACTGGAAAAATGTCCGGATGAGCTCTTATTATCGCAAAAACAGTGTAATATTAATCGAGAGCGAGACGGAATAATCTGATGAAAGCGTAGAGAATTGTGCAGATAAAATTTGAAGAACCGTGGTATTGGAGAATTAGTGAACTGATTTCAATTTTTGGTGGAATGATAATGTTGTCCTTTGGAGAGAGGATACAGAAGAAACTGAAAAGACAGAAAAAACGGAGGCTTTTACGGTGAAGAAACTGGCAGAATGGATTAGTATAAAGAAAATAGCAGTAGCTGTCGGATTCGCATTTTTTGCGTCGATGGTGCCGAACTGGTTACTGGCGTTTATCGCCAGACCTTCGGGGGACGACTACGGATATTCTGCAGCAAGCCATCAGACGTGGCTTCATACGCATTCTGTGATCGAAGTGCTTCGGACAGGTCTGGAAACGACAAAGCAGATGTGCCAGGTCTGGAATGGAGACTGGTTCAGTGTTTTTATATTTACGCTGATGCCGGAGGTCTTTGTATACAGAAGTTTTTGGATTGTACCTGTGTTCTGGACACTGGCAATGATTGCAGCCACTTATTATATGGTACATGAGGTTTTTACAAACTATTTTGGCTTAAAATGGTATGAGGGCGGAATGGTTACGCTGTTGATTCTGCTGATGTTTTATCAGTGGATTCCAAGCTCTGCAATTGGTATGTACTGGTATGTTGGAGTAATCCATTATATGATGCCCCATGTTTTGGCAATGCTTTTGATTGGATTTTTACTGAAATATTTAAGAACGGACAAATTCAGATATATTATCTTTTCTGTTTTTGGAATGATCGCAATCGGAGGGAGCAGCTATTATTCGGCATTTCTGGTTTTATTTAGTTATGTATTGATGTTTGTGATCGTGAAAAATAAAAAGCGTGCAGGGATATTTGCATTCCCGATACTGGCCGGAATAGTTGCTCTATATTTTCAGGTTACGGCACCCGGAAATGCAGCCAGAGTAGGCGGAGAGCAGATGGGCTTCAGCGTAGGAAAAGCAGCTTTCACGATTGTAGAAGCATTGTGGCAGGGGGCTGTAAATGTAGTAAATTATGGGAGGGAGACTCCACTTTTATTTGTGCTGTTATTCTTTGTGGCAGTCGTAGCATGGGAATGTCTTTCAGAAGCAAACTTAAAATTTGAGTTTAAATATCCGGTATTATGGGTTGGCTATATGTTTGGCGTGTATGCGGCAATGTATGCACCGGAGCTCTATGCAGCAACGGAGGTGTCCGGAGGACCTGGAACGGTGGAATATCTGACGTTTATTTTAACGTCAGTTTCCTCCGTTATCTATGTAGAGGGCTGGATCTTGCGGAAACTGGAACTGCGTCATACCCTGAAAAGAAGAGAAATTTATCATAAATATATCACAGTTCCGGCTGTCTTCGTTTGCCTGGTTTTGTGTCTGGTAATTAGAGGAAATCTGAAGGATTCGTTATTTTACAGCTCCTGCAGTTATATTGCAAGCGGTCAGGCAGCAGATTTTAAGGAACAAATGGAATCCCAGGAAAGAATATTGCGGGATGATTCCATTAAAGAAGCATATCTGTGTCCGACAAATCCGGAGCAGGGACCATTGATGCATATGCCTGTCATCAAAAATCCGGAAGCATTTACCAATAGAGTTGTCGGAAGTTTTTATGGAAAAGATATGGTTACGACAACGGAATAAACATCAGATAACAATCACAGATAGGATGAATCCAGCGTAAAAAAAGGAGAACAGTGTGAATAAAAAGCTTCATATCGAAATGCTGCGGATTATAGCGGTAGTGATGGTCGTCTTGAATCATTCGGATCTATATTATACCTATTATACAAATACGGATAGTGTTCTTACGTTTTTCGTGTCGTTGCTTTTGTCCTGTATTTGCAGAATTAATGTTCCATTATTTATGATGATCACAGGCGCATTGCTGATTCCAAAAGCCGAGAGCTGGAGTGTGATCTTTAAAAAGAGAATTTCCAGAATGCTTGTAGTATTAGTTGCTTTTTCTGCGCTGATGTATGGTCTGCAGTGCTTTGCATGGAATCAGGATACATTTTCAGCAATGGCATTTGCGGAGAAGCTGCTGAAAAATGAGATTCAGACTTCTTACTGGTACCTGTATGAATATATAGGAATTTTGATGATGCTTCCATTTCTTGGGGCAATTGCGAGAAATGTGGATTTGGATTGCATGAAATATTTTTTGGGATTGGGGCTGATCATTAAAGTCGGAATGTCTATCGCCGGACAGTTTACGGGATATTCTATGCCGATGAGTTTTTTTGTACTGCAGAATAATGTTTTTTATGTTTTGCTGGGATATTTTCTGGAAAAAGCAGTTAGTACAGAAAAATGCCGACAGCTGTCCGGATGGAAGCTATCGGCTGGTCTGGCAGTGAGTGTGATAGCAGCTGCAATTATGGTGATTGCTGACAGAAAGCTGAGTGGGGAATATCATGAATCTGTATTGAATCTTATGATCCCGCTGATGGCTTGCTCAGTTTATCTTGGTGTCCGCAGATTTTTTGTAATGCATACGAATATCAGAGGAACCGGGATCATAGCATGTCTGGGCAGTTGTGCATTTGGCGTATACTTACTGGAGCATATCGGTCAGAAGTTGTTCCTGAAGCTGTATTTGCAGCTGGCAGAGCGGACATTCGGAATATTTGCATGCTCTGTTTATATCTGCTGTATTTTGCTGTTTAGTTTTGCATGTACATGGTTTATTCGAAAAAGTAAAATAGTAAGAAAATTTATTTAGCAGATTAGTGCAGTTCTTTTTGCGGAAGCATTTTTAATGCCGCATAAAAACCGAATATCGAAGCGATAAAGCTGCGGTAAGTATACCAGTAGCACCAGGAAGCATGGGAGGATGTAACGAAAATCCATGCAAAGGGAACAAGGCTGACGCAAAGAACTGGTATGATATTAGCAGAGGCGTGAACTGCTTTCCGCCAGTCGATTTTTAACAGAGAATATAAGGCATATCCGCCAAGGATGATGAAATAAGGCCATTTCAAAAGCACACGAAGGTTTCGAAAAAACGCGCCGAATTTGGTAATTGCCTTTCCTTCGATTACGGTTTGCCCAGTATGGACAGTGAACTCAGATATGGCATTGGCAATAATATTTTCGTGCAAAAGGATGCTGCTGATTGCCCATTTTCCAAACCACATGCTGACATATCCGAGTCCGAAACAGATTCCAAGGATCAGCCAGTGACAACGCTTCTGTAATTTGGTATAGTTGCTGAAAACGAGAAAGGAAAAACTTATGATATTTCAGTCCTATCTATTTTTGTTCGCTTTTTTTCCGGTATTATTTATCGTTTATTATGTCTTTTTGAAAAATGAGAAGATAAAGCTTGCAGATATTTTTCTGGCGATGATGTCTTTTGTTTTTTATGCGTATGGAAATGTAAAATATCTATATTTCCTCGGTCTGGAAGTGCTTGTAAATTACACTGTTTACAGACTTCTTGTGTGGCTGGAATATCAAAAGAGTTATCAGAAAGTAAGAAAGTGGCTATGTGGTGGAGCGGTTGCCGGAAATCTGTTCCTTTTATTCTATTATAAATATTATAATTTCTTTGTTGAAAATTGGAATGAAATTTTTCATACAGAGCATAGCTTCAGAACGCTAATTGTTCCGCTGGGAATCAGTTTTATTACATTCCAGCAGATCGCATTTCTGGTGGATGTGTACAGAGGGGAATGTGATAACTGTACGCTGTTGGAATATACGGTTTTTGTGTCATTTTTCCCACATATTTCATCAGGACCGATTATGACACAGGATCAGTTTTTTCCGATATTGAGAAGTGAAAAACGTAAAGAGATCGACTGGGACAGGATCAATCGGGGAATTTTCCTGTTCATATTCGGACTTGGGAAAAAGGTATTGCTGGCGGATATGTTCGGACAGGCTGTGGATTGGGGATATGGGAATATTGCTAGTTTGAATGGTATGAGTATGTTTTTGATTACCGTTTTTTATTCGTTCCAGATCTATTTTGATTTCAGCGGATACAGCGATATGGCGATCGGAATCAGTTGGATGCTGAATTTGGATTTACCGGTCAATTTTGATTCTCCGTATAAAGCATATTCGGTCGTAGAATTCTGGAAAAGATGGCATATTTCGCTGACCGGGTTTCTGACAAAATATATTTATATACCGCTGGGCGGAAGCAGGAAAGGGAACCTGAAAACTTATTGCAACACGATGATCGTTTTTCTGTGCAGCGGGATCTGGCATGGTGCAAGCTGGATGTTTGTTTTATGGGGAGCACTTCATGGTGTGGCTATGGTATTGACAAAGGCGTTGAAACGTTATGGAGAGTGGATTCCTCGGATTTTGAAAAGAAGCGTGACACTGCTGTTTATCAATTTTACATGGATTATCTTCCGGACAGCGGATCTGAAAGAACTGAGAGAAGTTTTCCGTGCATTTTTAAAAGGTGGGATTTCGATCAATCCAGACCTGTTTCAGTTTTTTGGAATAGCAGGAAACCGGATTGGAGAATATGCGATTCTGTACAGTATTTTGCTTCTTTTTTCTGTAATCGGAATTTTAGTTTTTCTGTTAATTGCGCCAAACGCCAAAGAGGCAGCAGAAAAAATGAAGTATAAAGTCTGGCATGGTTTTGTGGCAGCAGGAATTATAGCGTTATGTATTTTGCACTTTTCCGGTGTGAGCTCATTTGTTTATTTTAATTTTTAACAGGGGAAACAATGGAGAAAAAATTTTTTTTCAAAATAATTGGAATTATTGTTGCTGTTGTCACAGCGATGGCAGGAATTGTGATCTGGATAGATCCTTTTTATCATTATCATAAGCCGCTTTCCTATATTTCCTATGTGAGTGGTGCCGATGTATATTCCAATGATGGAAAATTAAAGCATTTTGATTATGATACGCTGACCATCGGAACATCTATGGCGATGAATTTCCGAAAGGAAAAGGTAGACACTATATTGGGGGGAAATTCGCTGAATGTATATTATCTTGGAGAAGGCTTTAAGGTCATCAATGAAGGTCTGGAAACTGCGCTTGAGACACATCCGGATTTAAAGCTGGTGGTTCGGACAGTAGATACGACATGGTTTGTGTCGGCTGTAAACTGGGAAGGAAGAGAGTCTTATCCGGAATATCTATATGATAAGAATCCATTCAATGATGTATATTATATTTATAACAAAGACGTGTGGAAGGATAATTTGATTCCGTCAATCGTTCAGTCATTCAAAAATGGTTTTCAGGGAGAAGTGAAGCAGGAGGGCTTCGGAAGCCGGGGCCTGACCGGAAAAGAAAATGTATTAAAAAATTATAAGCGACCGGAAAAGGAGATCAAAGAGGTTACGCAGGAAGAAACGGAAGACTTTCTGAATTATCTGGAAGAAAATTTGAATGTAAATGTTTTGCAAGTAATCAAAGACTATCCAGATGTAGAATTTTATCTTTTCTTTCCTCCATACAGTATTTGCTGGTGGGATCAGCTAAACCAGAATGGAACCGCAGTACTGGAACGAAGAATTGATCTGGAAAAATATGCAATTGAAAAGATGCTGCAATTTGATAATATCCATCTCTTTTCTTTTTTCAACAATTATGATTTGATCTGTAATCTGGATTATTATGTAGATGATGTTCATTATACCGGCGATGTAAATAACCTGATCCTGCAATGGATGAAGTCCGGCGAGTATGAATTGACAAAAGAAAATTATGAGGATTACATTGCAAAAGAGAAGGCGTTTTATACCTCCTATGATTATGATCAGCTGTTCGGGGAACAGGAGTAAAAATAGCGTATCCAATCCCTGCTTGTTAAAAAGCAGGGATTTGTAGTATGATAAAGAATATCAGAACCACAGAAAGGAACACACTTATGCTGCACGAACTGGAATATCCATTTGACAGTGAATATATTTTAAAAAAATCAAAAAGCTTGAAGCGTCGTCTGCTGGAGGAGAACACCCAGCGGATTCCGAAGAAGATCGCGGTGCTGGGAGGCTCTACGACCCATGATATTATCCGGATTCTGGAGCTGTTTTTGCTGAATCAGGGAATTGAACCGACCTTTTATGAATCGGAGTACGGAATGTACTGGGAAGATGCGATGTTCGGCAATGAAGAATTGAACGCGTTTGGACCGGATCTGGTTTATATTCATACGAGCTTTCGGAACCTGCGCAGTCTGCCGGAGGTAAAGGATTCCCGGGAACAGGTGGAAGACAAGCTCAGAACGGAATTTGAACATTTTCAGGTGATGTGGGAGAAGCTGGCGGATACCTGGCATTGTCCGATCATTCAGGACAACTTTGAACTTCCCTATTACCGTTTGATGGGAAATCAGGATGGTGCGGATTTTCACGGCAGAACCTGGTATGTGAACCGGATGAACCAGATGTTTGCAGATTATGCGGCAGAGCATCAAAATTTCCTGATCAACGATATCTGCTATCAGTCGGCGGTATATGGTCTGGATGAATGGTCTGCACCGTTTTTCTGGCACATGTACAAGTATAGTTTGTGCCTGAAGGCGATTCCATGGATGGCACACAACGTTGCGAATATTATGAAGTCGCTTTACGGAAAAAATAAAAAATCGCTGGTGCTGGATCTGGACAATACGCTTTGGGGAGGCATTGTCGGGGATGACGGTCCGGAAAATCTGGAAATTGGACAGGAAACGAATCTGGGACAGGTTTATGCGGAATTTCAGTCCTATGTGAAGTCACTGAAAGACTATGGCGTGATGTTGAACGTCGCGTCCAAGAATGAAGAGGAAAATGCACTTGCAGGCTTGAATCATCCGGCAGGGGTGTTGAAGCCGGAGGATTTCCTGATCATTGCGGCAAACTGGGAGCCGAAGAGCCGGAATATTCTGGAAATTGCGCATCAGCTGAACATTTTGCCGGACAGCCTTGTGTTTGCAGATGATAATCCGGCAGAGCGGGAGATTGTGCGGCAGCAGGCACCCGGCGTGACTGCGCCCGAGATCGGCAAACCGGAGGATTATATCCGGGTGCTGGATCGCGGTGGCTATTTTGAAGTGACATCGCTTTCGGAGGATGACCGAAAACGAAATGAAATGTATCAGGCGAATTTGAAGCGCGAAAAGGCGCAGGCATCCTTTGCGGACTATGCAGAGTATTTGAAATCCCTGGATATGAAAGCCACGATCCGAAGCTTTGAACCGGTTTATATGGCAAGAATTGCACAGCTGACCAATAAGAGCAATCAGTTCAATTTAACGACTCAGCGTATGACACAGGCACAGATTGAACAAATGGCGGCGGATGATTCTTATATTACCTTATATGGAAAGCTAGAGGATAAGTTCGGGGATAACGGCGTTGTTTCTGTTGTGATCGCCCAAAAGGAAGAGAAAGCCGCGCATATCCGCCTGTGGCTGATGAGCTGCCGCGTCCTGAAACGGGATATGGAGCTTGCAATGCTGGATGAGATTGTGGAACGGTGTCAGGAAGCAGGAATCGAAGAAATTTACGGATACTATTATCCGACGGCGAAAAACAACATGGTACGGAAATTTTACGGAGAGCTGGGCTTTGAAAAGTGTTCGGAGGATGAGACTGGAAACAGTGTCTGGAAGCTGAACACAGCAGGCTATGAAAAACGAAACCATGTGATCGAAGTGGAGAGCTGAGTATGTTATTTCAGTCATATATTTTTATCCTGCTGTTTCTTCCGCTGTGTCTGCTGGGCTTCTGGGGGCTAAAGCGCCAGAAGCTTTTGCAGCTCTGGCTGATTGCCTTTTCCCTGTGGTTTTACGGAGCAGCGAGTCCGTATTATCTGTTGCTGCTGCTGGGCAGTATTGCATGGAATTATGCTTTTTTTCGCGCCATAGAGCGTGGCATTGGGCGTGTTACAGAGCGTGTTTCCGGGAGTGCTATGGAGCGCGCAGAGTATGGGATGGAACGTGACAGCTCCCGGAAAAAACTCTTGTTAGGAATTGGAATTGCAGGAAATCTTGCATTACTTTGCTTTTTTAAATATTTTAATGCAATATCGGCTGGCTGGAGTCAGATGAAAGGGCTGGAGGATCCGATTCTGCAGCTTGCATTGCCCCTTGGTATCAGTTTTTTTACCTTTCAGCAGATTGGATTTCTGGCAGATGCTTATAAAGGAGAGGTTGGGGCGTGCAGCCTGAGGGAATATGTCCTGTTCGTTTCCTTTTTCCCATATGTGTCGTCCGGACCGATTGTTAATGCGCAGGAAATGCTGCCGCAGTATCGGCAAATCGGTCGGCAGCGTCTGGATTGGGCAAAGTTTTCCGGCGGACTGTATCTGTTTGCGCTGGGGCTGTCAAAAAAGGTGCTGCTTGCGGATACCTTCGGCAAGGCGGTGGATGCAGGCTATGGCAATGTGGCAGGGCTGTCCGGCACGGATGCCTGGCTGGTGATGCTGTTTTATACGCTGCAGCTGTACTTCGATTTCAGCGGCTATTGCGATATGGGGCGGGGCATTGCTCATATGCTTGGCATGGAGCTGCCGGTGAACTTCGATTCTCCCTACAAGGCGTCCAACATCATTGAATTTTGGAAACGCTGGCATATTACGTTGAACCGTTTCCTGAGAAAATATGTATACATTCCGCTGGGCGGCAACCGGAAAGGTACAACGCGGATGTATTTGAACTTATTTATTGTATTTCTGGTCAGCGGAATCTGGCACGGCGCAGGCTGGAACTTTGTCCTGTGGGGAGCGCTGCATGGTGCGCTGTATCTGGTTACTCGGGCATGGCAGCGAAAGCAGCCACGGCAGCAGTGTGCGGCGGATGTGCATGTTCAAAGTGGAACGAAAAAATCCGGCGTACTTTCTACAGTCCAACATGTGCTTTGCGTCGCTCTGACCTTCCTGTTTTTGAACTTTACATGGATGCTGTTCCGTTCTGCAAATCTGTCACAGGCAGGTGAGTTTGTCGGACGGTTAATCGGCGGTGGCTTTGCAGCTCCGGCGGTTCAGATCACAGAGGCGTTCAATTTGGAAGAGTTTTGGTATGTGATCAAGATTTTACATCTGGATCGTCTGCCGGGAAGCGAGCTGTACTTATGCTTTGTTTTTTTGGCAGTGGCGCTTTGGCTCGTCTTTTTTGCACGCAATGCAGGTGAGCGGGAAAAGAGCTTTGAACCGAATGGGAAAACGATGTTCGTGACGGCCTTTTTGATGATCTGGTGTGTGGTGTCATTAAGCGGTGTAAGCAGCTTTTTGTATTATCGGTTTTAGAAGGTGCCGGTTTGGCTTAAATTGAGGAGTAGTGTGAAAAAATAAGCATGATCGCTTATTTTTCGCACTGCTATTTGTGCCGCAGGCGTCACAAAGTAGCTATGATCGCAGAGCAGAACTGGAAGTTCTGCTCGCGATTCCTTCGGCGCAAGACGCCTGCGGAATGGAGATTAGAATGGAAGAAAACGAAGGAAAAGAGAAAAAGCAGAAGAAAAAAATGCAGCCGAAGCGCTGGCTTGCCGGTTTGCTGGGCATTTTTCTGGCGGGACTTGCAGGATGTATGGCACTGGTGATCTGGGTCGATCCTTTTTTTCAGTATCATAAGCCCCTTGCGTGGTTCCCGTATCTGGTGGATAACCAGGTCAATCAGAATCCGGGATTGGCAAAGCATATGGATTACGATGGCATTTTGATCGGTTCCTCGATGACTGCAAGCTTTAATACGAACTGGTTTGAGGAGCTGATGGGAATGAAAACCCAGAAGCTTTCCTATAACGGTTCTTATCCGAAGGATCTGTCCAACATCATGCAGCTGGTATTTGACGCAAAGGGCGATCAGGTCAAGGCTGTGTACATGGCGGTGGATCAGTCCACATTTTCAGCAGATCCGGAGGAAACCAAGTTTCCGGTTACGGATTATCTGTATGATGATAACGTGTTCAATGATGTTCCATATCTGTTGAACAAGGATGTGCTGCTGGATTACATTCTGCGCCCTTTGGCGGATCGAAAGGATGCGTCGGACTGGGCGGAGCTGTATAAGCCGTGGTGGACGGATGAATATTATAACAAGGCAAACGTGCTGATGTACTACGAGGCGGCAGAGGAAAAGCAGGAAGAGGAAGCACTTGCGGCGGATTATTTTAAGGATGCGGTTGAGGAAAATCTGCAGAAAAATATTCTTCCGTATATTGAAGCCCATCCGGAGACGGAGTTTTATATTTTTTATCCCCCCTACAGCATTCTGTTCTGGAACGATGTAACGCGGGAAAAGGAGCTGGAGGCGGTCATTGGCAGACTGGAATATATGACGGAACGATTGTTGAACTATGAAAATGTCCATGTGTTCAATTTTCTGGGAAAAGAAGATATTATCTGTAATCTGAACAATTATGCGGACTATATGCATTATCATAAAAATGTCTGCCGATATATTACGGAGTGCTTCGCAACCGGTGAAAATGAACTGCATCCGGAAAATTATGGGCAGGCGTTTGATGAGATCAGGACACTGGCGATGAGCTATGATTATCCTGCGATCTGGGACGACTGGTATGACACAACACCGCGGTATGGGGAGGAATAAAGATTGAAAAATAAAATTTTTCAATCGCGAGATTTGTGTCTGCGCGCGCTTGACACAAACTCGGCATGCGCAAAAAAACGTGCGCAGAAATGAGAGGAAAATATGCTGCAGAAAGCATTGGGATGTCTGTTTGTGTTTGGAATTGCCCCGGTCGGGATCGGCGGACTTTGGACAAAAGGAATGGGGCAGAAAAGAGAAAAGATTTTGAACCTGTATCTGGCAGGTTGTTTGAGTGAGCTGGTGGTATTTCAGTTAATCGCAGTGCCGGTGATGGTAAAAGAAGTTTATGCGATGAACCTGTTGGTGTATCTGACGACTGCAGTTTTTACAGTGCTGGCTGCGGTGGGATTTATCTGGACGCTTCTGTGGGAACGATACTTGCGGAAGCAGACTGGGCGGAATGAGGACGTGAATCAGCAGCAGGCGGGGCAGGCGCAAGCGTGCAGTCTGCGAAAATCGACGATTTCGGGCACTGGTAACGGAGCACGAAACCGCATACGGCGAACGGCAGTTCAAAATCCGGAGCGTTTGCTTTTCTGGCACCACTCTATCAGACGGCTCTTGAAATCGACTTCGGTGGTGGTGATGTCGCTCAAGTCGACATACCGGCGCAATACCCCGTTGATGACGAAACGGTTGGCGAAATCGTACCCCTTGTCAAGATAGACCGCTCCGACAAGGGCTTCGAAAGCGTTGCCGTTGAGGTGTTTGTGACTGTACGTCCCGTTAAAGTTGGCGACGATGTACTTGTCTATTCCCATTCTGGACGAGATGTCGTCCAGGGAGGCGCGGCTGACGATGCGCGAGCGCATCTGTGTCAGGAACCCTTCCGTCTGTTCCGGATATTCGATAAAGAGGAAGTCGGAGACGATGGTTTCCAGAACCGCATCGCCGAGGAATTCGAGCCTTTCATTGTTGGCGGGGTTCCCGTCCGGCAGCATGACCGATGCGGAGCGGTGTATCAGTGCGAGTTTGTAGAGGTCGATGTTGTCGGGAGTGATGCCCAGCAGGTTGTGTACGACGGCGTAGAACTCCCGGTCTTTGCCGAAGTGGTTCCTGCATGTCCTTTTCAGATAGTCGAACATAAAGCGGTTGAAGATGAGATGCGCCGCGGTTTTCCATCTCTTCCGGACGGGGAGGGGGAAACTTTCCGGCTGCGTGTGTAAAAAATCCCCATAAGAACCGTCGGCGGGCCCTTATGGGGAGATTGTCTGTCAGTTGTCCCGCGCCTGTCAAATCCGTTTCAGCAGGACGGTGGCGTTGTGGCCGCCGAAGCCGAACGTGTTGCTCATTGCAACCCGCACGTCGCGTTCCTGGGCCGTGTTCAGCGTGAGGTTGATACGTGCGTCGATATTGGGGTCGCGGTTGAAATTGTTGATGGTGGGCGGAATCACCCCTTCGGTAATCGCCATGATGCAGGCGAGGGCCTCTATTGCACCGGCGGCACCCAGCAGGTGGCCCGTCATGGATTTCGTCGAACTGAGGTTCGCCTCGTATATCCTGTCGCCTATGGCGCCCTGTATGCCTATCAGTTCCGGTATGTCACCCGCGGGGGTGGAGCTGG
>OLJF01001498.1_pt1 | contig 14222 bp, 14 predicted proteins | sample 1609751 | NCBI WGS metagenome assembly OLJF01 (sample SAMEA4350171, study PRJEB24818) | metagenome | biome: human; feature: gut; material: faeces | place: Denmark | collected 2013-09
GGTACGCACGCTCAATGCCCTGACACGCATCGTGGGAAAGAGCACGGGACGTATCGTGTATGCCTTCCCGAAGATTGTCATTCCTGACGACAAGTTGCTGGAAGTGGAAATTTACGAGAAAGGGGGAGGCCGTCACCAGCGGTTCTATATGGAGAACAGTGATCTGGTGGATGCGCGTATTGTGAATGAATTAATCGGTGAGTAATCATGAAAAGAGTTTTATTTATTATGTTATGCATTTGTCTGCCCTTTGCGGCAGGCGAATGCTTTGCCCAGCGTTACCTGCCGGGACAGAAAGGTATCCAGCTCATGTTAGGCGGTGTGGACGACTTCGGTTCGAATGTGAAGCATCTGCGTGGTAACTTTCAGCTCGGAGTGGCTCTGAGCCGGTATAACCGGAACCATTCCCGCTGGCTGTTCGGGGCGGATTATGTGAAGAAGCACTATTCCTACAAGGACATTGCGATTCCCAAAGCGCAGTTTACCGGAGAGGTAGGCTATTTCGTGCCGTTCTTCTCGGACCGTGGCAGGAACGTGTTCTTCTCTGCCGGTCTTTCCGCTCTGGCGGGTTATGAGACGACCAACTGGAACTGCAAGCTGCTCTATGACGGGGCGACTTTAAAGAATGACGGATGCTTCATTTATGGTTTTGCCCCGGCTTTCGAGATGGAGGCGTTCCTTTCCGACAGGCTGGTTTTTCTTTTCAATGTCCGCCAGAGGATATTCTTCGGATCATCCGTGGGGAATTTCCACACGGCGGTAGTTGTCGGTGTCAAGTACATTTTTAATTAGCGGCAATAGTATGGAACAAGGCAATTGGAACGTGGATGAGATGCTTCATTGGCTGGATATGAAAATAAACCGGGAAGACCGGGACATACGTGAACAAAGCAAGAAGATGAATGGGAATTTCCTGCACTTTTTCGAATGGAATGCGGAGAGCCTGTATAAGTCTCATTTTATGTCCGGGTGTTATAAGATACTCCGGCAGGCGGTGGACGGGGCAAAGGACATGGATACGGTTCGGAATATTGTTGAGGACAACATTGCTTACTGTGAGAGCAAACTGTTGAACGGTCAGGTGGATTGTAACAGTTCCAGCCGGACAACGAATGTTGCCCATTTCCTGAAGTTGGAGTGTATGCAGCAGTTGGTTAGGGATTACCGGGAATTCGCGAATATCCTTGCGCAAACGCCTCCCGAAGAGAATTTGCAACAGACGGCTAATAAAACAGAAAAGAAGAGAGAAGAGCCGCCTGAAAGAAAGATAAAAACGGGCATCAGGCGTTAGCCGACAACGGACTCAATCAAGTAAATTATTCATTTAGTAATACGTAAAATCATGAAGATGAAATTAATAATAAGTGGTATCATGCTCACATTGCTTTGCCTGCTGGGTGGCTGTGATGATAAATTGGAAGTACAGCAGGCTTATGATTTCTCGCTAACGTCCTGGTATCTCCAGAAGACCATTTCCCCGGATGAAACCGTGGAGATTCGTCTGACACTCAATCGTAGCGGAAACTATGAGGAAGCCGGCTATCAAATCGGTTATATACAGATGGAGGGCAGCGGCGAGGTGTACGACAAGAAGAAGGTCTATCTGGTGAACCGGGAGATGCAACCGTTGGATTCGATAGCGGAGTTGGATGACAGCGATCCCTGCCGCCAGGTATTCACGCTCTTCTATCATAACCGAAGCAGCAAGAATGCGGAGATTAAATTCGTGATAGCGGATAATTTCCATCAGGAAAGAGAACTGGATATATCCTTTCAGAGCAAAACTGAAACGGACATGGAACTATAAATCGGACAACAATGGATAAAAGTGATTTAAGGATCGAACAATTGCAGCAATATCTTGACAAGAAGAAAGGGGTTGTGGAAAGCGATATAAAAGAGTATAACCAGCAACTGGGAAAAAACTATCTTCATTTCTTTGACTGGCATGCCGATGACTTGTATAAGGCCTGTTATATGGATAAGAATTATAAGGCCATTCAGGAGGCGATTGATGCCGCTGAAACGCCGAAGGATATTGAAGGGATTTTGAAGCGTTATACCCTGTATATAGAAGATGATCTCCTGAACCGTCCGCTTGTCAAGAAAAGTACCAGCCCGATGTCGAATATGGCCCATTCCCTGGAGATAGAATGCAAACAGAAATTGCTGAAGGACCTCCGGTATTTAAACAGGCTTCTTCAGAGTGAGACTGTAAGTGAAAGGATAAGGCCGCAAGAAGCACCCCGACAAGAGATTGTGCCTGTGAAAGAAAAGAAGAAAACGGGACCACGGTTGAGATAGTATCAATTGAAAGCAATAAAAAAGCTACTGAATTTTTGTTTCAGTAGCTTTTTTATTTATCCCAGTCTTATATTCCGGCTATACCAGATAAGCCTCAAAAAGATAATGTATGAATAACCGACCCTTTTCCGTCCAAACGGTCAACATGGCCGTGCCGGTTTCTCCTGTGCGGCTTTCCCATACATGGGTCCGGGTTGCCGTATAGCCTTGATTCTGATAAGGAGCTTTGAGCAGCCATTGACCGGATTGACGGAACTGGATGCCTGCCCATCGAAGCCGTTTGTTCAGCATACCGGCAGTCATTCCCAATTCTTTCGCTATCTGTGTGGTCGTGTAGGTGCTTTGGGATTGGAGGACTTTGTCATAATACTGAACTTTTGGGGCCTGTAGCTTGAGTTTCAGGATAGCATAGTTGTTCTCCTTCTCCAATGCTGAAATACGGCTGTCTCGCTCTTTTATACGGTTCTGTGCGAGCAATATGGCACGCGCAAGTAGTTCATTATCCGTTTCGCCATTCTTCTTAAGAAGATAGCCACCGTTCTTTAGTGTTTCGGGAACCAGTTCATCAAATATCCAGCTTTCGAATTTCTCAGCGGAAGGCAGCTTGCTACCGGCAATCAGCCGGTATACGTTCCCTTCGCTGATGTACTTGATTTTCTGGACGGCACTGCGTGTAGGGGTGTCGTAAACCACGACGCCCATTGGTTTACAATGTCTTACGACGGCATCTCTCGGATTGGAGTAGCCAAGTGCGGCGGCAACATCTGAGGCGCAGAACCATATTTTCCCGTCAATTTCCAGTGTCCGGATGCGTCCGAACTCAGGATGTTCAAATATTGATACTTTATTCATGACTGTTTAATTTATAGGTTTCTTCTATTGCTTTAAATATCTCGTAGACTACCTGGGGGACGATAGCGTTCCCGTATCCTTTAATGGATGCCTGTCTTCACCGAGAAAAGGAGATACCGTCCAGTCGGGGGGGAAGCCCATCATCTCGGCTACAAACAGGGGATTCAGCTGGAAACTCTTTCCAGTCCGGGCGAAGAAATCGGGCAGGCTGTTCTTTTCCGGTATCCGGCCTCTCTTCTCCAGACTTTCCGGGCTTGCCGCGCCCTTCCAGTCCCTCGCTGTCGGAGTGGGCAGAAGCTCCGCCATCCTCCCAAGCCCTACACTCCAGACATGGCCTTTCTGATTGATCTTTCTCACCTTTCCTTTCGGTGTCACTATGATCTTGTCGTTTTTCCCCATTACCGCACCCACACCGGCATCGCTGGCTACCGGGGTGGGCAGCAGCATCCCGTAAAAGTCCAGAAAGTCGCTCAATCCGTTGGGTTTCTTCTCCCCTTTGAGCTGGCTGTGCAGGGATGGAGCATGGGCCTGTTTCCATTTGTGAACCCTTTCCGGATGGTGTATCTCCGTAGCCAATGGAGTGGGAAGGAGTATTTCATGGATCATCTCCGGCAATCCCTGCTGGCGGCTGTTCGGTCCCCTGCGCTTGTAATCCTGGGCTGTCACGGTGGGCAATAAACCATACCCGGTCCCGTCGTTGGGGAGCTCCGACGGCGCCAGCCGGTATAATTACAGGCTCGACGGAAGATCCTGCACGTTCAAGATCACGGCAAATGGTTTCAACAACATATTGCTGCCGTCTTTTAAATACAGGCTCACTCTCTCCGAATAGAGTGGACTGACTTCCCACTTCAGTCTCCTGGCCGGGCTGTACCATCGTGAGGATGCCAGCAACGTTCTCACCAATGACCCAATCGGGCCTGATCTCATGTATGGCCCTGAGCATATGAGGCCAGAGGTAACGGTTATCATCCGCTCCTTTTCTTTGGCCTGCGACAGAGAATGGTTGACAAGGAAAACCTCCTGTAAGGACATTGATTTTTCCTCTCCATTCTCTGAAATCTGTCGTTGCGACATCTGTATAACTTTTTGCATCTTTAAACCAGTAATTTAAAATGGTATTACAAAAATCGTCTATCTCACAATGGAAGGCATTCTGCCATCCCATTCATTCGGCAGCCAGGTCTGGGGCGCCGAATCCACTAAACAGAGAAGCGTGTACCAGACGCTTCCGCTGTTTCTTGTCTTGCTCTTCTTCTTTCATTGTTTATTCATTATTTAGAGGTTCGAGATTCATTACTTTTTTGTCGATCTTACGATAGACACTCCCCATCTCCAGCATATTCTCCAATCGGAGCAGGTCCGTGATTTCATAGACGGTCATCCCTTTCTGTGTCGTGAAGCGGATATATCCTTTCTGTCGCTGTATCTCCACTTCCTCGGGAGTCATGTGCAGGACTTCACAGATTTCCTGCAAGGTCAGGGTCAGGCTTACTTCCTTAACTGTGTAGATGTAGGTCAGGATGTTCAGCATCTGAAGACATTTGCGGTGTGATTTGACAAGTGATGCGAATTTGTTTCGTTCTATGACGATTACTTTAGCTTGATTTTCCATGTGAATTTTTATTTATGAGTTAATAGAATCGGATATGAAATCTTCGTTTAGACATTCTTCTCTCAGGAATTTATATACGTCAGAAGCCCAGAAGTAAATCTTGCCGCTGAGTTTGAAAAATGGGAGTTTGCCGGAATTACGCCAGCGGATCAGTGTCCGGTCGCATACTTTCAGCATCAGGCGCATATCCCGGCTGTCCAGCATTTGCTTGCCGTTGAAACTGGTTACTGCTTCCAGAGCCGTTTCCAGCTTGGCAATCAGTTTTCGTTGTTCCTCAAAGTTTTCCTTTATCATTGCTTTGAGTATCTCAATATCATTTCTGTTCTCTTCCATAAAATATTCCTTTGTTCCAATGGGTTATTTTTCTTTCTTCGGTTGCAAAGTTTTCAAAATTGGGCATGAAAAAATAGGGCTGACGGTAACCGCCAGCCCCATATTTTCTTTGTAACTTACTTAGTATCAATGTCGATTTACAGAATGCTTTTTTTCTTCCTTTAAGGTAGAAAGAAAAATAGCAGTAGTTACCATTCTTTTCAAAAAGATATTTATAGGTAAACAATATAATGAAGGGCACCCCAAAAATCAGATTTTACTCTTCTCAGAACTATCAGTAGAGGGGTAATTTTCTATAAAAAGTTTTTTAGTACCCTCCAATTAATACCAAGCCTTCTAATAAATTCAGATTAACTTGTAACCGTCAAAAACATTAATTACATTTGTGTTAGAGTAATACTTGAAATTGTACAGAGCAACAGAATATGTAGCTGGATTGCGCTACTACAATACTGTTTCTGCCAGTTTTAAAGCAGTAAAATGATTTTTCCTTTGTTTTAAACTAAAAATTATGACGAAACAAGAACTGTTAATTGGGAAGCATCCAGATAATTCACATCCTTATGGGAAATGGCTTGCTGCAAATGATTTGCCAGATTCCTATATGAAATGCCACAGGGAACTTACTGAAATTACAGCTGTAGATGATGAGTTAATAGAATGGATGGCAAAAAAAATAATTAATCACCATTATACTCAGTTTAGAATATCTAGGTTAAAAGAAAAATATAAAAGTTTAGGCTTTGCTAAATATGCAGAGCAGCATAGAAAATTACCTATTACGGATAAGGTGAAAAAAGGTAATGCTACGGAAATATTACTTACTGATTATATTCACTACTGTCCCGTAAAAGTGGATAAATAGTTCTTTGAAATTATTGAAATATAGTCAATTACACGGTTTTTTGAAATGAAACGGACTTGATTTTGCAACTTTGCAGTCTAATACAAATGGCTGCTATGTTCCAAGACAAATACGTATTCTCTCAATTAACCGCTTTTCTGAACAGGACTCAGTTTAACAACTATGTTCGCAAGTATGGTGGCAACCGATATGTGAAACATTTCACTTGCTGGAATCAGATGCTCGCGATGATGTTTGGACAACTGAGTAACCGTGAGAGCCTGCGAGACTTAATCGTTGCTTTCGAGGCGCATAGGGCCAAGCAATATCATCTTGGGTTAGGTCGTGAACCGATAGCCAAGACAACTCTTGCGACAGCCAACCGGAACCGTGATTATAGAATTTTTGAAGAATTTGCATTCTATATGATGAAGGAAGCCTGCGAGAAGCGGACGACCAACATCCTTGACATTTCCGGAAAGAAATATGCGTTTGATTCAACAACGATTCCGTTATGTCTTGCAACATTCCCATGGGCAAAGTTCCGAAACAAGAAAGGAGGAGTTAAGGCTCATGTCTTATATGACATTGAAGCACAAGTTCCTGCCTTCTATACCGTAACCACTGCATCAAAGCATGATTCTACATTACTGTCTTCAATCCATTATGAACCAAATGCTTATTATATCTTCGACAGGGCTTATGATTCCTTTAAAGAACTCTATAAGATACATCTTACAGACTCTTTCTTTGTTGTCAGAGCCAAGACGAATTTAAAGTATAAGACAGTCCAATGGAAGCGAAGAATGCCAAAGAATATAATGACAGATGCGGAAGTGAAACTGACCGGCTATCTCTCCGAGAAGAAATATCCTGAGTCATTCAGACTCGTCCGATATTACGATGAAGAAGATGACCGTGAGTTCACTTTTTTGACAAATGCAAAACAACTTTCTGCACTGGATATCGCCAATCTTTATAAGAAAAGATGGTTAATCGAGCTGTTCTTCAAATGGCTCAAGCAGCATCTCAAGATAAAGAAATTTTGGGGCACAACAGAGAACGCTGTTCGCATACAAATCAGTGTGGCTATTATCACATACTGCCTTGTGGCTATTGTCCAACATGATATGAAGTTGAAACGCTCAACCTATGAAGTTTTGCAAATTCTCAGCATATCATTGACTGACAAAACCCACTTGCGTGACCTGTTCGATAAGACTAATTTCAATGATGTCAAAGATCTAAATAATCCCCTTATTCCGGGGCTATTTGATTAATTGTTTAACTCGTCCCATTTTAACGGGACACTAATGGATTATATTCAAGCATCACAAAAAAAAGAATTTATCAAGGTATATAAATTGAAATATAATCCAAATGTTGATCAAGCCATTAAAGGAGATGACACTTTGATGGTTGATTTATTTAAAGAAAATGGTAATGAGAAAATCAAAATTTATTTGGGAGAATCGAAATTTCGCACTACTCCTCAAAAGAATGTAGTTGAAGATATTACCAAATCTTTAAACAAAGATACTTTGCCTTTATCGTACACTTTCTTAGTAGAAGAAATAGCAAAATCAGATGAATTACTTGCTCGAAAGCTGGATGATTATATAGTGCAAGATATAAAAGATAGAGGCGACCTTATTTATGTTGGTTTGTTACTAAGTAATACCAAGACTTCAGAAACAGTTGAAAAACATTTGAATAGTGATAATTCAAATTTGGTTTTCATTTCTATTGGAATTGGTCAGCCAGAAGAGTTTATTAAATCCATATTTGAAAAAGCAGAAGAACTAATATCTAACCCTGATTTATTATGAATATAGAGCATGTTGAAAAAAGCTACCAAGAATTAGAATCAGATTCTACTTTGCAAAACTTAATAGCTCAAGCTAACGCTAGATATATCCTATATAATACGGAAGAATCTAAAGAAAATTTTCCTCGATATACAATTAAAGATGAGCAGCTAAATATCTTAGCTTTCAAATATCTAAATATTGGATGTAATTATTTTAGTGAACATAATTATCTAAAAGCATCTCATTCTCTAGAAAAAGGAGCTTTAATACTTGAGTATATACACGGTTCTATTCATATTCAGACAAAAAATAAGAAACTATTTTGTCTAATCTCCGCTCTTTCTTATTACGTTTGTTTTCAATACTCTAAGGCATTTATACTTATAGGCAAACTTGAGAGTGATACAATGATTTCAAGTTTAGTATCTCTATTTCTTAATAGAAAATTTGATCAGTTATTAAGTGAAATCGATAAACTTATTACAAACTCCAGTTATGGGGATGAATATCTGGCTGAACATTTTGAAGAAGATAATGCTACAAAAATTTATGAGATAATTATAGCAAAATCATTAAATTATTATGTGCAATTTTATCAGACAGGAAACAAAGATTTTTTAGAAATTGCAAAAAAGGATCTTGTAAATCTTCAAGAAGTAGCCGCAATGAGAGGTGAACCTGATGTTTGGTGGGTTATTCGATTATTACTTCTCATTATAGATGGATTTAAAGAATCCTCATTATGGTATGTATTAGGAAATTATTTTAATACGGAAGATAAACTTCCGTTAAAGTATATACAATCATTAGTTTATAAAAATGGCAGTATAACAGAATTGTTTCTTACTCAAAGAAACTCTTTACCAAAGGTTTTGAATAATAAGCAGGGGAGTATTGTTAGCATTCCTACAAGTAGTGGAAAAACAAGAATTGGTGAAATTGCGATTTTAAACTGTCTATTAAATGAACCTAAAGCGAAAATTCTTTTTATAGCCCCTTATAGATCACTAGCTTACGAAATAGAAAATTCGTTTGATGAGATTTTTAGCAATCTTGATGTTTCAGTCTCACATCTATATGGTGGAAGTTTATTTAGTAAGCTTGATGAAAGAATTATAGACGAATCATCCGTAATTGTAGCAACACCAGAAAAGGCCAAAGCACTCTTTAGAAGCAATGAGGATATTTTATCATGTATCAAACTTGTAATTATAGATGAAGGACATTTATTGGGAACTGATAAAAGACTCATAGTTAATGAAATGTTTTATGAGGAATTAAAGTATCATGTAAAAGCTAATGGTGGAAGATTCTTGTTATTATCTGCCGTTTTACCCAATGCAGAAGATCTATCTGAATGGCTAACGGATTCTACTGATAATGTTTACAAAGAGAATTGGCGACCTTCTGATGAAAGAATCGGAATAATGGAATGGAATGGAGTTTCTGTGAATTTAAATTGGAAAAGCACTGATGCAGAAAGAAATTCATTTAATCCTAATTTTATTATGCGACAAAAGTTGCCTAAGAAGCCTAAAGAAAGGATAATGCATTACTTTCCTGAAAATAAGAACCAAGCCATAGCTTCTACTGCATATAAACTAAGGAAGTTTGGTCCTGTTTTAATATTCGTTGGAATCAAGAAATCTGTTTTTGCCATTGCAAGAGAGTATGAAAAATGTATTCAGCCTGAAGAACAGAAGTTTAGATTTAGAAACAAGGCCAATTGGAGAGCCTTTAAACTGGCTTGCATAGAATCTTATGGTGAAGATACGGAATGGGTTAAGTTTGCTAAACAAGGAATTTTCTGTCATAATGCAGATTTGATCTCAGATGTGCGAATTCCCTTAGAAAGATTAATGAGAAGTGAGAAGCCAAGAGTTATTATAGCGACTTCAACATTAGGACAAGGAGTTAATCTTGGAGTTTCTACTGTAATTTTCTCAACTTTGTATCAATCAGGTAATCCTATTACGAAAAGAGATTTTTGGAATATTGCTGGTAGAGCGGGGCGTGCTTTTGTAGATCATGAAGGCAAAATTTTAGTTGCTCATGATATAACCAAAAAAGACGAGAATAAAATAAATTGGGAAAGAAAAATGATTTCTGCATATCTTAATAAGAGTAATATAGATAGAGCAGAGAGTGGTTGTTTGGAACTAATAAGGACACTTAAAACAGTGGCTCAACTTAACGGAATAGCATTTGATAACTTAATTAATTTACTTGCTGAAAATCGTATTAATGAAATTGATGAGTCTTTAGATGAAGTTAATGATCTTCTTGATTTGATTGATGACGGATTATTATCATTGCATAATTCGAATAATTTTGAAGGAAACACATTGGAATGGATTGATAGTTATTTTACTAAATCCTTAGCCTATATACAAGCTCAATATTATGAAGATATTACTGGCGATGAAGTTCTCGATTTTATAAAGGCTAGAATTAAAGGTATAACAAAAAAGGTAGGGATAGAAAAAAGTATTTGGGAAAGTATTGTATCTTCTGGTATTCCAATCAATTCAGATTTGCAAATAGATGAGAAGCTTAGCGAGATTATTAGTATTGTTCAAAGCTATATAGTAAGTGATAAAACATTAGAAGAACGCATTTCACTTCTTGAAAATATAGAAGACGTCATTAGAGATGTGAATATATATAAAGAAAAATTTGAAGATAGTGTTGATATAAAAGAGATACGAAAAAAGTGGTTAAGTGGAATATCCATGTCAGATATCGTTCAACATGAAAATGCAGTTAATATAGTAACTCAACATTATTCTTTCAATATGCCTTGGGTTCTCAATGGTATTTCAAAGAAAATGAAGAAACAGAATTTAATTGAAGAAGCGGATACTATCGAAGAATTGGCTATTCTTGTAGAATTAGGATTACCTAACATAAAATCAGTTAAAATCTATCAAGCAGGAATTCGCTCAAGGATTTCTGCCTATGAAATTGCCAACTTATATGATGATGATCTTTGGGAAAAAAGCATTAGAACATATAAACAAGATTTAATAGACCATGCTGATTACTATAAAAACCAAGTATCAGAAAATGCAGCATTATGGATCGATTTATTAGTAAGATTTTCGAAGAGAAAATTTATAAAAATTAAAAAAGTTCCTAACTTCAGATATGGAAAAGTACATAAAAGAACAAAAAGGTTAATGGCAAGAATAATTAATGATAAGCAATATTTAGTTAGTCCGAATTTTAGTGTTATAAATGAAATAGGTGAATCAGATATTGACTTTTCTAAAGTCAGTAATATTAATGGAATTTACTTTGATTATGACGAAGATGATAAACTTTGGAAAATAACTTGCATGAATCCTTATGTGGTATTTACGTAATTACTATATACTTTTGGGAAGAGATGAGAATAAGTATTTAGACATTATTAGTTGTTAATTTATCGCTATAAGGCTTATTCTTGAAGCATTAAACAACCAATTACAAACTAAAATAAGTTTTGATTAACTTGTAACTATTAACAACATTGACTATCTTTGTCGTAGAGAGATATTTGAAATTATGCAGAGCAATGCAATGTGTAGCTGGACTTCCACTACTATATCGTTACTTGCATCTTTATAAAAACACTTTTAATCGCTGATTTATAAAAGATTAAAACGAACTACACTCTTTTCTATAGTGAAACGATTTGTTTCACACCGGGAAACACTTTGTTCCAAGCCTTGAAACTAAAAGTTTCAAGCGGCTGAAACTAATATGTCGTATAGAGACCTGTTCTTTTCTCCTTGTTAATCATTGATTGATCGGGCGGTGATAGGTGATAGATGCGGTGATAGGTTGCAAACAACCTGTCACCACCCCTGAAATCCCCATGAATAAGAGCTTTTGGAAGTGTCGGTGATAGGTGATAGAGGAAAGTGAAAGAAACTCTGTGTAGAGATGGATCAAACCATATCTTTATCGACCCCGAATTTTTCTCCTGTCTGACATTTACCGGCAGGTTCCACATGTACCAGAATGTCATATACATTATCTACCGAATTAATGATGCTCTTCTCCACTGCATCGGCAATCTCATGGGCTTGCGTGATCGTGATTTGTGGATTCACTTCTATATCAAGGGTAATCATATAGAGATTCCCTATCATTCGTGACCGGACGCGATGCGGATTACTGGCACCGGGCACTTTCTCTACAGCCTCGAATATCTTATTATATACATTGACATCTTTCACCCCGTCCATTAGCTCCACATTGGAATCAATGAAGATGCTGATGGAAGATTTGATGATAAAGAGACTGATTATCAATCCTGTTATCGAATCGAGTATCGGCAATTTGAAGATAAAAGTAAATATCAATCCTAACAAAACACTGGTTGAAATGACAACATCATTACGCATATTGATAGCGTTTGCCGTGAGCATGGAACTGTTGATCTTCTTTCCCTGTTTGTACTGGTATGAAGCCAGTAAGAGTTTACCGATAATAGAAAATATAGTGACATAGATGGCGATAGCCGATGGTATCTCTTTCACTTCATCTGAAAAGATGTTTTTAGTGGATGATAGCAACATTTGTACACCGGCATAAAATATCACGAGTGATAGAATCTTTGTTGCGATCCCTTCCGCTTTCTCATATCCGAATACATATTTCTTTGAAGGAGGGCGGTTGATGAGGCGTGCCGTAAAAATCATAACGATAGAGATAACGACGTCGGTTGCCGAGTCGATACCGTCGCCGACTACGGCTAAACTACCGGCAAATAAACCGATTATGATTTTGGATACGGACAAGATTGCATTGCCAATTGTGCTGATCCACGAGGTTGTGATTAGTATTTTCTCTCTTGACATTGAAGTGACTCTTTATAATTGTTTGTAATGGGATTGGGGAGCAAAGATAAACATTAATAGGAGTCTGTGATATGAAGTCGCAAAAAACTTTTTCTGCCTTTTTAGTAGTTTATACGTTTTAGTTGTATTATATATAGATGGTCAATTAAAAACAGGACAATTAATTTATTAAATAGTTAACCGCATGTTCAAAAAACTAAGTAGCTCTTTTCTCATTGTGTCAGCTTGTATTTTTTCTTCTTGCACGCCTACCGTCAAGCAAGAGATTGCAATCTTACCTACCCCCGTTAGTCTGACCGAGCAGTCTGGCTCGTTTGTTTTAAAAGATGGAATGAAGATTGGGGTTTCCGATCAGTCCTTGTTTCCGGCTGCCGGGTATCTGCAGGAGATTCTTCGGAATGTCATATCGTCTTCTGTTGAAGTCACTACCGATAAGAGTCAGGTAGATATGTATTTTCAGTTGAAGGATACTGTTGGAAAGCCCGGCTCTTATAAACTTGAGTCTACACCGGAGTATATTCGGGTAGAGGCAACTGACTATTCGGGTATTATTTCTGCTATTACTACTATTCGCCAGTTGCTTCCTGCAACGATAGAAGTGCAGGGAGAGAAACAGAATTATTCTATCCCTGTCGTGCAAATAGAAGATGCGCCACGGTTTGAATGGCGTGGATTTATGTTGGATGCTTCCCGCCATTTCTGGAATAAAAAAGAAGTGAAGCATGTATTAGATCTGATGTCTTTGTATAAACTTAATAAGTTCCACTGGCATCTGTCCGACGATCAGGGTTGGCGTATAGAGATCGAGAAATACCCGTTGCTTACAGAAAAAGGGGCCTGGCGTAAATTCAATACGCAGGATCGTACCTGTATGGCACGTGCGAAAGAAGAAGATAATACCGATTTCCTGATTCCGGAAGATAAGATACGCATTGTGGAAGGAGATACGCTGTATGGAGGTTATTACACTCATGATGATATAAAAGAAATAGTAGCCTATGCTACGCAAAGAGGTATCGATGTCATTCCCGAGATCGATATGCCGGGACATTTCCTGGCAGCTATCGGTCAATATCCGGAATTGGCGTGTGACGGATTAATCGGGTGGGGGAAAACTTTCTCTTCTCCTATCTGTCCGGGCAAAGATACAACGCTGGAGTTCTGTCAGAATGTGTTCAAAGAAGTTTTTGAACTTTTCCCTTATGAATATGTGCACATGGGTGGTGATGAAGTGGAAAAAGCCAACTGGAAGAAATGTCCTCTTTGTCAGAAACGGATTCGTACGGAGAAACTGGGTTCGGTAGAAGAACTTCAGGCATGGTTTGTACGTGACATGGAGAAATTCTTCCTTGCCAACGGAAAGAAACTCATAGGCTGGGATGAAGTGGTATCCGACGGATTATCTTCCGATGCTGCCATTACCTGGTGGAGAAGTTGGGCGAAAGATGCATTGCCTACGGCAACTGCACAAAAGCAGAAAGTGATTGCTTGTCCGAATGAATATTTCTATTTCGATTATGCGCAGGATCAGAATTCAGTAAAGAAAATACTTGCGTATGATCCGTGTGCAGACGAGCGGTTATCGCCGGAACAGAAGAAATATATCTGGGGTGTGC
>OLJF01001504.1_pt1 | contig 14166 bp, 7 predicted proteins | sample 1609751 | NCBI WGS metagenome assembly OLJF01 (sample SAMEA4350171, study PRJEB24818) | metagenome | biome: human; feature: gut; material: faeces | place: Denmark | collected 2013-09
CTCCCGCCTACCGACTGCAAGAATATCTAAAGCAATTCCAAAGGGAGAGCGGCTATAACGATGTATTCATTCCCGCAATGCAGAGGCTTAGCCCCGCTTACTGCGAGTATCACAAATCCCTGCAAGCAACGAATGAGGTTTTCTTGCGGTATTTCCAGCAGAAGTGATTTTGCAAAAAGTTCATAGAACAATTCCCGTCCAGCAAAGCGCAATCGACGAAAAGCGGTTGCGCTTTTTCACTGCCTGCCCCATATAGCGAGGAACGCCGCGGGGCGGCAAGCGAAGCGGCGAAAAAGAGCGGCGTGCATAGAAAAGTTGCAAATCTGTATGAAAGCATTGGTTGAAAAGACCTCTGACCGCATGATATAATCATGTTGGATAAGTTTAGCCATTTCATTAAATAGAGCTTTTTGTAGGGTTTTTCATGTATATGTGGAGGTACATATATGAGCAAAATCAGCAAATCCATTGTTATATCCGAGTTCTTATGGCTTCTATTTTTTGCCGTAGCCTTTTTAAAATTTGATTATACGCGGACAAAATTAGCCGTAGTTAATGCAATAGTTTGGCTTTGCATCGTACTAGTTTTTTCAATAATTATACTACAATTTCTAACCAGACAAGCATTTACGAAGGTACGGGGCATACTACTAGTGCTGATTTTCTTAATTATAGATCAGGTTATAAAAGCGCTACTATATTTTGCTCCGTCCGAAATCTCCATTCCTGTTATTCCCAATATTCTATCGATCCTCGTAATTCTGAACAAGTACCAGACCTTAGTACTTCAAGCAGCAGATAAATTCGCATCGCCTTATATTGTTGCGTGTGCAAAACTATTGCTGCTTCCCTTCTTTTTGCTATTGCTCTATCTGCTCTCAAAGAGTAAAAATCGTTTTAATTTCAAGACACCTATCGGCTATGCTGGTGTAACCCTAATTTCCTCGGCAATTTTATCGACGGTCCTAGACAGTTTAATTTATAAGGGAACACCAGACTATTTTTACTTAATTCCCTTGTATTCATCTGTGGATTTGAAGGATGTATTTGCCTTTTTAGGAGCAGGTTGCATTTTGTCAATCATATCAACAAACGAGAAAAATATGCAGAAGAAAACAACGAACATGGAGGCAAAATGATTTATCAGCAAGACTGGCTCATGCGTCAAATTGAAGCTATGATCCAAGCAGTTTTGGCTGTTGCACTTGGGATATCAGCCAACGAACAGACTGCAACTCAAATTGAAGATTCTAGTTATGGAAAAATGCTTGAAAAAATGATTGACGATGGGGACATTTGTGCAGCAGAAGATTTGCTGTTCAATGACTTGGATCAGTCGGATTTATCATGGCTTCAGATAGCCCTTGATTTCTATTCAAAGCTAAATAACTGCTCTGATGATTATTTAGCAATGCATGATTTTTCTCGTGAAGAAATTGATCAAGGACTTCGATACATCTGCACGTTGTTTGGTTATGATTTTTTGGTAAGCAATTAGTCCATACACTTGTTAAGATTTCCTGCGGATTCAAAAATTCAAATTTCTGGAGCAAAGATATACTGGATGTAAGTTAAGATACTGAAATTCTAAAATTATAAACCACCTATTGAGGGCAGCTATTTTCGTACAGAAAACGGCTGCTCTTTTCTTTTGGCCATGAGCAGAAAGGAGCGACCATGACAAAGAAGAAAATACCGCAGACCATTGAGGAATGTAATGCCGAACTGGAACGCACACAGAAGCTATTACAGCAGTACGAAAACCGAAATAAGATGCTCAACCGCAAGCTGTCCGTCGAGAAACGCAAGGAGCGCAATCACCGTATTTTCCTGTTTGGCGGCTTTATGGAAAGCATCGTGCCGGAGCTGAAAACCATGACGGAGGACGAAGGCAAGGACTTCTTGTATCACATCGCAAAGAGTATGGAAGCACAGGAGTATTTGAAAAAACGCGCCGAGGGGGTGGAAGCCGGATAATACCCTTGGAAACAAGGGCGCACTTATACACCCTGACGGGCGTTGTGCGCTCTGCCGAGGGCTGAACCTCTCCACACAGCCCTGCCGTGTTCCGAGCTTGGCGGCGTTGCCGCGAACAGGGAAAACTGCATTTTCCCTGCGACGGCTTGCGCCGTCTACCCTTTTGCACACTTGCCGCGAGAGAACGCCTTGCCGCCGCAAGCCATTCTCTCCCGTCAAGTCCGAACGAGCGAAACGGAGGTGATACCATCGCAATCTACCATTGCAGCATCAAGATCGTCAGCCGGGGAAAAGGCAAATCCGCCGTAGCCGCAGCCGCCTACCGAAGCGGCGAAAAGCTGACGAACGAGTGGGACGGACTGACCCACGACTACACGAAAAAGGGCGGCGTTGTCCATTCGGAAATCCTGCTGCCGCCCAACGCTCCCCCGGACTTTCAAGACCGGGGAACACTGTGGAACAGCGTGGAGCAAATTGAAAAGGCGTGCAACTCCCAACTGGCGCGGGAGGTGGAGATCGCCCTGCCCGTGGAGTTGTCCAGAGAGGAACAGACCCGCCTTGTGCGGGAATACTGTTCCTCTCAATTTGTTTCCAAGGGCATGATCGCCGACTTCAATCTTCACGACACAGGAGGCGGCAATCCACACGCCCATATCCTGCTGACCTTGCGCCCGCTGGACGAAAAGGGCGCGTGGCTTCCGAAGTCTAAAAAGGAATATGTGCTGGATGAAAACGGCGAAAAAATCCGTCTGCCCAGCGGCAGGTACAAGACCCGCAAGGTTGATCTTGTGGACTGGAACAACCGGGAAAACGCCGAGGTCTGGCGCAGGGCGTGGGCTGACCTTGCCAACGAGTTTTTAGAGCGGAACGATTGCCCGGAACGCATCGACCACCGCAGCTATGAGCGACAGGGAATAGACCAGCTCCCCACCGTTCATGTGGGCGTATCGGCAACGCAGATGGAGAAGAAGGGCATCGCCACCGAGCGCGGCGAACTGAACCGCAGTATCAAGGCGGCAAACCGCCTGCTCCGCGACATCAAGGCGCAGATCGGCAAGCTGAAAGAATGGCTGCTTGATGTGTTCAAGGCAAAGGAGAGCTTGCGTGCCGAGCCGCCGCAGCCGAAATTCACCGACCTCTCCACGCTGCTGTTCCGCTATCTGGATATTCAGAAAGCCAATGGCAGGAAGTATTCCCAAAGCTGGCAGCAACAGCACTCCGCAGACGAACTCAAAGCAATTTCTAAAGCTGTCAATCTTCTTTCAGAAAAAGGTATCTATACGCTGGAAGAACTGGATGCAGCCCTGTCCGTTGTCCATGACAAGGCAAGCGAAATCCGCAGCGGCATGAAGCCGAGAGAGACGCGCATCCGTCAACTCCAAAAGCTCATAGAACAGGCGCAGAACATGCGGGAGACGCAGCCCATCCACGATGAATACAAGCAAATCCGCTGGAAGGGCAAGCAGGAAAAGTTTGCAGAAACACACCGCGCCGAGCTTGCAATATGGGATGCGGCAAATCGCTATCTGCGGGCAAATCTGCCAGATATGAAGCTAACGCCGAAAGCATGGCAGACCGAGCTTGCCGCGCTGACTGCTGAGAACGAAGCAGAATATGCGAAGCTGAAAGTCCAGCGTGAGGAAGTTGTCGAACTGCAAAAGGTACGCCGCTATGTGGATATTGCTTTGCAGGCAGATGCGCCGCAAAAGACGAAAACCAAACATCACGATATAGGCCGATAACCCATCGGAGAAAGGACATCACCATGAACATCGATAAGCAATTTGAACACGAGATCGACCCTGATCTGTTGGCAGAGATTGAAGAATGGGAAAAGACCGACCATGACGAGCCCGCGGAATATTACTTCTCCAATCCAGACCCGTATCTCAAACCGCAGCCCTTGCCGCCCGATCATCCCCGGCACAACTGCTACTTCAACGAGGACGGCCATCTCTGCGTGAAAAATCTGTCCGCGTTCTGGCTGCCGGAGTTCACCTTGCAAAAGGAAATCGGCGGCACAGTCTACACCGTCACAGGCAGCTATGACGGCGTGGAAACGCTGGATAAAAAGATGGAACGCATCATGGGCGAAAAGTTTACAGAAAAGATGGAGGATTCTGAATGACAAATACACAGTCTCTTGGTACAATAGAAGCAACCAATCCTGTACTGGCAGTTGCCCCTTTGAAGGAGGAAACAGAAATGTTACGGGCAACTGATAAAATCACCGCGCTTTACTGCCGCTTATCCGTGGAAGATTTGAAAGAGGATAAGAAAGGCGGCAAAGAGGATGTGTCAAATTCCATCCAGAATCAAAAAATGATCCTGCTCCAGTACGCTAAAGAAAATCGCTTCCCGAATCCGACCTTTTTCGTGGATGATACAGCTATACTTGGACTAAAGTCAGAACTCTAATAACGGAGTGCGAGTTTAGTCCAAGTTTTTTTATGCGCTGAAACAGCGTAAATCCACTGAAAGTAGGAGGTTGAAAATCCGTGTGTAAGATTATCGTGATGGCAAACCAGAAAGGGGGCGTGGCAAAGACCAGCAGTACCCGGAATCTGGCCTACTCCCTGGCGGAGCTGGGTAAAAAGGTATTGGCGGTGGACTTCGACCCCCAAACCAACCTGACGATCAGCTTTGGCGTGGCGCCAGCCGCTTTGCAGGAAACGGCGGCCAGCCTGATGATGAAATTGGTCATGGATGAAGCCCTGCCGGAAAAGGCCAGTTACATCCTGAACATAGGCAAAGTGGACCTGCTTCCGTCAAAAAAGACGCTGACCGTGGCAGAGGTGAACCTGTTGATTGAGCGAAAGGACGATTGCCTTGCCAAGCTGCTGGCGCCTCTCCGGGCGGATTATGACTACATCCTGGTGGACACCGGCCCGTCCCTCGGTTCGCTCACCATCAACGCCTTTACTGCGGCGGATGAGATTATCATCCCTGTTGACCCGGAGCTGTTCGCTTTGGTAGGCTTGAAGGAACTGACGGAAACGATCTCCAAAATCAAGCAAAATCTGAATCCCAAGGTGGAGATCATCGGCATCCTGTTCACGAAATGCAGCAAGCGGACAACCCTGTACCGCCAGACCAGCGAACAGGTGCGCTCCGTGTTCGGCCACCTTCCCATTTTTGAGAGTCAGATTCCAGCTACCGTTCAGGTGGGGACCGCTAACAGCAAGGGACTCAGCGTGATGGAGCTGGACGCCAAAAGCCCCGCGGCCGCAGCCTATATGAATTTGGCAAAGGAGGTGCTTGCGTATGCCTAACATCAATCCCCGTATCCGTTCTCTGGACGACCTTCTGGGGGTTGCGCGGAAGGTGGAGAACACGGCGGCAGCGGAGGACAAGCCTGCCCAGCCCGCAAATAATGGTTTCCAAATACTCTCACCGGAGGCCATCCGTGGTTTTCGTGGGCACCCCTTCCGGCTGTATGAGGGCGACCGGCTCAACGATCTGGTAGAGAGTATTTCGGAGAATGGCGTTTTGGTCCCTGCCATTGTCCGAAAGATTGAACCGGATGAGAATGGATTTGAGTACGAAATGCTGGCAGGGCATAATCGGCAAAACGCCGCCGTTATCGCACACCGGGAACTCCCCTGTATCGTAAAGGAAAATCTTTCGGATCACGACGCCTGGATCTATGTTATTGAAACCAATGTCCTGCAACGATCCTTCTCGGAAATGCTGCCCTCTGAAAAGGCGGCGGTGCTGGCCCTGCGCTACTCCAAGATGATTTGTCAGGGGCGCCGGAACGATATTATTGAGGAACTGAAAAGGCTGGGAAACCCTGATGAAATCAGGGAAAACAAGACTTGTGGCATTGACTGCCACAAGTCCAAAAGCCGGGATGTTGTGGGGGCTGAGTACAATCTGAAAGGCCGTGCCGTGGCGAATTATCTCCGCATCAATGAATTGTCTGTTGCCTTGAAAATCAGGATCGACGATGGAGAATTTACGATTGCGGCGGCGGTTCAGCTCTCCTATCTGGCCCAAGAGGAACAGCAGATGGTGGAGGCAGTTCTGTCGGAAAACAAGTACAAGGTCAACGAGGGCAAAGCTGTTCTGCTGCGGGAATACACCGGCAAGCTGACCCCGGAACGGGCGGAACAAATCCTCTCCGGCGAGTTTAATCGGAAGCCCAAGAAATCCACGGCTGCGGCGTTCAAAGTCAAACCGGCGATTTACAAGAAATACTTTACCGCCAGCATCAGCCAGAAAGAATTTGACAGTATTGTAGACGAGGCCCTTGCCCTCTACTTTGCCCGGAAAGAGGCCACAGCCGTCTAAACCGGAAAACCACCACAGGAAGGAGGAGCCTATTGAGAAACGATGAACGCCTGCGGACAATCTATGAGGTCATGGCCCCCTATATCGTCCGCAGCGAGAGGAACTGGCGGGATTACCTGGCCTTTGCGTCCCGGTTCCACAAGCAGAGCTTTGACAATATTCTGCTGGTCTACGCACAGGACGAGGATGTAACCATCCTCGCCACCAAAAAACAATGGGCTGGCGTGGGCCGGAATCTAATTTCCCGGCCAAAAGGGATTGCCGTCTGCGTTTACAGCAACGCCCGCCTTACGCTTGACTATCTCTTTGATATAAGTCAAACTGTGGGCAGAGAGATTCATCCCACCAACTGGCAGCTTTCCGATGAGATGCAAAAGGCTCTGGGGGAACGGCTTACCTTCTCACATGGGTTTCAGACACAGCCGTTCCCAGACCTCTTGTACGCCCTGGCGCGTGAGGCCGTCAATGACAACTACGAGCATTATTTACAGGGGCTTCGGCAGGAAACCAAAAACCATTTGTTTGAGGAAATACCGGCTGGCGGCTTTGAAGCACAGTATATCCAGCTTTTGAGCGACAGCGTTTCCTATTTCATCGGTAAAAAGTGCCACTTGCCAGATGAGGCGATCCGCATGGGCGATGGGATGGCGACAGTCAGCCATTTTAATACGGTTCCACTGGTTGCCCATCTGGGTATGGCAGTCACATCCATTTCAAAAGCGGTGCTTTTGGAGATGGAGCGGAACATCAGGATCATCAATCGGGAAAGGAAGGTGCAGCATGAGCAAGCCGAACATCAATCTGAATTACAAAGAACAGGAGGGGATGCTTCTCCCCGACCTGCAAATCTCCAACAGCAGCGAGGCAGACAGGCCCCTGGGCCGGTACGGGCGGATGGCGCTGGAATATCTCAAGGACAACCAGCCGGAGCGATATACGATTTTGAAAATGGATGGCAGTCTGATGGAGATTATGCACCGGGTACAGGACGAGGCCACAGAGAAGATCGAGTCCCTGACCCAGCAGATGCTTCAGCAGGACCCGATGCCGCAGACCGAGGACATTCTGGAGCGGACACGCCATCTGAACGACCTGAAGCTGATGGCGGAGGAAACGGTACTCCAGACCATCGTGCTGATTCCCCGCTGACCGAAGAACAACCGCATACCGAGGCGCCGCAAGACGCGGAGCATGAAGGAGAGCCGCCCGCACAGGACGGCTCTCTTTCTGCTTCCCCGAAAGTTGAACATCACTTTTCTGATGAAGAAGTCCGCCGCCACTATGAGCATATCCTGACCAGCACAGACCTCTATCCCCCTGAACTCCATCAAGCGGTGCGGGCGGCGTTGGCGGATGGCGTTACAGACTACAACTGGACGGAAAAAGGCCGGGAGGTCTGCGGCCTGTTCTCGGCCTATGGCGACCGGGAGTTTCAGGGCGAGGTGTTGTACCGCACAAAACTCCGTGGAGAGGATGGCATTTCCTTTTATTTTGATGATGGCTACACCTACTTCCCCTGGCCCAGCCTTGCCAATCTGCTGGACGCCCTGATCGAAACGGGCGTTTACCCGGATATAACTGTGGAGGAAGAACCTGACCCCATTGGAGACTACAATATCCCGGCTGAAGTAGAAGAAATGGGCGGCGCCCCGCAAAGGGAGATCGGGCAGGCCGACTATGACTATGTTTTGGGTGCTGTGGCTTATGAAGCAGGTGAAACGGCGGAAGAACCCGTCCGCCCGCAAGCGGTATTTACAGAAACCAAGGGAATCCCAAAGGCGGATGAAATAGATGCCTTTGGGCCAAAGCCGGTTACTGGCGGACAACAGGTCATTGTGGCGGGAGGTCAAGCCAATCTGATTCCACCAGCGGAAGAATCTCCATCCCCACATAAATCCAGAGGGAATACCACCGCCCACAAGAACTTCCGGCGTTTTCAAAAGCTGTTCCCGGAGATCGTATCCGGCCAGTATGAATCTCTGCGCCTGGAGGCTGGGGACGCCTATGATCCCCTGGTAATCCACCACAAATACGGCGATCACTACTGCATGGAACATTACTATATGCAGAATGGCGACCGAATGTATGACCCCTATATGGACTTCCTGATTGACACGGAGGCCGGGACCCTGCGGGCGTTCAGCTATGAAAACAGCGGCATCGGCGTGTATCAGGAGGCGGACCCCGCAGACCCAGCGCAGGAAAAGAAGATCGCCGGGTTCGGCCAGTTCTTCGCTACCTGGCTGAACAACATCGCCAGTCAGGGTTATGAGCCGGTACGCGCCACCATGCTGGTCAATGATGAGGAAGTGGATGTGGAGCTGCGGCCAGCCCCCGAAGCAGCTCCGGCCGCAGAAGCCGAAGAACCGGAGCAGCTTTCCCTCCTGGCCTCGCCGTCTGAAAGAAGCCCGGAAGATCTGCTGATTGAGCGCGCTATGCTGCGTGGGCCTCTGGTTACACAGAAAAAAGATCGTATCTACGAATTTGCCCGGACCCATCCCACAGGCTCGGCTTTTGCCTCTTTCCTGAAAGAGATGTACGGCTACGAGGGGTTTCCTGATGAAGCGGCGGGGCTTGACTATGTGTATTCCGGTACGGACAGCATTGAGCTGCACTGGACCGATGAACATGGGGAAAAGAGGGAAACCAAGCTGTCCTGGCCGCAGGCTGCCGGTATTGTTCAACGCCTGGTGGATGAGGGGCGCTATCTGGAGGCCCCTGCCGTCAGTGAGCCGGAGCAGAAGGATGGGACGCAGCCGTTCAGCGCCGAATACCGTCTGTTAGATCGTCTGTGTGCTGACTGCGAGTATTTTCTGGGTGAAGGGCAGCGGGCGGAAAAGCACCTGTGGGCGGGCAGTGTGGAGGCGCAGATCGCCAAAATGCGGGAGCTGTACGCCCAACTGCCGGAAAAACCGGATTGGCTCTCCCCGGAAACCATCGACGCTTACGCCCGCCGCATGGCAGCCCCGGAGCAGCCAGAGGAAACCCGGATACTGGATGAGGCGCTGGGCGCCCACAGCGGTCAGATTGATATGCTCATGCAGGCCGTCCGTGGGGAACTGACAGTGGGCACCCTGCGGTACAGCATTTTCGAGGAGCGGCCCCATATCAGCATGATCGAGGTGCTGGAGGATTACCGCCGTCAGGGGATCGCCACTCAAATGCTCCGTTATCTGCAAGGACAGTATCCCGATGAAGAAATCGAGTGGGGCTATCTGACGGAGGACGGTTCCGCCCTCTACCGAGCGGTGGTGGACGAACAACCCAACCCGGAATATCAAAAGGTCAAGACTGATCTGGAGGACATTACCCGCCTGTACGATGGCTATGTGCAGCGGATGGAGGGCGGCGGCATCCTCTCCCCAGCGGAAGCCGCTGATATGGATGATTTAGAGGACATTCAATACCGGCTGGAAAAGGAACTGGACGAGCTTCGGCCTGTGCGGGCCTTTGTCCACATGGAGGGTGTGCCGCCCACACAACTGGAGGAAAAGGCGGCCCCTGAACCGCCCGCCAATCCCCGGCCGGAACCGTTCATCCCCCGCAACTTCCGCTTTTCCACGGACTATGACCTCTATCCCGGAGGCGCCAAGACCAAATATAAAAACAACATCCTGGCGATCAAGACCTTGAAGCAGATTGAGGCGGAGCAGAGGACGGCCACCTCGGAGGAACAGATCACCCTTGCCCGATATGTGGGCTGGGGTGGCCTTGCCAACGCTTTTTCCGATAAAGCGGCCGGGTGGGAAAGCGAATATCAGGAGTTAAAGGCCCTGTTGACCGAGGAAGAATATAAGGCGGCCATGCGCTCCACCATCACCGCCTACTACACCGAGCCGGAGCTGATCCGCTATATGTACCGCGCTTTGGAACGGTTCGGGTTTGAGGGCGGCCCAGACCGCAGGATTCTTGACCCCGGCATGGGAACCGGCAATTTCTATTCTGTGCTGCCGGAGCAGTATCAGGGAACCAAACTGTACGGCGTGGAACTGGACTCCATCACCGGGCGTATTGCAAAGCAGCTCTATCCAGAGGCGGATATTTCCGTTATGGGCTATGAGGCGGTCAAGTTTGAGGACAACAGCTTTGATGTGATCCTGGGCAACATCCCCTTCAACAGTGTCAAAATCTACGACCGCCGCTACAATGAGCTGAATCCCTATATCCACGACTACTTTTTCATCAAATCCCTAGACCTTGCCAAGCCGGGCGGCATCATCGCCTTTATCACCAGCAAGGGCATACTGGATCGGAAGGACGAGAGCCTGCGGGAATATATCGCACGGCGGGCAGAGTTCATTGGCGCCATCCGCCTGCCCAATACGGCGTTCAAAATGCTGGCGGGAACCGAAGTGACCGCGGATATTGTCTTTTTGAAAAAGAGGGCGGCCCCCATGCAGCTTGACCGGGCAAACACCCCATCGTGGATACAGACAGACATGGAACGGGGAAAATGGATTCCCTACAACCGCTACTTCATGGACCACCCGGAAATGCTCATGGGCAAGATGGAGAGCAGCCGGAATATGTACGGCAGCGAGGATGGCACGGCCTGTATCGCGCCGGAGGGTTTCGACCTGTATGAACACCTTTCCGGCGCAGTGGAGAGCCTGTACGCCCGTTTCAGCGCGGAGCCGGATGTGGAGCCGCTGGAGAAAGCGGAGGAAGAACAGCCAGATGATTATGAGGATGCCCCCGACGGGACCCGGAATTTTACCTTTTTGGTGAAGGACAGCGAAATCTACTACTGCGAGAAGAACAAGCTGATCCCCCAGCCCTACACCGGCATGAAGGCGGCCCGTATCAAGGGCCTGTGCGAAATCCGTACCGCGCTGCTGGAGGTCATCAGCATCCAGTCCCATGAGTATGACCCTCTGGACCTCCGCAAAGCGCAGGATAAACTCAATCAGGTCTATGACCGCTTTACCGCCAAGTATGGAGCCATCAACAGCAAGGGCAATATCCTCGCCTTTTCCGATGACGATCAATTCCCCCTGCTGCGCTCCATTGAGGACGAGCGCAAGGACAAAAGCGGCTGGGACAAGTCGGCCATCTTCCATAAGGCGACCATCCGGCCATTCCGTGAGGTCAATCACGCCGACACCGCCGAGGACGCCCTGCATATCTGCCTGAACCGCAAGCTGCGGGTAGACCTCTCCTATATGTCCTTCCTGACCGGGAAAGAACCGGGCGAGCTGGTGGCAGAGCTGGGCGACCGCATCTATCTCAATCCGCAGAAATACTATGGGAACCCGGATGAGGGCTGGGAGCTGGCGGAGGAATATCTGAGCGGCCATGTGCGGGACAAGCTACTTTACGCAAGGCAGAAGGCGGCGGAGGAACCGGAACTGTTCACCCGGAATGTGGAGGCGCTGGAGGCGGTTCAGCCGGAGCCTCTGACCCCTGCCGATATTGAGGTGAATCTGGGCGCCATCTGGGTTCCGGTTGAGTATTACCGCCAATTCATGTATGAAACCTTCCAGACCAGCGGCTATTCCAAAGTAATCGACGGTGGGGACAACCGATACCGCATTGATATTGAGTATTTCCCCTATACCACCACTTGGCGAATCAGCAATAAAAACTCCGAATCCGATTCCGTGACGGTCAATCAGACGCTCGGCACAAGCCGTAAAAATGCTTATGAGATACTGGAGGACTGCCTGAATATGCAGTCCACGACCGTCCGTGACCGGCAGGAATATACCAATGACAGGGGCGATAAAGCGGTCCGTTATGTCATCAACCCGAAGGAAACCATGATCGCCCGCGCCAAACAGCAGCAGATTCAGGAAGCCTTTGCGTCCTGGGTATGGAGGGAACCGGAGCGCCGGGACGCCCTGCTCAAGCTGTATAACGATACCTTCAACACCGTCCGGCCCCGTGAATACGATGGGAGCCATCTGGTGATCCCCGGCATGAACTCCGAGATGAAGCTGCGGAAGCACCAGCTTGACTTTGTGGCCCGTGTCATTTACACCGGCACAGGGCTTGCGGCCCATGAGGTGGGCGCTGGGAAAACCGCCGCTTTGATTGCCGCCGGGATGTACCTGAAGAACCTGGGAGCGATTCACAAGGCGGTGTTTGTGGTCCCTAATCCCCTTGTAGGTCAGTGGGCGACCGAGTTTTACCGCTTTTTCCCCAATGCCAATCTGCTGGTGTCCACGGTGGAGGACTTCACCCCCAAGAACCGGAACCGCTATGTTTCCAAAATCGCCACCGGAGAATATGACGCGGTGATTTTGGCGCACAGTCAGTTTGAAAAAATCCCTATTTCAAGAGAGCGGCAGATCATGCAGTTGGAGCAGCAGATCAATGAGATTGAGGCCGCAATCAGCGAAATGAAGTATGAAAAGGGTGAAAACTGGAGTATCAAGCAGATGGCGATTTTCCGGGGCAACCTGGAAGCCAAGCTGGAAAAGCTGTCCGCCGAGGAAAAGAAGGACGACCTTCTGACCTTTGAACAGCTCGGCGTGGATATGATGTTTGTGGATGAGGCGCATTTTTATAAAAACTGCTTTGTGTTCACAAAGCTGCGGAATGTGGCGGGCATCACAACCTCCTCCAGCCAGCGGGCTTTTGATATGCTTCTGAAATGCCAGTATTTGCAGGAGGTCAACAACGGGCGCGGCGTGGTGTTTGCAACGGGGACGATGATAAGCAATTCCATCTCCGAACTGTTTGTCATGCAGCGGTATTTACAGCCGCAGGAGTTGGAGCGGTTCGGCTGGTCCTATTTCGATACCTGGATCGCCCACTTCGCCAAGCGGACTTCTGTGCTTGAGCTGCGGCCGGAGGGCGGCGGCTACCGGATGCGGGACCGCTTTGTGCGGTTCTACAACCTGCCGGAACTGATGGCGGTTCTCAGAGAGGTTGCGGACATCAAAACGGCGGATATGCTTGATATTCCCGGTCTGCCAGCCATTCAGGGCGGAAAGGCGCAGATCATTCCCACAGAGGCCACCACCGCGCAAAGGGCGATCATGGCGGAGTTTATCCTGCGGGCGGACGCAATCCGCGCTGGCCGTGTAAAGCCGGAAGAAGATAATATGCTGAAGCTGACCAGCGAGGCCCGCATGATGGCGATTGACCCCCGCATGATCGTCCCCACGGCAGACGGTACAGGAAGCAAGCTGAACATCTGCATTGACGAGGTGTATCAGGTTTGGGCGGACACCGCCGAGGCATCCTCCACCCAGCTCATTTTCTGTGATGTGGGTACGCCCAAGGCGGGGCGTTTCAATGTATACGATGAATTTAAGCGGGTGCTGATCGAAAAGGGCGTACCGGAATCCCAGATCGCCTTTATCCACGACGCCGCGACCGAGGTCCAGAGGCAGGCGTTGTTTGAGCGCACCTGTAAGGGTGAAGTCCGCATCTTGCTGGGCAGCACCAATAAGCTGGGAACCGGCGTGAATGTGCAGGACAAGGTAATTGCGATCAATCATCTGGATTGTCCATGGCGGCCCTCCGATATTACCCAGCGGGATGGGCGCGGGGTCCGGCAGGGCAACGAGAACCCGGAGGTCATGATAAAGCAGTTTGTGACAAAGGGCACCTTTGACGCCTACCTCTGGCAGATTCAGGAACAAAAGCTGCGGTATATCAAGCAGATTCTTACCGGCAGGAGCATCGCCCGGTCCTGTGAGGATGTGGATGAAACGGTGCTTTCCGCCGCGCAGTTTAAGGCGGCTGCTACGGATAATCCCATGCTGGCTCAAAAGATGGAACTGGAAAACCGGGTGACGGAGCTGAAAATCCTGCGGGGCGCGTGGAGCAACGAGCAGCTTTCTTTGGAACGGAAGGTGAACACGACTTATCCCAACCGCATCCAGCAGTACCAGCGCCAAATCGAACAGATTAGTCAGGATGCGGCCCTGCTGGAACAGTCCAGAG
>OLJF01001511.1_pt1 | contig 14151 bp, 11 predicted proteins | sample 1609751 | NCBI WGS metagenome assembly OLJF01 (sample SAMEA4350171, study PRJEB24818) | metagenome | biome: human; feature: gut; material: faeces | place: Denmark | collected 2013-09
TGCCATGAATCTGAAAAAGCTGGCCACTTGGAAATGGAAGGAGTGTTTTATCCCTTGGTTTTTCCAGTTCCCCCCGTTAAATGCACTAGAAACCCGGTTTCCGCAGCCGGGTTTCTCGACAGACTGCGGGACGGTCACAGACCGTCCCTTTTTTGCCTTCCCCTGCGGAGCTTGAGGGGAAGGTGTCACCTTTGGTGACGGATGAGGTGTTATTTTAATCATTTGCCGTCAGGCAAACACTATATGAAAAACGGGCGAGCAATGCTCGCCCCTACAGCTATGGTTTTTTGTGCAGGCGAGGTCGGTACAGACGGAACGGATAAATCCGTTCCCTACAAGCGGCTGCGGCCGCAGCTGAGAGCTAATAGCAGACAGCCGAGAGCCATTGTGTGCGCTAAAGCGCACTTATTTGAATATTCAACCCCACGGCAGCAAAGCTGCCTGCTCCCCTTGCAGGTGAGCCAATGGGGCGCGGCGCAAAATTCAGCAACGTACTAACGTAGCGCGAGAGTTTTACGGTTTGGTCGGTAACATCGACACCGGGCGACCGTAATATGTAGCTTGCACTACCGGGTTGCGTAGCAGTCACGGTTTCCTCCAATGTCCCGAACCGGGCAACCAGAGATAACCGTATTGGTAGGTGCCCCAATGCGCCTCTAAAAAAACTAAAAAACAAAGGAGGTATCGACGGTGACGACGGCGAAGTGGCCGGGGAGCTTTTCCTCGACGGTGCGGCAGATGATATCGCGGAACTGCTCGGGCGTTTTGCCGCAGCTGGTGTCCATAACGACGTCGAAGATGAGGTTTGTGTGGCTCGGGCCCATGACCATGCGGAAATCGTGAATGCCGCGCAGCCCGTCAATGCCCTTAAGCGCCTCCTCGAGTGCGGCGCGTTCGGCGTTTACCTGCTCGTTGTCGGTCTCGACGGGGTCCATGTGAATCGTCGCGTCGCAGCCGAGCGCGCTTTTCAACTTGCGCTCGACGGTGTCGATGCTGTCATGCAGCTGGAAGATATCGCCGCGGCCGTCTACTTCGGCGTGCAGAGAGATCATCATTCTGCCCGGGCCGTAGTCGTGAACAACGAGGTCGTGCATGCCGATGACGGCGTCCGAGCTCATGACTATCTCCTCGATGCTTTTGACAAGCTCCGGATCGGGCGCCTGACCGAGCAGCGGCGAGAGTGTGTCCTTTGCAACGCCGTAGCCGGCAAAGAGGATGAACACCGCGACCGCCGCGCCTGCCCAGCCGTCGATATTGACCTTAAACAGCCAGCTTACGCCCATTGAAAGCAGCACGACCGCCGTCGCGACCGAGTCGGACAGGCTGTCCGCACCCGTGGCCGCCATGGCAGAGGACGAGATCTTTTTGCCGACGCTGCAATTATACGCAAACATGTACAGCTTGACGAGGATCGACGCGAGCAGTATCGCCGCCGGGAGCAGGCCGACCTCGACCGGCTCGGGGCTGAGTATCTTATCGACCGAGCTTATCAGCAGCTCAACGCCCATGACAACGATCAGTGCCGCGACCGCAAGGCCGGAGATGTATTCTATCCTGCCGTGGCCGAAGGGGTGGTGGGGGTCGGGCTTTTTGCCCGAAAGCCGGAAGCCCAGCAGCGATATCGCCGACGCGCCGGCGTCGGAGAGGTTGTTGAACGCATCGGCGGTTATGGCGATCGAGCCGGATATCGCGCCGGCGGCATACTTGCCGGCAAACAGCAGCACGTTGAGGAATATCCCCAGCAGGCTGCACAGCGTTCCGTAAGCCTTGCGCACAAGCGGATCGGCGTACTCCGTCGGATTTTTTATGAACAGTTTTGATAACAGCTTAACCATTTTTTCGGCAGCGCTTTCGCGCTCTCCTTGATATTTGTTTTACGCCCCCTGCGGCGCACCTGAATTATATAATGCTTTTATCCCAAACACAAGGAAATTAATAAAAACTTGACAATAATCCCTTGATGTTTTTTTCTACATGTAATAAAATATGTAGATACATCACTCGTGGGAGAACCAGATGCACAAATTAGCCAAATTTATTATAGACAGCAGAAAAATCATCCTCGTGCTTTTCATCGCGGCCGCGTGCATGTCGGCCTACACGATGCGCCTTACGACGGTTCAAAACGATCTTTTTCAGTTTCTTCCTGCCGAAACGGAGACGCGGCGCGGCCTGAAGGCGATGGACGGCGAGTTTATCACCTTCGCGACGGCCGAGCTTATGATCGAGCACATTTCGTATGACGACGCGCAGGCGCTGTCGCAAGATATAGAGAATATCGACGGCGTGCGCCAGGCAAGCTTCGATGATACACAGGAGCACTACAAGTCCGGAACGGCTCTTATCTCCGTGAGCTTTGCCGGAAAATCGAGCGACGAGATATGCACACAGGCTCTTGACGCGATAAAGTCGCTCGTCGATGCGAGGTTTGACGCGGATAACGTGAAGCTCTACACCGAGGTCGGCACGGATTTCAGCAGCACGCTGCTGGGCGAAATGCTCATAATCGGTGCGCTGAGCGTAGTTACGGTCATAATCCTGCTGCTGCTTACCTCGCGCAGCTATGCCGAGGTGCCGGTTCTGCTGATAACCTTCGCAATGGCCGCGGTCATCCAGCAGGGAACAAACTTTCTGTTCTCGGAGATATCATATGTCGCAAACTCCGTAACGCTCATTTTGCAGCTTGCCCTGGCGATCGACTATGCCATCATCCTGTGCAACCGCTTTGCCGAGGAGCGGCGGTATTTTGAGCCGTATGACGCGGCGGTGGAGGCGCTGTCGAAGGCAATACCCGAGATAGCCTCATCCTCGCTGACGACCATCGGCGGCCTTGTCGCGATGACGTTCATGCAGTTCGGCCTCGGCAGCGACCTCGGCAAGGTGCTGATAAAATCCATACTGATCTCGATGCTGACGGTGTTCCTGCTCATGCCGGGACTGCTGCTCATGTTCAGCCGCGCGATAGAAAAAACAAAGCACCGCAGCTTCATGCCGAACATAAACGCCATCGGGCGCTTTGCGTGGAAAACGCACAAGCTCGTGCCGCCTGTTTTCATCTGTGTCGCGGCGGCTGCGTTCTTCTTTTCGAGCATGTGCCCGTTTTCGTATAACTACAGCGACGATTACCCCCTGCGCCTGAACGAAACGCAAAAGGCGCATCAGCAGATCATAAACACATTCGGGAACAATAACACGATGGCGCTCGTCGTACCGACGGGCGATTATGAGACGCAGGCGAAGATGCTCGACGAGATATCGGAGCTTGACCACGTCACCTCGGTTCTCGGCATAGCCTCCGTTGAGGTCATGGACGGCTACCGCCTCGGCGATAAGCTCACCATCGGCGAATTTTCCGAGCTTGCCGGGCTTGACGACACGAGCGCGAGCGCGCTTTTCGTCTACTACGCCGCGCGCCACGCCGACTACGACCAGGTGCAGAGCAACATGCGCGAATATAAAATTCCGCTTATCGACCTGTTTTTGTTCCTGTATGACGTTGCCGAGGACGGCACGATAGAGCTTCCTCAGGACAAGATAGATATGATAGAGAGCCTGTATGCCCAGCTTTCCGACGCGAAGGCGCAGCTTCAGGGTCAGCACTACAGCCGCATGCTCGTTTATTCCGACCTGCCAACGCAGTCGGACGAAAGCTACGCGCTCATCTCGCAGATCCACGGTGTTGCCGACAGCTACTACGGCGACGATGTTTACGTCACCGGCAACGCTACCGCCGCGCGCGACCTGAAGGATTCGTTCTCGACGGATAACATTCTGGTCAGCGTGCTGTCGGCGGTGTTCGTCGTGCTGGTGATCATGTTCGTGTTCCGCTCGGCAGGACTTTCGGTGCTGCTCATTGCGGTCATTCAGGGCAGCATCTGGCTGAACTTCTCGATATCGTATTTTACGCAGAACTCCATCTTCTTCGTCGGCTACCTGATCGTCAGCGCGATACAGATGGGCGCGAATATCGACTACGCGATCGTCGTTTCAAACCGATATCTTGAGCTGAGGCAGCGCAATGTTTCGCGCCGCAAGTCGATACGTCTTGCGCTCAACGGCGCTCTGCCCACACTCGTAACAAGCGGCAGCATCCTTGTCATTGCCGGCCTGCTCATCGGCTTTATAAGCACCGAGAGCATAATTTCCGTCATCGGACTCGTGCTCGGCCGCGGAACGATAATATCTCTGCTGCTGGTGCTGTTCGTTCTGCCGCAGATGCTCGTCTGGGGCGACAGATTCATCTCGCGCACGACCGTCAAGGGCAGAAGGCTTCGCCTGCATCCGCTTTTTGACGAGGACTTCGAGCAGATAGCGCTCAGAGACAGGGCGCGCAAGGGGAAGTAATTCCGCAGGAAACATTGGGGGGAAACGTGTTTCCGCAGGAGAAAGGAAGATATAATGAAAAGAACACTGTTAATGATCATGAGCATCCTGCTCGCCGCAAGCTCGGTATTCGGGATCATTGCGGCAGGACGCGGCTCGGACGAGCTGTCGGACATCATGCGCTTCAAGCGCGGCCAAAAGGCCGATATCATCGACTTTGTCGATGTACTCGATAAGCGCGTTGCCGATCTGCGCAAGGCGGAGGAAAACCGCACCGAGGACGAAAAGGACTACACCGAATCCGTCGTGACCGACCAGAAGGGCAATGAGCAGCTCAGTCAGGGCACGCAGGAATATAACGCCGGTGCTGCGAAGATCGCGGCCGGTCAGGCGGAATACGACGCCGCCGAGAAGCAGTATAACGAAAAGCTCGCCGAGTATCAGGCGGCAGAAAAGCGCCTTAACGACGGCGAGGCACAGCTCAACGACGCCAAGGCTCAGCGCGACGCGGCGCAGGCCAAGCTCGACGCCGCAACGCCGGCATACCAGCAGGCGCAGCAGCTTTTTGCCTTTATCGACAAGCACCCGGCGCTCCAGATAGCCGAAAGCATCCTGCGCAACTTCGGCTTCACCTCGCTTGACGAGGCGAGGGCCGCGATGAAGGAATATGAGGACGGTCAGGCACAGCTTGCCGAGGCAAACGCCCAGATATCCGCCGCCGAGCAGGAGATAAACGACGGCAAGGCTCAGCTCGCCGCCGCGAAAACTCAGCTGGATAACGGCAAGGCTCAGCTTGACGCTGCAAAGGCTCAGCTCGATAACGGCAGAGCGCAGCTCGCCGTTGCCAAAAATCAGCTCAGCGCCGGTCAGCAGAAGCTCAACGACAATGTTGATAAAATGAACGACCTCAAGGAAACGCTCACCGAGCAGGACGACGCGGAGGCCGCAGTAAAATCCGGCATTGCCGTGCTCATGGAAAACGAGGGCATCGCAAAGCTCGTGAGCGACGAGAGCGACTACGAAGCCGTGCTCCAGGCCGCGCGCGACTATGTCGAGGACGATGCCGACAAGCTCAACAGCGAGCTTGACGTGCGCCAGAACCTGTATAACCTTCTGCGCATTATAAGCATCGTCGGCGTTATCGCCGGAGTTATCGGCGTGCTCGCTTCGCTCAAGCCCAACCGTACGCGCATCTATGCGGCGACCGGAGCCGCCGGCATTGCCGCGGTCGCATCCCTTGTGCTTAATATCTACGGCCTGTCAAACGATTACCGCAGCTTCGTCTATTCGCTCGAGGACGGCTCGGGCAGCGGACAAACGCAACTTATCGCAATGCTCGTGCTGCTTGCCGTTTCGGTCATAGCGGCGATAGTCGCCGTCGTCTGCGGCAGAGCGTACACCGATGCCGTAAACGGCCGGGAGAGGGAAAAGTATGTACGCCCGTCGGAGACCGTCGCCGCCGCTCAGCCCGAGCTTGACGCAGACGAGGAGGACGACGATGAGCCGGCTCCCAAGCCGCGCCGCAGGGACAATAAGAACAAAAAGCACAGCGCCGAAAAGCTTGAATACACGCCCGAGCCGGACAGCATCGACGAGCTTACCGAGCAGACGCGCCGCCTGAACGAGGAGGCCGAAAAGCTCGAAGCAGAGGCTCGCAGGTACGATTACGAAAAGGCACGCCGTGAATACGAGGAGGCTCGCCGCAGATTTGAGGAAGCGCGCCGCCGCTCGGAAGAGAATAAGTGACAAACGGTATTACGCCATCCGGGTCCTCCGGATGGCGTTTTGAACAGGAGAACATAAATGGACAGAGACACTCTGCGGCAGTATATCCTCGAAAACTACGCCGCCGTAAACGATTTCCCTTGGATATCGAATCCGACCTACGAGGTCTTTCGCCACGAAAGCAGTAAAAAGTGGTTCGGACTTGTCATGGAGCTGCCGCGCCACAGGCTGGGCGAGCCCGGTGATGACATGGTCACGGTCACAAACCTCAAGTGTGATCCGCTGCTTTCCGGCTCACTGCGCGCCGAGCCGGGCTTTTTCCCGGCCTATCACATGAGCAAGGAGCACTGGATAAGCGTTGAGCTTGCCGCAGTCGATGATGATAAGCTGCGCTTTCTCATCGACATGAGCTGGGAGCTTACAGGCTGACGGCTCAGCTTACATAGCACTGGATTTTTCGCCGGTGATGATATATAATCATTTGTATCACTTGCCGCACGGCGGCAGATCGGAGTAAATTTGTATGAACAAGCACAGAATCAACATATTCATTGCACTTGTGCTGGTGCTCATCATCATCGCCGCGGTCTCCATGTGGCTTACAAGCCGCGACATAAAGAACACCGTGCCGACCGAGAGCGCGCAGCCGACCCCGGCGCTCACGCCGAGCGTCATTTCGACCCCGACCCCAGCTCCGGCCGAGAGCGCGCGGCCATCGGCAGATCCGAGCGCTTCGCCCTCGCCGAGTGTACAGCCCGGTCAGACTGCCGCGCCGCAGCCGACGCAGCAGGTCATAAACCGCACCATAAACCAGACCGGCAGCTTCGAGAGCAACACAGGCACCAAAATGATAATGTATGCAAACTGGACGGCCACCTCGCTAAACAGCGAGACCGTCACGATAAAGCTCGACGTTATCCTGAGCACCTACACGCTGTCCGTCGGCCCCCATAACGGCGTTATCACCGTTGCCGGCGTTGACTACAGCTTCACAAGCCCCGGCATAAGCTACAAGAGCGAAAAGGTCAGAAACAATGCCGTTTTGACGAGCCGCAGCATCGAAGTCACCGTTCCGGCAGGCCAGGCAACGGCGATCCCCGTTTCCGTCAAGTGGGACTTTTACGGAACCTACGGCGGTGTGGAGATAAGCCGAGTCTCCGCCGGCGGCACGATTAACATTCAGGGATGAAGGTGATATCATGAGATCCACTCTCCGCAGAACATGGGCAGAGGTCTCGCTCGACGCGATAGAGCATAACTATAAGGCTCTGCGCGCGCGCATCGGAGAAAACGTCAAATTTCTCGGCGTCGTCAAGGCCGACGCTTACGGTCACGGTGCGGTTCACGTCGCGCGCACGCTTCAGGAGCTGGGCGCGGACTATCTCGCCGTTTCAAGCCTCGATGAGGCGATGGAGCTGCGCGCAAACGGCATCGTAATGCCCATCCTCATCCTCGGCCACACGCCCACCGAGCAGGTGCCGAACCTGATAGCCAACAACATCACGCAAACAGTCACCTGCCTTGCCAAGGCGCATGAATACAATGCAGCCGCGGCCGAGTTCGGCGCAAAGCTACGCGTGCATATCAAGGTCGACACCGGCATGTCGCGCCTCGGCGTTCTGTGCGCAGGGCGGCATTTTGAAACCGGTGTTTCCGGCATAGTTGACTGCTGCGGCATGCCTTACCTCGATGTCGAGGGTATGTTCACGCACTTTGCCGTTGCAGATGAGGCCGACGAGGCCGACGTTGACTACACCAAAAAGCAGTTTGAGCTTTTCAAAAGCACCGTTGCCGCCGTCGAGGAACGTATCGGCCGGCGCATACCGCTGCGCCACTGCGCCAACACCGGCGCCGTTGCGCTGTATCCGGAAACGTATATGGACATGGTACGCCCAGGACTGCTGCTGTATGGTTACGGCGAGTTTGCCGAAAAGCTCGGCCTGCGCCCGGCTATGGCGCTCAAGGCAATGATAAACACCATAAAGATCTATGACGAGGGCACCGATATCAGCTACGGCCGGCTGTTTACAACAAGCGCGCCGACGCGTATCGGCGTCATCCCCTACGGCTATGCCGACGGCTTCTTCCGCTGCCTGTCGAACCGGTGCAGCATCATGACCGCCGACGGCCCCGCACCCCAGCGCGGCAGGATCTGCATGGATATGAGCATGATCGACCTCAGCGAGCTGCCCAATGTCGGCGTAGGGGACGAGGTCGAGATCTTCGGCCCGGATAACCCGATCGAGACGCTCGCAAAGCTTGCCGGAACCATTCCGTATGAGCTGACCTGCGCCGTCAGCAAGCGCGTTCCGCGCGTTTACTTCAAAAACGGCCGCGAGATCGACCGTGAATTGATGATGAGATTTTGAACATGAAAAAAAGCACCCTCGGAGGGTGCTTTTTTCAATAGGCATCAGCGTTTGTTGAATTTGAGTTTGGGCTTATAGAACTCGAAAATGACGGTGTCGTTGCCCTTTTCGTTGGCCCATTCGTGGCTGGTCCAGCAGACCTTCATCGCACCGAGAGCTTCACACAGCTTCACCGGGAACGGCTTGGGCGCGATCTTATATGCGATAAACTGCGGCCGCGCGAGGAAGTTGAGCAAGACGTTGCCGAGGATGAAGCCGGTCACGGGTTTTACCTCTCCGTTATAGTCCTTCGGCGGATTTGCCAGCTGGCCGCGCACGACCTCCGGCGCATTGATCTTGAACCAACGCACGATAAACGGATTGAAGCTTTCGATGCAGTAGTCGCCGGTGTAGCGGCGAAGAAGCGCATAGGTTTTTTCGCAAAGCTCCTTGTTGCGCTTGCCGTTTTTCAGCTCAACGATGATAGCCCCGCGGCCTCTGACCGTTTTAAGAACGTCGGAAAACAGCGGTATCGTCTCGTCGGTGCCGCAAAGGCTCAGCTGCTGCAGCTCGGCAAGGGTCTTGGAATCGACGCGCGCATCAACTCCGCAGACGCGGTTGAGCGTATCGTCATGGAACACGACGACCTGTCCGTCCTTCGACAGCTGAACGTCGAGCTCGATTCCGTAGCCGTAGGACGCGGCGCGCTCGAACGCGGCCAGCGAATTCTCCGGCACGGATTTATCACGTTTATGCAGCCCACGGTGGGCAAAATTACGGTTTTGGAAAGGCGATTTCTGCTTCTTGCGGATCTTGCCGGGAGCAATGAGGTATATAAATCCGCCGACAGCGGCAGCTCCGGCAAATGCGGCAAGCTTTGCGGCGTTTACCTGTTTTTTCATTATAACACCTCCGGTGAACATTTCTATATCCACATTTTACACCCCTGCACCATCCCGGTCAAGGCTTTTTAGTGGCGAATTGACGCAGCTACGGATACGGTGATTGCCGGTGCCCGGTGTCGAAGGTGCGGTGGAAACCGTGCGTGCCTCGCGTAACGCAAGTGCGGAGTTGAGTTTTGCACCGCACCCCTGTAGGGAACGGATGAATCCGTTCCCTACGATTCTATTTCAGTGCCGGCAAAACCGTGGCATGTGGGCGATCGATGCTCACCCCTACAAGGTGCGGCGCAAAATTCAGCATCGCATTCATGTTACACGAAACGTGACGGTTTTGAATGCACCCTCGAACCGGGATACCAGAGATATACGTATCCGTGACTGCGTCAATGCGCCTCTAAAATTTTTTGAAGTTTTTGCGGAGCCAGATGATCTCGATCACGACGATTACGAGGGCGACGACGGCAACGACGGCGTAGCCGCAGCGCCAGCTAAGCTCGGGCATGTTGCGGAAGTTCATTCCGTACCAGCCGGTGAGAAGGGTAAGCGGAAGAAACAGCGTTGTGACGACGGTGAGCAGACCCATGATGCGGTTCTGGCGCGAGTCCTGCTCGGACTGGTAAAGCTCGCGCAATTGCAGCGCGCTCTCGGCCACGAGCTCGGCGTGATCCTGGAGCCGCTCGGCACGGCGCGCAAACTTTTCCCACGCGGCGCAGTCGCCGGAAACGGGTGCGCAGACCTCATCCGACAGCCGCTCGCCAATATCCGAAAGCTGGCCGTAGTACGCGCCCAGCTCGGAGAGCTTCTGCCGATGCCGCGTCAGGCGGCGGAAGAAATCGTCGCCCGGCTTTTGGCCAAGCTCATCCTCCATGCGCTCAAGCTCCGTTTCGATGTGCATCATGTACGGCACGTCGTTTTCCGTCAAAAGCTCAAGCAGGCGCAGCAGAAGCTGCGAGGGGCGCGCTGCGCCCGATGAGTGCTTGACAAGCCGCGCGATGAGCGTTTTGTACTCGCCTGTGTCCTCAATGATATGCAGAGTTTTATCCGTCAGGCAGAAGCCGAAGCACAGCTCCGGCGCGCGCTGCGCCTCCTTGCGCGGAACGCGCATCGTTCCGATGATGCAGTTCTTGTAAAGCTCGGCCTTGCAATAGCGTATAGAGCCGAGGCTGTGCAGCATCTCGCGGTGAAACGAAAAATCGGATCTGTTCTCGCGGAACTCATCGGCGGTCATCGTTATAAGTATCGATTGCGCGCCGTCCTTTGCCGGAACGACGGCGCCGGTTGAATTTATCGTATATTCGGTCATGGCGTTCACTCCAGTTGTTTTTTGATATTATACCACCGCACGTCGCGGCGGCGCAATAAGCGGCCGGTGGGTGCAGGCAAAACCGTTTCACTATGTTGCATCTACCTGCGCAGTTAATGCAGCGATACGCAGCAGAGGTTTTGCCCTTTGCCTTCCCCTGCGTAGCTTGAGGGGAAGGTGTCACCTTGGTGACGGATGAGGTGTTATTTTAATCTTTGCCGTCAGGCAAACACATTTTTTCAGTGGCGCTTTTTTAGAGGCGCATTTTTAGAGGCGCATTAAAATTTTACCGATACGTTTGTTGCGTCAGCCCGACCGGGAGTTTCCGCCGAAACCATCATAACGGAACGGATAAATCCGTTCCCTACGGCTATAGCTTTCGGTGCTGGCAAAGCCGATACATATTGTAACAAAGTAGCGCCTACGGCGCGGATATATTTACACCTCATCTGCCGCAAGCGGTTTTTCAGAGGCGCGTCAGCACTGATACCGATACGGTTTTTGCGTCAGCCCGACCGGTGGGTTCCGACGAAACCGTTACAAGCGGAACGGATGAATCCGTTCCCTACGATTATGGATTTTGGTACAGGCAAAACCATAGCAAACGGGCGAGCAATGCTCGCCCCTACGGGGTGCGGCAAAAAAACTCAAATCCGCACTAACGTAGCGCGCGGCAAATACGGTTTTGTCGGTAGTTTCGATACAGGGACACCAGAGATATATGTATCCGTAGGTGACCCAATGCGCCTCTAAAAAAGAGAGTGCAAACTGTGTCTGCACTCTCGGCTTTTTCTGTTTTTATGCACTCACGGTGTGAGTCAGCAGATAGTCGGTGAGCTTGTGGCAGTAGCTCGGCTGCATATGCACGCCGTCGGGAGAGGCGTCGTCGGGCAGCGAGCCGTTTACGGCAAGCGCCTCGAAGCCGTTGACGAAATAGACCTGCTTCTCGCTGCACATGCCCTGAATGCGCTCGTTGAACATCTGAACGCGGTCGTTGTTGAGCATCTCCTGGCTCGCGGTCGCCTTCGCGCCGACAGGCAGGATGCTTATGATGTAGATCTGCGCCTCGGGGTGAGTTTCGCGCAGGAGATCGACGATGTTGCCGTAGTATTCGATGAATTTATCGAGATTGTACCAGCCCAGCTCGTTTATGCCGAGCATGACATAAACCTTGCCGTATTTAAGGTCATTGTGCAGCGCGTCGGCGACGGTGACGGTGCCGGACTCGGTTTCGATATAAGGCTTGGTGAAAACATCGGCAACGTTCAGGCCGACATGCGAGAAGTTCGAGGAATGCTCAAAATCGGCATAGTTCATGATGCCTTCCATGCGCGAATCGCCGACGAACGCCGCGTCCTTGAACCAAGAGTTGTCCTTCGCCTCGGACGCCGGGACGGGCAGGGAGTAGTCGTATGCTTTCTCCGGCTTACTTGTCACGGTGGGGGTGACGGCGGTATCATAGTATGCCTTCGCCTCTTTTTCGACCTCGCCCGCATCGGACAGAAGCTCCTTCATGCGGCTCTCGATCGTCGTGGGATCCTTTGCGACTATCATGACCGCATAGTCGCCCTGAGTGAAGATGACCGCGTTTTTGAGCATCTCAACGCTCTCGGGACTGTACAGCTCGAAGGTCTGGCGCTGCATCTCGCGTCTGCCCTCCAGCGCGTCGGTCAGGGTTTTCATATCCGTGCCCTTGGCCGCAACGAGAACGCTTATCTCGTCCGACTTCGCGTCGGAGGAGTATGCTATGGCATAGTCGCGCACAGCGTCCGTCTCGATGCCGTAATAATAGTAAAATCTGTTTTTAAAGCTCTGATCGTCCGAACCGCAGAGCGTATCGGCGCTCTCGGGCTTTGCGGAATTCATCGTTGCCGCGATAAGGTCTTTTGCCGAAACGTCCGCCGTTTTGCTGCCGTTGTTGCATGCGCAGACCGAAAGCATGCAAAGCACAGCCAGCAGCAGTGCTGTAATTCTCTTCATGACTGCCCCCTGATATAATTCGCTGTGTTTTCAGGATATCAACCTGTGTCCTTTAAGTCAACATAATTCTGCGAAAAACTTATAAAATTTTCATACATAAAAGCGACGCGATTTTTGTGCAATTTTTAGGGAACAAAATCGCGGTACTATATGTTGTATTCACGCCTGAGCTGGGCATACAATGTGTTCCGATTTTCGGGCGTTATGATGTAAAGCTCGCAGTCGGGATGCCGGCGGATATCGCGCAGAAAACCGGTGTTCTGCGCCTTGACCGAGGCCAGGACATCATAGGGCCCGGACAGTATGCGCATTACCGCTTTTTTGAAGCGCTCCTCGTGCTCCTCAAGCGTTCCAAGCTCGTCCAAAACGACGAGGCTGCCCTCCGGAATGCTCTCAAGAATGGGCGCTGCGACGCTGCTCATGTATTCCGGCCGGCGGTCGAATTTATCCCCGCGTATCTCCATTATCACCTGCGCATCCTCGATGCGCTCGGGCGGCGAGGAGATATCGTAAAGATAGACGTGCGAAACGCCGGCCTCGTCCTCGGGCATGCGCACGGTTATATAGCCGCGCGGCGCTTTGCCGATATCGGAAACGAGCTTTTGTATAAGAGTTGACTTTCCTGAGTTAACATCTCCGCAGAGCAAAATTTTCATCTGTGTGCGCTCCTGTAGTAGAATCACTTGTAAATAAACAATATTTGTTGTATATTTATCAAGAGAAATTATATGACCTGAATTTTCAATTGTCAAACGAAAGGAAGATATATTATGGCAGAAAAGATCAACATCGAAGACCTTATGGTCGAGAGCTATTCGGACAAGACCCTTAAATCGTACTCGGGGATGATCGCAGATCCCAAAAGCGTTTTCGGCCTCGGCTCGGCGGCTGCAACGTCGTCGATGTGCGCTGCATCCATGGCGCTGCGCGCCCTGCGCATGACCGCGTCCGAGGATGCCGATATGCTGCACGCAGAGCAGGACATGGAAAAGCTGCGCGTTTATTTCCTGCACCTCGTCGACGAAGAGAACAAGGCCAAAAAGCCGCTTGAGAAGCTGCTGAAGCAGGAAAACGCCGATGACGCCGAGCTTGAGGCCGCTTACCGCACCGCCTGCTGCATCATCGACGAGATATTCTATATGTCAATCCGCATCGTCGAAACACTCGAGCCGGTTGCGGACAAGATCTGCCCCTGCGCTGCACACTTTGCCTCCGCGGCGGTTCACTTTGCAAAGTGCGGCATGGACGCCGTGCGCATCCAGAAGGCGGTTTACGCCGGAAAGATGAACGAGCCGGTGTTTGCGCACACGACCAAGCGTGAGCCTGAGATCGCGATCGAAAACAACGCCGAGCTGTTCGACCGGCTTATTAAAAAGTTCGAGTCGGCAGAATAAACCCACGCGGCAACGAAACGACAAAAGCAGCAGCCGACCGGCTGCTGCTTTTCAGCGTGTCAAAAAAGTCTTTGACTTTTTTGCACGCTTCAAAAACGCCACATTTTTTGTGAAAACAGGTTTTCACGAAAAATCTCGCTACGCTCGTCAAAAAGCCTGATAAATCAGGCGTTTTT
>OLJF01001513.1_pt1 | contig 14143 bp, 11 predicted proteins | sample 1609751 | NCBI WGS metagenome assembly OLJF01 (sample SAMEA4350171, study PRJEB24818) | metagenome | biome: human; feature: gut; material: faeces | place: Denmark | collected 2013-09
GTGCATATACTTTGCAGGGTAGTTATAACAAAGTAACAAACTATAACGGAAATGCCGGCTACTTGATTGCTGCGTTGCCAAACCCGGGTTTGAGATGGGAAAAGACCAATACATTTGAAGTTGGTTTGGATTTGAGCTTTTTCCATAATCGCTTAACAACCAATTTCACTTATTATAATCGCTTGACTTCAGACAAGTATGCAGCTTTGAGCTTCCCGACAACCATCGGTTTCTCATCTGTAACTAATAATAATGGTGAACTTCGCAATCAGGGTCTGGAAATGGAGTTTTCTGGTCGCATTATTGAGACAAAAGACTGGTCATGGAATGCTGGTTTGAATGTTGCATTTAATAAAAATAAGATTGTTTCTCTGCCAGATAATGGCTTGGAAAGAAATAGACAGAGTGCATTCCAGGTTTATACAGGAAATGGAGATGAAAAGATGTGGGTTGGTGGTTATCAGGAAGGGTATGAACCCAATATTCTTTATATTTATCAGGTAGATGGTATTTATAAGTCATATGATCAGATACCGGGCAACTTGATTCGTAAATATGGATCTTATGCTTATTATGGACCAGATGCCTGGAATCAATTGACTGCAGACCAGCAAAATGCAAAGACTAATTTCCCGATTCAGCCGGGTGATGCAATGTTCCATGACGTGAATGGAGATAATGTAATTAATGAATTTGATAAAGTAAGAGTGGGTAATACCAATCCGCACTGGACTGGAGGTTTCAATTCAACTTTATCTTGGAAAGGCTTGAAATTGTATACTCGTTTTGACTTTGCGCTTGGATTTTGGATTTATGAATCTGGAGCTTCTCAAAGTACAACTCCGTGGCATTTGGGATGTATGCAGGGAACTTATAACGTACCTGATTTGTATTATGATACTTGGTCTGAAGAGAATCCGAATGGAACTTATCCTCGTTTCTTGTATGCTGATCAGTTAGGTAAGAATAACTATCAGCCAGCTTCAACTTTGTTTGCTCATAAAGGTAATTACCTTGCTATCCGTGAGATTTCATTAAGCTATTCTTTACCACAGAAGTGGACTCAGGCTGTCAAGATGCAGCGTGCAGAAGTTTCTATTACAGGACAGAACCTGGGATATATCACTTCTGCCAAGAATGTATTCTCTCCAGAGACAGGAGCGAATGGTGTGGTAAGCAATGGTTATGCTTTGCCAAAAAGTGTTCTCTTTGGTGTTAACTTGACTTTCTAATATATTAAAACAGAACTGATATGAAACAATTTATAAAAAATACATTACGAGCAAGCGCATTTATTGTGGCTTTGGGAATGGTTTCCTGTGATGCACTGGATTTGGCTCCGATCGATTATTATGGAGATGGTAACTTTTGGAAAAGGAAGGAGCATGTGGTCTCTTATATGGATGGTCTGCATAAGAACCTGCGTGATAAGATTTTCAGACACCAATATGAATTAGGTGAGGCCCGTGGAGGAACAAGTAAAATGGGTACTGCTGTAGATGGAACATCCTTGAATTATCAGAGTATGGTTTCTCAGCGTCTGACTTCTGAAGATCCGGGTATTACAGGCTTTGGGGATTATTATGGAGTAATTGCCAATGTGAATATTTTCCTCCAAAAGACTAAGGAAGCCGATTACATGGAAGAAAGTGAAAAATCTTATTATCTGGCACAGGCTTATGGTTTGAGAGCATTCTATTATTTTGATTTGTATCGCACTTATGGTACTGCTCCATTGCGCTTGGATCCGAATGAAGTGGTGAATGGTAATTTCAATCCGGAAGACCTTTATATGGAACGTGCCAGCGGTTCAAAATTGATGACGCAAATTAAGGCAGATTTGGCAGAATCAATGAGACTGTTCGGTGATAATAATTCATTTGATCCTGAAAGCAGAGGAAATAAGAAATCTTATTGGTCAAAAGCTGCAACAGAGTATTTGGCTGCTGAAGTATATTTGTGGAATGCCAAAGTTTCAGTTGATGATAATGCGGCCAATGAGGCTGATCTGGCGATCGCTAAACAGCATTGTCAGAGTTTGATGGATAATTATGGTTTGAGCCTGATGGATAATTATGCAGATATTTTTGATGTTGAGCATAAAGGAAACAGTGAAATAATCATGGCTATTCGTTATATGGAAGGGGAAGCTTCCAACTCTAACGGTACTTATATGTATAATTATCAGACGGGTGCTTGGAAGACAATCGGTTACAATGATGAAAACGGTAATGCTATGGGTGACACTTTACAGGTAAGAACCAGTGGCATGCAACGTATCGAATATTTGCCGGAATTCTTTTTTGCCTATGAGAAAGGACGTGATAGTCGTCGTGATGTAAATTTCCTGAGTGCCTATAGCAAGACTGATAATTCTTTCTTAGGAACTGTATTCAAGAAAATTATGGGACATCTGAATGCAAATACCAATAGCTATATTTGGGATGCTGATGCAGTGTTGTATCGTTTGGCCGGTGTTTATTTCATGATGGCAGAAATTGCCAATATGGAAGGAGGAGATGTTGCCCAGTATATCAATCCGATCCGTAAACGTGCATACGGGGCTAGTTGGAATGAGGCAACAGATGCTTATGTCAATGGTGATTTCACGCAGAATGAATTAGCTATCTTGGCAGAAAAAGATAAAGAAATGTTGGGCGAAGGTCAACGTTGGTATGACTTGAACCGTATGATGCTTACTAAAGGAGGAGATCACTTGGTTTTCTGTAAAGAAGGTAGCAAGGACGGGCAAGCTCCTATTTTGAATAAATCAACAGAAGCATATAAAGTTTTTTGGCCGATAGAAACAGAAATGTTAAATAAGGATCCGAAGCTTGTTCAAACACCTGGATATGAAAATGCAGCGGTGAATTGAGCTATGTGCATTGTAAATTGATAGATTAAAGATTATATTAATAAAGTTAATCATTGAAGGACGGCAAGAGATTGGTATATTGGGAATAAAAGATACAACTCTTGTCGTCTTTTTTTGTATGTTATGCGAAGTTTTTTTTGTTTGATTGTGTCTGGCTTCCTTATTTCTCTGGCCTGTAAGGCACAGACAAACTGGGATCCAGAGCAGCATGCAGTTATTGTATCAGAACGGGGGGACGGGCGTTTTACAAGTTCATATGCCATAGTTCATCAGCTGGTTAAGAATACCCGTCCATCTTTGTCTTTTCATAGTGAGATGAGGCCGGAGGAAATGCCTGTATGGCAGTCTGAGGTACGGCAAACCATGATGAAATTAATGGCCTTTCCTGATTATTTACCGGAAAAGAAGCCTATATGCGTAAGTCAGGAAAAACGTGATGGATATACATTGGAAAAATGGGAGTTTTATCCGTTGCCTCAGGCCCTTTCTACTTTTCTGGTACTTCGTCCGAATCATTTGTCCAAAACTGTGCCTGCTGTCTTGTGTATTCCAGGCTCTGGTATGAGTAAAGAAGGACTTGCCGGTGAACCGGGTATCTCGGAGAAACTAAATGATAATTATACTTCAGAGAAGGTTTCCATGGCACTAAATTTTGTTCGTAAAGGGTATATTGCCGTTGCAGTGGATAATCCTGCTTCGGGAGAGGCTTCAGATTTGGAAATGTATACTCGTGGAAGGCAATATGATTATGAAGTCGTTTCTCGTATGTTGCTTGAAATAGGATGGAGTTATTTGGGATATACTTCCTGGTTGGATATGCAGGTTTTAGATTGGATGAAGCAGGATCCGGATATTCGAAAGGATCGTATTATTGTGAGTGGCTTTTCTTTGGGGACGGAGCCATTAATGGTACTGGGTGTATTGGATCCTTCAATTTATGCATTTGTGTATAATGACTTTTTATGTCAGACTCAAGAGCGTGCTATTGTTATGACCAAACCTACGGAAAAAGGTTATCGTCCTTTTCCTAATTCAATTCGTCATTTGATTCCTGGTTTCTGGCATTATTTTAATTTCCCGGATTTGGTTGCAGCTTTGGCTCCGCGTCCTCTTATTCTGACGGAGGGGGGACTTGACCGGGATTTGGAATTAGTCAGAAAGGCATACTCTTTGAGTGGTCATCCGGAAAATGTGGAGATACATCATTATGAGAAATATGCAGATCCAGCTCTGCGCCACTTTGTTTCCGTATTACCGGAGGGGCTTGACAGAGATACGTATTTTCAGATGGTAAATGTGGATGGTACAAATCATTATTTTAAGAATGAATTTATATTTAAATGGCTGGATCAACTGTTTCTTGATTTGTAATAAATAGCTGTCAAGCATAAAGGCTGTCCAAACGGGCAGTCTTTTTATTTATAATCTTGTCAGTAAACAATCGGGAACTCAATTGTTTCACTGGTTTCATTCCAGTCCTCAACAGTGAAGTCGCCGGTACTTTCATTGATCAGCAAGTCTCCGATGACTAAATTAAGTGTCAGCCGGCTGTTTGCGGTCAGTCTTGTATTCAGTTTCTGGGACAGTGTATGTATGCTTCCGTCTTTCAGCTGGATGCGAAGTTCGAATTCCGGATCAGGACCTGAAGGGAAGAGCATTACCGTGGCATTGGACATCTGCATTCCGTCTTCAGAACGTACCAGAGGGAATTTGACGGTTTTATCCATATTTTCTGCTTCGGCGGTATAATAATTCAGCCGTTCGGCTATTCCATGGATGCGGACTTCCATGCTCGCAATATGGTCGCTGAAGGTACCTTTATCCTGATTGGTTACAGTTACTTTCAGGCCGGCCACTACTCGTTTCAGGGAAGCATTCAGGCTTTCTTCTGCAATATCTGTTTCTTGTATGGCGTGCACCAGGTCATATACAGGTCTGTATGTATCGTCATCCGTATTTTTCTTCAGTGATAAATAGCTTTTCGACAAGTCGGTTCCTAATGACAGGCCGGGAGTGACTATGGCCGGTGCGCTGTAAGTCGGTTCTTCGTAAACGGGAGTTCCCCAGTACACCATGTTGTATGTTCTTTCAGGAAGTGTCAGCTCCCGGTTGTAACCATTCAGGGTATGACCTTCCTTGATGGGATAGAACCCGTTGAATACGGTTAGTTTGTTGTTGATGTAATTTCCGAAGTAAGTTGAAGTTCCTGCGTTGCAGGGAAATACTTCAAGAATGCCGGTCATGGGACTTTGAGGCTCTTGTGGCGTGTCAACGAAAGCAGTCAGTTGAGGAGTAACCATCGGAATGCTGTTTACATCGTTGCTTACATCTTCTTTATGGCATGCTGAGGCCACAAAGAGCAGGGAAATTGCTCCCGAAATCATTTTTTTCATAAAAGTAAGTGAGTTGGAAAAATAGTTTAGAAAAGTCTGTTAGTTTAGTTTCTGTGATGTATATACAACAACCGGAAAGTCGGAATGTTTGATAAGATCATTGTTTTTTTGTCCGGCGGATAATTTTTCCTTTCTTTTTTCGTTTTTACGCACTTTGCGTTGTACATTTGAGGCAGAAATCGCATATCGGGTCGTCTGGCTGCTGAAAATAGTTGGGCGTCCTGGCAGAAAGAGATAAAAGCTTATGAAGAAAAAACTGATGGCTGGATGTATGGCCGGGATCACCTTGCTGATGGGATCCTGTGCCGGAAAGGCAGGACAGGCAGAGAGGCCTGCGGATGATTCACTCTATTTGCTGGTAGGCAGTTATGCCGACAGTATGCAGGAAGGAGTGAAAGTGTATGAGTTTGACCAGGAAAAAGGAGACGGAACGTATTTGAGTGGTTTGAAAGGGATCTCAAACCCTTCTTTTCTTACTGTTTCCGGGAATGGAGAAAGAGTGTATGCAGTAGGAGAGGACAGTGAGGAAGGTTCTACGGCCAATGCGTTGTCCTTTGATCGGGAAGCCGGTCGTTTGAAACTGTTGAATTCAAAGTTTACAGGAGGAGGTGCTCCTTGTAACATCACGCTCAGCCCCCGGGAAGATTATGTACTGACCGCCAATTATATGGGAGGAAGTATTTCTGTATTTCCACTGGATGCTGACGGGCAGTTGAAGGAAAGCCATGTAATCCGTTTCGAAGGAAAAGGTCCGGATCCGGAGCGTCAGTCACAGCCGCATTTACATAGTGTTTTGTTTACGCCTGATTCCAAATGGTTGCTGGCCAATGACCTGGGAACAGACCGGATTCACGTATTTCCTGTAAAGGATTCATCGAAAGGAGAAGGGTTGCTGGATGAGGCTGCAGCCTATGACATTCAGTTGAGACCGGGAAGCGGACCGCGTCATACCTGTTTCTCACCCGATGGACATTATGCTTATCTGATCACTGAAATCTCCGGAGATGTAGTGGCAATGGCATACGACGGCATGCGTCTGGACACGCTTCAGTATATTAAGGCCGATACGTTGTCGGCTCAGGGAAGTGCGGACATCCATGTTTCTCCTGACGGTCGTTATGTTTATGCTTCCAACCGTCTGAAAGGAGATGGCATTGCTGTTTTTGAAGTGGATACGGAAGATGGAACACTGAACCGGGTAGGTTATCAGCCGACGGGTATCCATCCGCGTAATTTTGTGATAACGCCGAATGGAGGTTTTCTGCTGGTGGCTTGCCGGGATACCAACGAAATTCAGATCTTTGCCCGTGATGCTGATACGGGAATGCTTACGGATACCGGTAAACGGATAAAGACGGAAAAACCGGTTTGTCTGGTATTTGTTGCAAAGAAGTGATTAAAATCAGACTTTTCCAACTCTTTGGATAAAGAGAGAAAGAACTGAAAAAATGTTTCGACGTTTTACATAAAACAACGAAGGCTTTTCGTTGAAACGTCGAAACATTTTTTTTAAAGCCCGAGGGGTTTAAAGTACAGGGGTAAACAGATGGGCAAACCATCCGACGAAGCGTTTCCAGGGAGAGCGCTTGAGATGCTCCTCACGTGTATATACTGTACTGTTCAGCTTGTCTTGCCGGAACACTTCTGTCAGTTCGGCCGTTGTCGGAAGATCGAAGATAAATGCATTGATCTCATAATCATATCGCAGGCTCCGGCTGTTCAGGTTGGTGCTTCCCACGGTACAGAAACGGTCGTCTACCATCATGATCTTGGAATGATGAAAGCCTCCGTTGAAGACATAAATATGGGCTCCGGCCTTGCGCAGGCGGTTGGCGAAGTAGAATCCTGCGCCCGGAGTAAAAGGAATATCCGACTTGCCCGGAATCATGATTTCCACTCTGACTCCGCGCTTTACTGCCCGTTTGATGGCTTTCCGAATGCTTCGCGTCGGTGTGAAGTAAGGATTGATCAGCTGAATTTTACGGTCGGCCGCATCAATGGCGGCAATATAGGCTTCCCTCACAGCCTTGGGAGCTTCTTTGGGAATTCGCTGTACGATAGCCACCCGTCCTCCGCTTACGTCAGGAAGATGTGCCAGGGAATCTTTGTCCAAAGGGAAACATTCTTCTCCACCGATATGCTGTCCGGTTTCCTTGTTCCAGGTATGCAGAAAGGCTTTCTGCAGATATTCGGCGGCAGGCCCTTCGATGCGTACATGCATATCACGCCAGGGACCGATTTCCGGCAGTCCGTTGATGTAATAGTCGGCAATATTCATACCGCCCGTATAACCAACCTTCCCATCCACTACTACTATTTTCTGATGATCCCGGCTGAATACATGGTTGATATAAGGAAAACGGAACGGGTCGAACTTTACAATTTCAACTCCGCGTTCGTTCAGCATCTTTAAATGATCCTTACGTAACGGACGGTTATTGGAGAAATTTCCGAAAGCATCGAACAGGGCACGTACCTTTACACCTTCTTTCGCTTTTTCAGCCAGTAGTGTAAAGAGTTCCTTGGCGATAGAGTCACTCCGGAAATTAAAATATTCCAGATGTACCTGATGACGGGCATTCCGGATTTCGTGAAACAGACTTTCAAACTTACTTCTTCCGCTTGTAAGCAGAGTAAGTTGGTTATGAGGTGTTATGACATATCCTTGCTGGCGCAGGTAGCGGGCAAATATCGAATCAGAAGGCAATTGTACTTTTACCGTATCTGTGGTACGAACCATCGTATTCGTATCTTTCGGGCAGCCTGTCGATAAAGATGGCTCTTCATGCCGTTCTCCGGCTTTGGCCGGCATGGCTGTCATGCAGACGAGCATAGCCAGACACAATACCTTATATATAAGTTGACAGATAATCTTCATACAATGAATTCTTCAAAAGGCACAAAAGTAGGGATAATTCCACAAATAGCCAATATTTCTATGCGAAGATAGGATGTATCAACTATAAAAACAGAAGAATATGCATATCTTTGCACAATATTTCAAAAACATCAATACATTAAGACATGAACAGTTTAAAAGGCATTTTCTATGGAATCGTGACCTCAGTCACATTTGGTTTGATCCCGTTGTTTACTCTTCCTTTGATGCAAAAGGGGATGGAGTTTGACTCCATTCTTTTCTATCGTTTCCTTTTTGCAACCCTGGCATTGGGCGGTATGATGAAGCTGAAAAAGGAATCGTTCCGGATTGAACGGCGAGACATACCTATGCTGATTCTGTTGGGATTCTTCTATACTGGTTCTGCCATGTTTCTTTTCTGGGGGTATAACTTTATGGGAGCGGGAGTAGCTACCACTCTGCATTTTACTTATCCGATTTTTGTCACTTTGCTTATGTTCCTGATTTTCCGGGAAAGAGCTTCGTGGGTTACGTGGCTGGCCATTATTCTGGCCATCTTTGGAGTCAGCCGGCTTTCTCTGAAAGGAACGGAACTCTCACTCGATCCCGTTGGCGTGGTCATTGTGCTGCTCTCTGCCGTTGCATATGCCAGTTACATCACGGCGGTTAACCGTTCCCGTGTACGGGACATGAACGGACGCAAGCTGGCATTCTACGTATTCATCGTCAGTACTGTTCTGTTTGTCATAAAGGCTGGAACTAATCAGGGCATTCAAGCTCTTCCGGATGCCTGGTCAATTGTCAATCTGTTTCTGCTTGCCGTCGTGCCGACCGTTATATCCAACATTACACTCGTGCTGGCTGTGCATCATATCGGAGGCACTCTGACATCCATACTGGGAGCGATGGAACCTGTCACCGCCGTATGTATCGGTGTGCTGGTCTTCAGTGAGCCGTTTACAGCTCAGGAAGGAACCGGTATTCTCTGTATCATTGCTGCAGTTACACTCATTATTCTTACCAGGACTATACAAAAAACTTTATCTTCCGTTGTGCGGAAAATACGTCCCCGGCATGCCTGATGCAGGAGGTGGCAAGAACAGATTTAACCCAACATTTTCAGGCTTTTGTATTACTTTGTTGTTACAATGAAGGGAAGTACAGGAAGGTTTGACCATTTATTCTCTTTTTCAATACTTCGGTAAATTTTTACCGATAAATTAAAATTAAACATAGAATCGGCATAATCCGGTTCAAAATTATATTCAAGAGATCATTGAAATACTGTCAAGAATAAATCGTCAAGGAGTAAGAAAAGGGATGAAAAAGATATGCTAAACAGCTGAAAATTAACAGAAAAAGTATTGCATAATTCACTGATTTTTAGTAAATTAGAAGTACTTCACCACTTTTAATTATGACTAAAGAATCACTCCTTATGCAATACCAATCCGAGTGCAGAAACGCTCTCGAATCAGCTGTAAATATAAGCAAATCTTTTCAGAAAGTATTCATGGATGCAATGAAATTATTCATGGCTATACCTGACCGCATCAATTTCCTGCAAATGGGACGGTATGGATGTTTCTCGGAACAGACATACCGCAACAATTTTGAGAACGACGGCTTTGACTGGTTTTCCTTCAATGAAGCCATCATCAGGGAACACCTTAAAGGTGGTCGCAAGGCGATAGCCGTTGATCCGTCTTTCATTCCAAAATCAGGCAGCAAAACGCCGTGGATTGGCTATTTCTGGTCCGGTTGTGCCGGTGAATACAAACGTGGACTGGAAATAACCGGTATTGGAGTTATAGACGTTGACAACCATGAATGTATGACTTTGGGCTCTGTACAGACACCTGACAACGCAACGCTGGAAAGCTGTGAGAAGAATCTTGTTGACTGGTACAGCTCTTACCTTATCAGCATACAGGAACAGCTGAAACGTATTTCTGGCACAGTCGTATGTGATGCGTTCTTTTCAAAGGCAACTTTCATCAAACCATTGTACGATAACGGTTTCCACGTAATAAGCCGTTTCAGGAATGATGCCGTATTGTTTTATCCCACCTTAGAAAATAGGACAGGAAAACGCGGACGTCCAAAATTACATGACGAGAAAATTGACTTTGAAAATCTGGACATCACAAGATGTACCGAGTACAAAGTGAACAAGGGTAAACTTTACGGACTGAAAGCATGCTCCAAAGCACTCAAACGCTTTGTGAGCCTGGCTGTATGGTACCCCATGGATGGAAGAGCGGACAAATGGCAGCTGTATTTCTCTACAAACGAAATACAGAACGCACAGGATGTCCTGGACTTTTACAGAACACGTTTCCAACTCGAATTCTGCTTTCGGGATGCCAAGCAACATGCCGGAATAACAAACTGTCAGTCTACAGACTTCAGGAAACTGGCATTCCACTTTAATGCATCACTTGCAGCTATAAACCTCGCCAAGGCTGCCTGTAAGAAGATGGGAATAAAATATTCCATATCATCATGCAAGTCAGTCATACACAATGCTTACATGCTTGAACGATTTATTTGCGTGTCTGGGATTGAACCAAACACGCAATTAATTGACAAACTTTTCAAAGAACTCATTTTATTTACTGCCAGAGCCGCTTAGGCTGGGCTAATTTTTAACGAACTATTGTCATAATGTATTATTTTAAAAATTAATATCTAGTTCTTTCCAGATATGCAAGCAATTCTCTTTTCTGGATCATCACCATTACGGACGAAAATCATTGTGTGATTTTTATCTCCCGGAACTGGAACATATCTTCCGTTTTTCTCCAGTTCTTTTTGCTGGGATATTTTCAATTCTGTTCCGTGAGGATTCTTATCCAGCTCCATTTTACGTGGTATCATTGGGTCCTGCGATTCTTTCATATCTACACCTCCTAGTCTTTGTTCATTATTCTATCAATTCTTTTCCTCTCAAGCCATTTAGCACCCTTCTGAAACCCTTCTTTAAAAGACTTATCACAAGCCCGACAGATAAGTGTTTCAGGATTATAGGTCAAAGGGCATTTTTGGCACATCTGGCTAAGTCCGTTCGCCTTGCCTGCCGCAGCCTTGCAACCTCCCATGAGGGATTTCGGTTTCGGCCTTTCCTTCAAATCGGCCCAAATGCGTATCATATTGTCGAAATTTTCAAGGTCGCTAAACATATCATTACCAGTGTTAGTTTTCTTGATTATCTCTGCAAATTCCTTGAAGTAGACATTGGCTGCCTTGTAATACTCCCTCTGCATATACACTATCTTGTCAGTCATCAGCCCGGCTTTCTTAAAATTGTCCTCTGCTTCAGATAACAGGTCGTTAGCCTCGCAGGAAAGAAGTTGAATCATGCTTATTATGCGTTCCAGCCTCGGAAGTATTCCTGCTTCTTTTGCCTTCTGTATGAGTTCCTCTGTTTCGGCTTCTTCTATATCCTTAACTAGTTGCTCAATCTCGACGTGGATAGCCTTAGCCTCCGGGCTGTTGCCCTTCTTCCTCACTTCCTTGTAGGACTTCTTCAGTATATCCAGCTTTCTCAATAGCATTTCTTTTTGCATATTCCACAGATTTATCAGATTGTTCTATTTTTCTTATGATTAGATACTTTGGTTCACCTTTGCAAAGATTGTTAAGGGTTTCTTCGTTTACTTCTGCCTCGGTTAACCCATTGACTGTTGTATATTGGGGTATTTTGTATTTATCACGCAGTTTCCGGATTAACTCCCAATCCCGCGTTACCCAGTAGATTGTGATTTTCATTTTCGTAGGCTTTCACCGTTGAACAATACGGTTCTGGTTATAGCTTTCAAACGGTCGATGGTTCTCTCACCGTACTTTTCTCTCAACTCATCAATCGACAGGTTAGTAGTCAGGATAAGAAGTTTCCCTTTCTTCTCAGCCTCGTCTGCCAACTCTGCAAAAGCAAGCCTTCTTTCGCCGTATTTCACACTTAAATTCTCCGTTCCTATATCGTCGACGTAGATGATATGCTTCTGCTTCACAGCGTCCAGATCAGCGTTCATCTGCTGTGCATCGTAGCAGCTTACCACCTTCCGGCAATAATGATTCAGGATCAGAGGAACAATCCTTCCGCAAATAAGGGTCTTTCCTCTTCCGCAATTGCCGAAACACAACAGCCCACGACCTCCATTGCCGGCCAACCAGTTTGCAACCTCTTCATACTCCGGAAGCCATCTGGCATTCTCCCCCGTGAAGTATTTAATACCAGCCCTTAAAACATTCTTTGCATCCGGAATAGAAATTTCTACCGTATTCGGTACAGGTGAAAACCCCGTATCCTTCAGCCTTTCGATTGTTTGTCTGAAATCTATCTGTTCCATGTTACCATCCTTTGTCTTTGTATTTTTCAGTAGAATTATCTTTCAGGACTACGCCTATATCTGTTTTGGAATAAGCCTTTTTCTTGGCTTGGGAAACTATCTCGTTAAACTTGGAATTGATGTTCGTCACACTGAAATTCTCGAATATCCACCCCTCTTTTATGGACGATAGCAGATACTGAAGAGCATACAGAATTGAATCCTCAGCTACGTCCATCTGCTTTTGCTCCCGCTGGAACTTCAGCTTCTGAAGTAACTGGGACATTGCCCCTGCATCTTTGGCCGTCCAGTAATAATCACTTCCAAACAACTGTCTATAATGGGTTTCAAAAAGAGAACGGGCTTTTATGTTAAGTCCCTCCCCCTTGGGGGGTGTGGGGGGAATAATATTATTAATAATTTCTTTATCTTTCTTTTTCTTATTGCCCCTACCTTGCCCCAAATCTTCAATCTTATCAGCCATTTTTTTTGACATTGCCCTTAGCTCTGCCCTTAGTTCGCCCATAGACACCTTTAAGTCATTGATCTCTTTATCATTATCTATGCCCTTACCATTGTCCTTTGGCTTGTCCTTGATAGGATTGTAGTCATCATAATTGCATAGGGTTATGACAGTCATACCCTGTTGGTTGCAAGTTGTAATCATCCCCTTCTTCTTCAATTTGGAAAGAAAATACCTGACTTTCTTTTCAGACCATTTCCAACGCTTCATCAAAAACGATATGGATGCCGGATATTGACCTCTTGTATAAGAGATTTCTCGACCTCCGATGAGTTCGCTATACGCCTCGTCGGTTGCATCAAATCGTGCTGACTGAATCAAGTCAAGCCACGCTTCGCATTCCGAAAACTCACGGGCAACTTTCCACATTTCATTCGAGAAAAACCTGCGGCTTAGTCTCAAAAATCCTTCTTCCATAGTTTTAGAATCTTACGTTAGTCAACTGCCTGTTATTAGAGAACACTGCCCATTTACCATTTCCACTATCAACAAGGCGAAGATCCTTCACTTCTCCAAATCGTTTTTTGTTTCCACAAAGGTCAACGATCCATCCGGCCTCTTTACTCGGGTGCGGACGGATGGCACGGCCGACTATTTGATACCACAGTGCCAAAGACATCGTAGGACGTGCCATGACAATCGTATCCAGTTCTGGGTAATCAAATCCGGTAGTAAGTACGCCGACATTGGCCACGACCGGAATTTCTCCGGCCTTGAATGCCTCAAGAATACTCTCGCGCTCTTTCTTTGGGGTTTCTCCTGAAACGATGGCCGCTCCGGGAATAGACCAGGTAAGGCGTTCAGCTTCTTTCAAAAACCTCGTGAAGACCAATATACCTTTTCGTTTTATCCCGCTTTTAGGGTTCATTAGTCTTTGTACAATGCTGACCAGAAACCCGTAAAAATCGATACGCTCATACTCCTTTACGACAGACTTGTCTGTGTAGTCGGCTCCGGTCGTGTTTACCTTCAGATTAAGTTCATTCCATCCTAAAGGGTTCATTTCATAATAATTCAGTTTTGACAGATAACCCATATCCAAAAGGGTGGAGATTTGAACCTGATAAATGACCTCAGAGAATACACAAGGCCGGGTCCGAGTGATAAACTTCAACATACTGCCAAAATCCCTGCTTGATGCAAGGCGGTAAGGTGTAGCCG
>OLJF01001518.1_pt1 | contig 14093 bp, 10 predicted proteins | sample 1609751 | NCBI WGS metagenome assembly OLJF01 (sample SAMEA4350171, study PRJEB24818) | metagenome | biome: human; feature: gut; material: faeces | place: Denmark | collected 2013-09
GTTTACAGGACTTGAGATTGATACAGTTAGAAATTTTTTAGATCAGTCTGATAATATTCAAAAATTCAAAAACGAATTTGAATATGTCGGAATAATACAAAAAGAAGAAACATTTAAAATAATTGATAAAAATATTTTGTCCCAAAATTCCGATATAACTTTAATTGATGCCATAAATTTATTTATGGAAATAAAAAATTGTAAACTATCGTCTTGGTCTAAAAAAACTTATAAATCATTTATTAATTCTCAAATACTTCCATATTTTAAGAAATACAAATTAAAAGATATAACAATACAAGATATTGAACAGTTTAAATTGAGCATGAAAGAAAATGGGATAACAGAGAGAAGAATAAAAAATGTTTTGACATTACTTAATCAAATAATTAAACACTTTCAAAAAGAAGGTTTTATTGATAAAACTTGTTGTTTTGAAGTCAAAAGAGTGAAAAATATATCAAAAAGAGAAGTCCAAATACTATCCAATAAACAACTGAAGCAATTATTTCGGGTTTTAAAGAATCGCTATCCTTATCTTTTACCATTGGTTGAGAAAATGATTATAACAAAACAACCCTTAAACAGTATTTTAACAGGTGATGAAAATAAAAAAGAAATCATGAAACGAAGAATTAGAAAAGATTTTTATAAGGTAAAACAGCAACTAGGACTAGAAAATTACATTATTAATGATTTAAGGTTCTGTCAAAAATGTGTAAATAAGTTTTAAAAGTCGTGTAAAAAATGTGTGATTATATATCAAGAGTGCTGTAAAAAATGTACAGTTTGTGTTAGAATATTTGTGTTATTATGAGGGATTTAAGCATGCAAAGATACGCACTAAAACATCTGATTGATTGGAAAAACAAAAAAAATCATAAACCTTTGGTTATACAAGGCGCAAGGCAAGTTGGTAAAACTTGGTTAATGCAGGAATTTGGGAAAAAGTATTATGAGCAAGTTGCATATATTAACTTTGATGTAGATGTAAAAAGCAGAGAGATTTTTGATGTCGACTATGATACTGAGCGTTTAATTATGGATATAGGTCTTGCAACAAAGACAAAAATTAATGCGGAAAATACTTTGATAATCTTTGATGAAATTCAAGAATGTCCAAGAGCCTTAACTTCACTTAAGTATTTTAGAGAAAATGCTCCTCAATACGATATTATAGTTGCAGGAAGCTTGTTAGGTGTTGCTTGTCATGAAGGGACGGGTTTCCCTGTTGGTAAGGTTTCATTTATGAATCTTTTCCCATTAAGTTTTGAAGAATTTTTATTAGCAATGGGAGAAGGAAGGTTTGTTGAACTTTTAAATAAAAAAGATTTTAAAACAATAAAACTATTTAATAACAAGTATGAAAAGCTCTTAAAACAATATTGTTATGTTGGAGGAATGCCTGAAATTGTACAAGATTTTGTTGAAAACAAAGATTTTGAAAGTGTTAGAAATCTGCAAAAAGAAATTCTCTCTGCTTATGAAGAAGATTTTACAAAACATATTCCCACTAATACAGTTGCTAAAATAAGGTTATTATGGAAATCTATTCCGGCACAGTTAAGTAAAGAAAATAAGAAATTTATATATGGAGCAGCAAAGGAAGGAGCTCGTGCAAGAGATTTTGAAGCTGCTTTGTCTTGGTTAATTAATAGTGGCTTAGTATACAGAGTAAATAAAATTACAAAACCTGATTTACCAATTACTGCTTACGAAGATTTCAACTCATTTAAGTTATTTGTGCTGGATGTTGGTCTATTAGGTGCAATGACAGATTTACAAGCAGATACGATTATTGACGGTAATCGTATATTTGAAGAATTTAAAGGAGCTATAGCCGAACAATATGTTTTACAACAATTTAAGACAATTAAAGATTTACCAGTCTTTTATTGGTCTAATGAAACCAGCAGGGCTGAAATTGACTTTGTTATCCAAATAAAATCTGATGTTGTTCCTGTTGAAGTAAAGGCGGAAAGAAACTTACAAGCTAAAAGTTTGAAGGTTTATATAGAAAAATTTAAACCCAATTATGCAATAAGAACGTCAATGGCAGATTATAAGAAAACAAATAGTCTTATAGATATTCCAATGTATGCAATAGAAATAATTAAAGAGGAATTATGATAAAAAAAATTATAATAAAAAATTACAAACAATTTGAGAATTTTAGTCTTGAACTAAACCCTGATATTAACATAATAGTTGGGAATAATGAGGCTGGTAAAACAACTCTTTTTGAGGCTATAAATCTTGGGCTTACACAAAAGCTCAATGGTAGAATGATTGCACAAGAACTTACGCCATATCTTTTTAATTTAAATGCAAGGGATTTGTACTTGAAGGATTTGCAAGAGAATGCAAAAACCGCAAAACTACCTGAAATACTTATTGAGATATACTTTACTGACAATATTAGCGGAGATTTTAAGGGAAGCATAAATTCATTAAAAGAAGATTGTGCGGGTGTCTCTTTAAGAATATGTTTTGACAGTGATTTTCAAAAAGAGTACGAAAAATATATAATTGAACCGGAAAAAGTAAAAGAAATTCCCATAGAATACTATAAAGTTGAATGGTATAGTTTTGCAAGTAATACATTTAGATTTTTAGAATTACCTGTAAAATCGCATCTAATTGGAAATGTTGAGCATCGTTATATACAAGGACCAGATAAATACATAGCTGAACTAGTTGGAGATTATTTAGATGATACTCAAAAATCATTACTTGCTTTAAAATATCGACAATTAAAAGAAGAATTCACAAGCGATGAAAAAATTAAAAACATTAATGATGAGTTTAAAAGTACAGGAACACCCATATCAGATAAAAATGTCCAGATTTCAATTGATATATCTGCGAAGAATTCTTGGGATTCTATATTATCATTATATTTTGATAATATCCCTTTTAAATTTATCGGCAAAGGGGAACAAAATTCTGTAAAAATAAAATTGGCATTAAAAGAAAAGCTTGAACAATCAGATATAATTATGATTGAAGAACCTGAAACAAGTTTATCTTTTTCAAATTTAAATAAATTAGTAAGTGTTATTTCCAAAACATGTGCCGGTAAACAATTACTAATTAGCACTCACAGTTCTTTTGTCGCAAATAAAACTGGTATTGATAAATTAATTCTATTAAACAAGAATGAAAGTTTTAAAATTGGTGATTTATCCACAGACACATATAAATATTTTAAAAAATTGTCTGGTTATGATACTTTGCGTATGATACTTGCAACTAAAAGTATTTTGGTAGAAGGACCATCTGATGAATTAATTGTCCAAAAGGCATATTATGATACATACGATAAGTTGCCAATAGAAGAAGGTACAGACGTAATAGCTGTTTCATCTTTAGCATTTAAGAGATTTCTTGAAATCGCAAAAGTGTTAAAACTTAATACGGTTGTGGTCACAGACAATGATGGTGATATAGAAACACTAAAAGAAAAATATTGTGATTATTTAAATGAAGAAAACATAAAAATATGTTTTTCAACAGATACAAGTCTTAATACTTTAGAGCCAAACATGTATGCAGCAAATGGATATAATAAATTAAAGTCTTTGTTTACAAGACCAACTAACGATACAGAAGAACAATTTAAAAAATTTTTTATATCAAAAAACAATAAAACAGAAGTTGCATTAACTATTTTTGATGCAGAAAAAGGAGCTGTCGATTTTCCACAGTATATAAAAGATGCCATTAAAAAATAATATTTTAATACACTCAACAGCAGGTTCTGGTAAAACAACTTGTCTGGTAAAAGTTGCATTAAACAATGCGAATAAAAAGATTTTAATAACAACTTATACAAGAAATAATATTCAGGAAATTAAAAATAAATTTGTTGAATTAAATGGCTATGTTCCCAATAATGTAGAAATTATAACTTGGGAAACATTTTTGCTTAAAAATTGCATAAGACCATATCAAAATCTTATGGGGTTTGAAGATAGAATTTATCAAGTTCATTTCACAAATAAGGATCCGCATTTGAAGGTAAGTAGTAATGGTAAATATTATTACACAATAAAGAAAAGTAATGACATTCAGCGATATTATTTAACTTCAAATGGTAGAATTTATTCTTGCAAAATATCTGAATTTGCTGATGATTGCCATAAAATGGTAAAAGGTAAAATGCTTCAGCGAATTGAAGAATGCTACGACTATATTTTCGTAGATGAGGCTCAAGATTTTGCCGGATATGATTTTGAAATTATGAATTTGATATTAAAATCTAAAAATATAAAATCAATTATTGTGGCGGATAAAAGGCAAAATACTTTTGATACGCACTATTCAAAGAAAAATAAAAAATATGCTGAAAACATTATAGAATGGTTTAAGTTTTTAGAAAATAAAAAACTCGCAAAATTAAACTATTTGAATAATACTTGGCGTTGCAATCAACATATTTGTGATATTGCAGATTCTTTATATCCAGAATTGCCAAAATCCATATCTAAAAATAAAATTACAACAGAACATGATGGATTATTTTACGTAAAAAATGACAATTTAAAAAAATACTTAAATCGGTATAAGCCAGTTGTTTTGGCGTATTGCAAAAATTCATGCAATGATTTAGAACCTAATATAAAGACAATAAATTTTGGAATATCAAAAGGATTAACTTTTGATAGGGTTTTAATAAGGCCAACAGAAAAAATTATGGATTTTCTTAAATATGGTAGCATTCCGGAGAAAGCAAAAGAAAAGCTCTACATTGCTATAACAAGAGCACGATATAGTGTAGGTTTTATTGTTCCTAATGAAGTAGATTTAGATTCTTTTTATAATAAAAAGATTATCGAATGGAGCGAATAATTATTCTTAAACTTGACTGAAAGCGATAGTTTTGGGAGTCGAATTTAATTATTTTGTAATGTATTTTTGTAGGTGATTTTGCTATTGTTCAAATATACTAAACCTTTCCGACTCTATTCCGACTTAAATTTGGACTTTTCAAATGGGACTTTTTTGTCCTTTATCTAAAATCGCTATAATCCCGTCAGTGATTAAGTTTTAGATGACTTGTTTAAATTCGGGTTAAATTTTTGCTGGACAAAAAGAGTAGAAAAAGACCAATTTGAGTAATTACAGTCAATTTGAAAAATACCGCGAATATTCAAACACACTGCCTAATTGAGACTATTATTCTATAACTCAAATGTCTCATTAAACCTTATTCAGCTTTTGAAGTATTAAATCTGTATCCGTTAATAAATTCAAAATTTGATGAAGTAATTAATCAGGATATATGCAGATTAAATTTATCGATAATTGAGTATGTTATTCAAAAAGCAAATATAGTAATTCCTGCTTGGGGAGTTGAGAAAAAATATAATAGAGATATGACAAATATAATAAAAGAAATTAAAAATATGTGTAAGACTAAAGAAGTTAAAATTATAGTTAATAAGTTTCCGTGTCATTTTTCTGTACAATGCACAAGTTTAAATAGAAATCATGAGCTTGTAACATATAATTTTTAATTTTTTATGTTAAAATATAATTACATTCGGGGCGTTAGCGCAGTTGGTAGCGCACGACACTGGCAGTGTCGGGGTCAGGGGTTCGAATCCCCTACGCTCCACCATTTAAAAAAAGAACCTTGAAAAAGGTTCTTTTTTATTGCTATAATTGCGTTTTAAAAAGTTCGAGCAAATATTGTGCTCTAAAATTTATGACTATAAAATTCTCTGAAATAACATACTGATGTGGCTTGTAAGGTCTTCGACTCTGCTAAGCCTTTTAAAAATTTATAAAACCCCAAATGGCTGTTTTTCTCTTAATTTAAATTCTTCAAGAATATTACTGCAAATTACCCTCAACCTTGCATCTTCATTGGATTCAGGAAATAAATAACTTTGCGAAATATTTTTATTTTTTAAATAAACCAAACAATCTTCTTTTAAACCTGCTGGAATAATAAATTTAATTAACATATCGCCATATATACTGTAATCGATATCGTTAATATTTGACATATATCCACTGTTTCGTGAAAAACCATAAGAAGAAAATATTGCATTTTCTATATTTGTATAATACTTGTTTATCCAAAAATTAGGAGCATATAAAAATTTGCCCTTTTGTCTTTTAACTCTGATATTTTCTTTTTTTTGAAAATCATGCAAACTGAGTTGACACACAAAATTTGCATAGCAAGCTTTATTTGTTAATGATTTTCTACTATAATCAAGCGCAATTTCATCACTATCAAATTTGTAATTAAATTTTACAATTCCATTGTCTACATTACAAAAGTAAAGACTAAAAATATTAAATGCCCAGAGAACTCCATCTTGTTCAAAATCTTTTTCACACGCAAAAAATAATCCAATATCTTTGCTTTCAGTAACATCCATTAATTCAGTTTTTAATCCGTAATGTTGCATTAAAGACAACAAATGTAAATTTCCGTTATGAGCAAGACCAGTTTTTATTTTAAAACTGTCAATAAATTCCTGTCTAAAAGATTTATTGCCTGTTGCACATTCATCCAGGTACCATAAGTAATCATAACCTAATTCATCAAGTAAGTTTTCTATACTGCTTTTTAACTTCCAATCTTGAGATTGCCCTCTGAATAGCCAACGTTCATTAAAATTGCAGTTTTGGATGTCCTCGACATTACTAATAGTTATAATTTTAAAACCTAAGTTTTGATTTAACATAAGTATTGTATAGCATAAAAATATGCTTATCTAAAGTTAATCATAAAAAAAGATGAAATGAACGTAAATAAGCTAAAAAAAGAACCCAACGCTAAAAACACAATTGATATAATTGTTAAGGATATTCCAGAAAGTGTAATGTGAGAACTTGCGATTGCTACACTTGAAGGGGCTAAGAAATTTTATGAAGATCCGGAAAACGTAAGAAAATTTGAAGAATGGCGAAAGAATAGAAAAACTCTTAGGCATTAATGTGATATAATTACCATATGGATAAAACAAAAAACGATAACCAATCTATTAAAAAAACAGTCTGATTTAGAAGATGATAATTTGCCCTACACAATATGGGTAACGCAAAAAGAAAAAGAATTTCTTGAATATACAAGAAAACATAATTTTGATTACGATAAGTTTTTTTAAAAAGTAGATTGTTCTATGCTGCAATCAAAAGATTAAAATGTAAATAAAATACTTTATTATATATATCAATATAAATTTTGTGCTGTTCAATGTGTTCGAGGAGTGAATAATATTGTCCACCATAAAATAGACTTTCAGATGAAAGTCTATTTTATTACGAAACTCGGTGATCTGCGGCACTACGAGAAGTTCTAAGACATAGACACCAAAAATAAACAAACGTCGAAATTCAATAATGACGTTGTTTCCAAAAGTGCGAGTGTAATTTCCCTTTCTTTGCTTTATAATTATTTTGGAGCGTTAGATATGCCAAACTATAAACATTATCGTGAATCAATTTCAAATGAACTTATTTCGATTAAAGATAGAGTAAGGGATTTTGTTCAACATTTTCCAGAGGACGGCAGGTATAAAGAAATTATTTTGAAAAATATATTATCAAGACATTTACCCAAAACTGTTTCTATTGGAACAGGTTTTGTAATGTGTGATAATCATGAATCGACATCACAAATTGATATAATTATTTATGACAATAAAATTCCTCCCTTATTTCAAATTGATGATTTTGTTATTGTAGTTAAAGAAAGTGTAGTTGGTATAATTGAAGTTAAATCAACAATAAGGAAAAACGAATTTAGGGAAATAAATCAAAAAGCACATAAAAATGGAGAAATGATAGTTCATGGCAGTTCCCGTTTTATCTTTAATGGAATATTCGGGTATGAATCAGATTTGAAAATTGAAGATAGCAATCTTTCTGTTTCAATTAAAGATTCTCTAAAAGATAATCATGGACGAGTAGGACATATTTGCTTTGGTAAAGATATTTTTATGCAACATTGGTATCGCGATTCACAACGCAATTTTACCAATAATGAACATTGTGGTTTTTATAAAATAAAAGACCTTGCTTTTGGCTATTTTATCTCAAATTTATTAGAATCAATACTTATAAATATTAATCAAAATGGTTGTTATGGGTATAATTGCGTTCAACATACAGACGTCTTTTATCAGTACTTATATCCATTAATAGAAAATGGCGGAAAAGAAAATTATTCAATTGAAAAATGGAAATTATTATTAGATTAGGCGATTTTTTTATTATCAATCAAATAAGTCTTTTGTGTTAATGTTTAATGCATGTGCAATTATGTCTAGTTTTTCTATAGTAATATTCATTTTATTTGCTTCCAACTTGCTTATATATGAATTATCGAAACCTGCTTTAAGTGAAAGTTCTTCTTTTTTTAAATGAAGTTTTTCTCTGTATTTTTTTACATTTTTAGCTATCAATTTTTTACTGTTTTGTTTCATTTTTTTATGATGAGACATTTTATTTAAAATATACAGGAATGACAGTCCATATTTATCTCTTGACTGATAGCAGCTATCAGGTTTTATAATTTTTTTAAAAGGAGGATTTAATTATGAAAAATATTACTGGAGAAAATAATAAACTTGTATTTGTATTGAAAGACGGCAGTGAAGTCACTGAATTTACGGGAAAAGAAACAGAACTTTTGGAAAATTTCCCTTTAATGGTTCAGGGAAACAATAATATGGTTAGAATTAAAGTTGACAAAAGAGACGATATTGAAAAATTTTTAAATAAAAAGGGGTTGGCGGTTTACATGTTCGGACATAATAATACCGTTAATATAGGAAAACTTTTATGCCCTACAAATCCTGCATTGGGTCTTACGGGACTTGCCATAAACATCGGAAACCCGCCTGAAGATACTATTGAACCCGGGGTAAACAGATATGCAAGTAATTGTAATATAAATATTGGTGATAACGTTATAGTTTGCGGCGCGAGACTATTTTTACAGGACGATAATTCTTCGATTTCAATCGGTAATGACTGCATGATTTCTTGGGGAATTGATATTTGGTGTACAGATGTTCATACAATCACAGATTTAGAGGGCAATCCTTTGAATTTCGGTAAAAGCATTGAGATAGGAAACCATGTCTGGATAGGAAGAGATGTCAAAATCGGTAAGAATACAAAGATTTCTGATGACAGTATTGTCGGCTGGGCAAGCGTTGTTACCAAAAAATTTGATGAACCGAATGTTATTGTTGCGGGAAATCCTGCCAGAATTGTAAAACGTGAAATTAATTGGGATTTTCACGATTTACAGAATTATCAACTGAACAGAATGAAGAAAAACTGTTAAAACAAGCTTAATTGTTCTGAATTATCTTTTTCTTGATAGGCTCTGTCGAATTTACTTAATTTAAGTAAATCATCTTTGATTTTTATAAGGAATGGCGATATCGGAAGGTTTTTAAACATTCCGAGCCATTTCCTTTTTACCGCATGAGTTAGAAACAAACGTTCTTTGGCTCTTGTCATTCCGACATATAAAAGTCTGCGTTCTTCTTCGATTTCTTTTTCTTCTTTTGCGCGGTACAGCGGCAGAATTTCGTTTTCCAACCCTGCAATGAACACGCATTTGAACTCAAGCCCTTTTGATGCGTGAAGTGTCATGAGAGTAATCCTGTCCGCTCTTTTATCAAGTGTGTCGGCTTCTGTCAAAAGTGATACTTCATGGATAAATTCGTTTTTATCTTTTGAAGTTTTGGCAGTATTAATGAGGTATTTCAGAATATAATCATCAATTTCCGAATTACTGTTTTTAAGCTGTTCGCAAATCGGTTCATCATCGTTTAAGCTGTTTATTAATTCCATAACAGGTTTTTGTTCACAAAGAAGATCGTTTGAAAGTTTAACAAACGGCATGCCTGTTCTTTTAAGAGCCTCAATAATCGGCGGAAGTTGTGAGGATGTACGGTAAAGGATTGCAAAATCCGAGAATGAGTAATCGCATTCACCGCCGTCGGTTCTTTGCGAATCAATAGAGAAGAAACTATGACCGCCTATAAGATTTTCAATTGTACTTGCAATAAATTCCGCTTCTGCTTTGTCAGTGGGAGCTTTGTGGATTGTAATTTTTTCATGCGGTTTATCAAATTTCGAAACAATATTAAAGCAGTTAATCATCTGATTTGAAGCATCTACAATACTGTTTGTGGAGCGGTAGTTGTTTTTAAGATTAATAACCTGTGTTTCAGGATAATCCTGTGTGAAATTATTAAAGAATTTTGCATCACCGCCTCTAAATCCGTAAATTGCCTGATTAGGATCGCCTATTACAAATATATTGCCATCTTGCGGGACAAGCAGACGGATTAACTTATACTGGTTTTCGTCAATATCCTGATACTCATCGACTGATACGTATTTGAAACGGCTGCGGTAAGTATTGAGGATGTCTTCATTTTCTGTGAGCAGTTTTACTGTCATAATAATTAAATCGTCAAATCCGAGTGCATTTTCAAGAAGTTTTTCATCTTTGCACAAAGCTTTTTCCTGCTCTGACATTACCGTAAAATCTTCGTTAAGCCCTGCGCGTTCATAGTTTTCTTTAAGAATTGAAAAGCACAGCGAGTGGAATGTGTGAATATTTAAAAGACTTGCTTTATTTTCCAAAATCTTGTTAAGCCTTTCTCGCATTTCCTGTGAAGCTCTGCGGGTAAAGGTTATTGCAAGACAGTTTTCGGGCTGAATACTTTTGTCTTTGATAAGATGCGCAATTCGTTGTGTTAAAACAGTTGTTTTTCCCGATCCCGGACCTGCAACAATAAGAAGCTGAGAATTTTCATTTTTTACTGCACTTTGCTGGTATTCGTCCAGCCCTGATTTTTTTTGAGGTGAAACAGATTGTTCTTCTTGTTTAGAAGCCGGAACAGGCATTAAAATTTGCTGTTTTACCGGTGTTTCTTTCGGTAAATCTATTGCAAGTTTTAGGTTTATGGCATTTTTTTTCCCGAGTTCATTTTCTTCAAATAATCTTATAACGCCGTATTCTCCGTCATAACCGGCATGTTTAATTACTTTGCCCTGCCTTAATCGCGAAACAGCCTCTCCGAGAAGTGTTGATGATTTAGAGATTTCATCAACGGGAACGTCCTGCAAGATTGCAAGTTCCGAGCCGAAAGTATTTATTAACCTTTCATATTCATAAACTACGGATTTGCTTGAGGGACCTACGCCGTTAATCTCTGAAATTATTTCCTGCAAAGGTACAAGGCTGAATACTTTTCCTGCTGTTGAAGGCGGAGTGATAATTTCTTTTCTGTCAGAAAGTTCGTTTACACGGTAAGAAACCCCGATAGTCATCGGCTTTCCGCAGACAGGACAAATTCCGTTGTGTTTTTTTGTTTCTTCCGGCGTCATACAAACATTACATTTTCTGTGACCGTCCTCATGGTATTTCCCTTCTTCGGGGAAAAATTCAACTGTTCCCGTATAGCCATCGCCTGTTTTCAGTGCATTCATAATTGAGTAATAATTCGGGTCTGTGCTGAAAACAGTTGCTTCTCTCGCGAGTTTTGATGCTGAATGTGCATCTGAATTTGAAACAAGTCTGAATTTATCCAGTTTGGAAACATGCCAGTTCATTTCCGGGTCTGATGAAAGTCCTGTTTCAACTGCAAAAATATGCTCGGACAAATCACCGTAACAGTCTTCTATGGAGTCAAACCCTGATTTTGAACCTAATACCGAAAACCACGGAGTCCATATATGTGCAGGGATTATGTATGAATTTTCTCCCGATTCAAGAACTGTTTCAAGCAAGTCGCGCGAATCCAGACCTAATATAGGGCGACCGTCTGATTTAATGTTGCCGATTGCATCAAGTTTATTTCTGAAATTCTCTGCGGCATCTAAATTCGGAACGAACACAACGTGGTGAACTTTTCTTGTTTTATCCCATTTTTTATAAATTGTAGAAATTTCAACGGTTAAAATAAATTTCACGGAAGCTCCGATTTCACGTTCAATTTCGGGCTTTAAACGGAATGTTCCGTCATCATACTGCACAAGTTTTTCTTTTATTTCGGCAAACCATGCAGGATGTGTAAAATCTCCCGTTCCTATTAGACTTAATCCCTTTTTCTTTGCCCAGATTGCAAGCTCCTCAAGCGTTAAACTCCTGCTTGTAGCTCTTGAGTATTTTGAGTGGATATGTAAATCGGTATAGTAATACATTTTTGCTCCTTAAAATTTAAATTTTGTTGAAAAATTCAACTGTGAACGTGTCGGAGCAGTGTTTTCAGAATAAATCTGACTTGCTCCGATATCAAAATTCATTCTGTCGTCTTTGAACGGTTTAAGACTGAACACTACTTCATTTTTTTTGTTTTTGTCCAGAAAGCTTGTTGAATAAATACTTTGCAGTGAAATATGACTGTTTATTTTGTATTCTGGCGAGAAAGAAAAAGTTCCTTTACCCTGTTGGTTTAGAGGTGTAAAGGCTGCATTTTTATATGAAGTATTTATTGAAAATTTATTTTTTTGATATGTTGTAAACAATGTGTTTGTTTGCGAATACTTGTCGGGCGCTATTGTGCTGTCGTATTTTGTTCCGTATGAAAAATTTCCGCGTTTCTTTTCTCTTTTGAATGATTTTGATTGTTTGGAATACGGATTTTTATTCATATATTCGTAAGCGTTTTGCGGTGAAATATGAAAATCGTTTTCTTTTTTTAAGTCGTAGCTTTTTGCTGCAGGAAGTTTTTTAGTGTATTGAGAAAAAGAGTTATTATCCTGCTGTAAATATATTTCATCTTCCGCTGATACTGCCGTACAGAAACACATAAAAAAGAAGAAAATTAAAATAAATCTTTTCATATCCATAATCTGATTATACACTAAAATTATTTCACATGAAGTGCGATGATTAAACCTGAGATTAATATTAAAGATATGACAGAAGATATTCCGACAAATATCCAGTATAGTGAGACTTTCTTTTTTGGCTTTTTGCAAACCATTACTGATGACTGCTTTTTGGGTGTTTTATTTTTTTTGGATTTTGTGACGGTTTTTTGTTTGGCTTCAGTGTATTTTTCAGAAAGACTTTTTTGTTTCTTTTTGCCTGTTACAAGAAGTTCTGTATCATAGCGGAGTTTTAAAATATTTGCACTTGCTCCGCGGTTGTAAACCGAATAACTTATCGCAGCTTCAAATGCTCTTTGAAGGCATTCTAAAGCTGTCATGCCGTCTTTTTTAACGCTTGATGAATGAACCGCATTATTGCCATGTTTTTTCAGAAAATATAAATCATCTATAAATTCTTTTTCCTGTTCGCCGCCTGTTGAACAGTCTTTTAATGTTGCAAGCATGTCATCAAAAGTATTTTCTGTGCTTCTTGCAGTCCCCAGAACTTTTTTGCAGACCTGTTCACCAAACCTTCTGGTCTGCCCCATGCATTGTTCAAAATATTCATCCCTGTAAAGCTTTTCGGCTTCGGTAATTATTTCAAACAAATCTTTATCAACATTTTTTAAAAAGTCGAAATTTGTGCTCATATAATAAATAATATCACATTAATTAAAAAAGCGGGAGCTTTTTATGCTCTCGCTTTTTATTTATAACCAAAGCGGCGGACGGAGCGGCTACGCTCCTGTGGAAATTCTTCCCGGAACTACAACTCCGCCTTTTAAATTCTTTTTGTAGAATTCTACATGCGGCTGCAATACGCTGTCAAGAACTTCGGGGAATGATTTGTTTTCAGTAATTTTTTCAACAATTTCCTGATAAACGGTTGCGAATGCTCTTAATTGTGTTAAAGCACCTGCTGCTTCGGGAGTTAAGCCCATTTTTAAAGTTTTAGCAGTTTCAAGGAAGAATGCGCCTGTTACTTCATAAGATTTTGTCAGGGCATCAATATAGCTTTCGGCATTTTCTCTGCAAACGCCGTTATCTTCGGGAACTGTTAATGCGAATGCAAATTTATTTGCAGGGTTAAAGTGAGCTTCTGCCGAATGGTGCATTGCATCCGGAACTTTTGCTACTTGTTTTAGTGTGTCTTTTACAGATTCATTTTGCATTTGAGCGTGCCAGTAAACTGTGTTTTCAAAGATTGAACCCATATATTGATGAAT
>OLJF01001530.1_pt1 | contig 13992 bp, 12 predicted proteins | sample 1609751 | NCBI WGS metagenome assembly OLJF01 (sample SAMEA4350171, study PRJEB24818) | metagenome | biome: human; feature: gut; material: faeces | place: Denmark | collected 2013-09
TCCTCTATGATCTGTATCTCTCCGTTTGTTCTTTTTTATTGCGCCTGCGCCCTCTGAGACCTACACTAGTTCGCTCGTCGCCAGCGTCGGATGTGTATAAGAGATAGTAATAGGACTATATCTGGCAGGCTCAGGAAAGGAGCCGCTGTTATGTCGCGCAAAGAAGGCCAGAAACGCAAACTGCTTGTTCTTTTGGAGATCCTCGCCCGGGAAACTGACGAGAAGCACCCCTTGAGTGTTCCCCAGCTGGTGGAAAAATTGCAGGAGCACGGCGTCGTCGCCGAGCGCAAAAGCGTCTACGATGACCTGAACACCTTAAACAACCTGCCCGACACCAAATATGAGATCGTGCAGCAGCGCGGGCGCGGCGGCGGCTACTATATGACCGAGGCTCCGTTTGAGCTTGCCGAGCTCAAGCTGCTCGTCGATGCCGTCTACGCCAGCAAATTCATCACGGCGCGCAAATCCAAAATCCTGATCGACAAGCTCGGCCAGTTCACCTCCACATACCGGCAGGAGGAGCTGGACCGTAAGGTACTGGTCAGCGGGCGTATCAAGAGCACCGACGAGAAGATCCTGTACACCGTCGATGCGCTGCACGCCGCCATCACGGCAGGGGAGCAGGTCACCTTCAAATACTGCGACTGGAACCTGCAAAAGCGGATGGCCCCGCGCCACGACGGCCAGCTCTACCGCGTCAGTCCGTGGGTGCTCGTGTGGGAGAGCGGCAACTATTATCTGATCGCCTACACCGAGGGGCGGCTCAAGCACTACCGCGTCGACAAGATGCAGAACGTTCACCAGCTGCCCGACACGACCCGCGAGGGTGCCGGAGAATACGCCAATTTCGACGTCAATACGTATATGCAGCAGATGTTCGGCATGTTCAACGGCCCGCTCAAGCGGGTCACGCTGCAATGCGAGAACCGCTTTGCCGGGGCGATGATCGACCGGTTCGGCACCGCGCCGATCCTGACGCCCTGCGCCGACGGCGAGCACTTTACGATGACCGCCGAGATTCAGGTCAGCCCGCAGTTCTTCGGCTGGGTGGCCGGGTTCGGCACCGGCGTCGTTGTCTCCGGCCCGCCGGAGGTCCGCGCCGAAATGAAGAAAACGCTGGATCAACTGCAGGAACTTTACCGCTGATTTGCAATACCGGCGTAAATATGGTAAAATAGATTGTTTAAATCTATCACCGTAGGGAGGGCATCACCTCTTGCTGGAAAAGAACCAACGCTTCAAAAGCCTTTTGTATGTGCTGGCGGACGCGGCACTGCTTTTCATCGGCTTTTTGCTTGCCAACTATATCCGTTTCAATTACGTCCGCTACTTTGAGCCGGGCGGCGCAGGGCCTGCGCTGGCCGTGGCCCGGGACCCGCGCAACATCATTGCCGGGCTGGCCACGTCGCTGGTGCTCGTGCTCATCTACTGGGTCGCCGGTATCTACAGCACCACGCGGCTGCGCGGCCTGGCCGAGCGCTGCACCAAGATTGCCGTCATCAACGCGGCGGGACTGTTGATCTTCATTGGTGCTTTGTATCTGATGCACCTGGACGACTACTCCCGTATCGTACTGGCGCTGTTCTACATCCTCGGCACGGCAGGCGTCGTGATCGAGCGTATGGTCCTGCGCTGGGTAGACCGCGCCCGCCGACGCAAGGGGCTGGGTCTGCGCCATATCCTGCTGGTGGGCGGCGGTAAATCCGCCGCGCTCTATCTGCGCGCGCTCGAGCACAACCCCTACTACGGCTTTGTCGTGGACGGCTATCTGGCCGGAATCGAAGAACCGGGTCTTGGTGTGCGCTACATGGGCAGCTATGATGCGCTGTCCGCCCGGCTCGACGAGGTTGCCGTCGATGAGGTCGTCGTAGCGCTGGAGGCTGACGAGATCGAATTGCTGCCCCATGTTTTTGCCGCCTGCGACAAAAACGGCGTGCGCATCACGATGGTACCGTTCTACAGCGACTATCTGCCCGCCCGACCCACCATTGACGTGCTGGACGAGTGCAAGCTCATCAATGTGCGGCAGACGCCGTTTGACAATCTGCTCAACGCCGCTGTCAAGCGCGGGCTTGATATTATCGGCAGCCTGATCCTGATCATTCTGACCAGTCCTGTCATGCTGGTCACGGCCATCGGCGTCAAGCTGTCCAGCCCCGGGCCGGTCATCTTCAGGCAGGAGCGCATCGGCCTGAACAAAAAGCCCTTCATGATGTACAAGTTCCGCTCGATGCGGGTCAATGTGCAGCAGGAGACCGGCTGGTCCACCGACTGCGACCCGCGCAAGACCCACTTCGGCAGCTTTATCCGCAAGTTCAGCCTGGACGAGCTGCCCCAGTTCTTCAACGTGCTGAAAGGGGATATGTCCCTCGTCGGGCCGCGGCCCGAGGTGCCCTACCATGTGGAGCATTTTAAAGAGGAGATCCCGCGCTACCTTGTGCGCCAGCAGGTCCGCCCCGGCTGCACGGGCTGGGCGCAGATCCACGGCCTGCGCGGCGACACCGACATTGCCGAGCGCATCCGCTACGACATCTGGTACATCGAAAACTGGACCGTGGCGCTGGACATCAAGATCATCTTCCGCACCGTGTTCGGCGGCAAGATGGTCAACGACGAAAAACTACAATAACGCCCTGTGCGTTACCGGACGGGAGTGTCTGTAATGAGCAAAAAGGAGCCCAAGGTCGCCATCGTTCACGACTGGCTTGTCGGCTACGCCGGCGGGGACCGCGTTGTGGACGCCATGAAGCGCGTTTTCCCCGATGCCGTCATCTACACCCTTGTGTACGACCCCAAAAACATGCCCGAGCACTTTAAAAACTATGACATCCGCACGAGCTGGTTCCAGAAGGTGCCCTTCTCCAACAGGCTGTACAAGGCCATGCTGCCGCTGATGCCCCGCGCGTTTGAGGCGTTCGACCTGACCGAGTACGATCTGGTGCTGTCGTCGTCCTCCTCCTGTTCCAAAGGCGTCATCACCCGCCCGGATGCCGTACACATCTGCTACTGCCACACGCCGATCCGTTATGTGTGGGATTTTTACTACACCTACCGCGACAACGCCAACTGGCTGGCGAAGCTCGTCATGCCCGGCCAGATGCACAAAATGCGCATCTGGGACAAGTGCGCCGCGGACCGCGTGGATTATTTCATCGCCAACTCGCATTATATCGCCCAGCGCATCAAAAAATATTACCGGCGTGACAGCGATGTCATTTACCCCTGCTGCCACATCAACGAGTCGCCTTTTGTCGAAAAGGAGGACTTCTACCTGACCGTGGGCCGTTTGACCTGGTACAAGCGCGTGGATCTGGCCGTGCAGGCCTGCACGCGCCTTAACAAGCGCCTCGTCGTCATCGGCGGCGGGGGAGAGCTGGACAAGCTCAAGGCCATGGCCGGGCCGACCATCGAGTTCAAGGGCGGCGGTCTGTCCGACGAAGAAGTGCGCAGCTACTACCTGCGCGCGAAGGGCTTCCTTTTCCCGGGTGAAGAGGACTTTGGCATCACCCCCGTCGAGGCCCAGAGCGCGGGCACGCCGGTGCTGGCCTTTGGCCGCGGCGGCGCGTGCGAGAGCGTGCTGCCCGGCAGGACCGGCTACTGGTTTAAAGAGCAGACCGTCGAGAGCCTGGCCGACTGCATCGAACGGTTTGAGCGCGACGGCGTGGCCTGTTCCAAAGAGGAAATCCGTGAGCACAGCCGCTCCTTCAGCGAGGAACGCTTTGAGCGCGAGCTGAAGGAATACTGCCTGCGCCGCATGGCCGACTGGCAGCAGGAGCTGCTCGACTGCTCCCACTGGGAGAAGGAGGAACTGGATTGAGCCCTATCGTCATCAACGGCACGGTACTGTGTGATAATATCACCGGCATTCCGCGCTATGTCTATGAGAATGTCGTCCGGCTGGACAAGCTGATCGAGGGCACCGGCCTGGACGTCCGCATTGCCTACCGCGACGACGGGCGGCCCATCCATCTGCCGGAGCTGAAAAACATCCGGCTGGTGCCGCTCAAGTCCATCCCGTATTTTTACAATCTGGCCGTGCTGCCCGCCTACCTGCGCCGCACCCATGCGTTTTACGTGGGCCTTGCCAGCGATATGCTGCTGACCCGCCGCAGCGTCGTGGTGCTGCACGACATCCGCCCGCTGGTCATGGATACCGACAAGGGCTTTTTCCGCTTCAAGTTCTGGGTACACTGCCTGTCCACCAAATGGTTCGCCCAGCGGGTGTTCACGGTCAGCGACAACCAGCGGCACCTCATCAGCGAGAAGCTCGGCATCCCGCTGGACAAGATCGGCATCACCTACAACGGCTGGGAGCACATGAAGAACGTCACCCCCGACGAGAGCATTTTTGACAAGATGCCCGGCGTCAAAAAAGGGGAGTACTTCTACGCCCTCGGCAGTCTGGCAAAGCATAGAAACTTCAAGTGGATCCGAGAGGTCGCCCGCCGCAGCCCCTACAAGACGTTTGTCGTCGCGGGCGGCAAGGACCTGCGTGCCTTTGGCGACGACGCCGAGGCGAAGGACACCCACAATGTGTTCTACCCGGGCTATGTGTCCGATGCAGAGAACGCCGCGCTGATGAAGCACTGCAAGCTGTTTTTGCACCCCGCCGTGTTCGAGGGCTTTGGCATCCCGCCGCTGGAGGCGCTGGCCCTGGGCGCGCCGGTCGCGCTGGCCAACGCCACCTGCCTGCCCGAGCTGTACGGCGATACGGCGCGGTATTTTGACCCGTATGATTATGATGTGGATCTTGACGCGCTGGCCGCTCAGCCCGTGGCCGCGCCCGACGAGGTCCTGAAAAAGTACAGCTGGGACAAGACCGCCGAGTTCTGGCTGCACGAGATGGAGAAGTATGCAAAGCAGTGAAGCGGCAGTTCCCGCAGGGTAAGGCCCCTCAGGCCTCGCAAGCTCGGCCAGCTCCCCACCCTGTGGGGCGCCTTTCACGGGCGTACGCCCGAAAAAAGCCTCCCTTTTCAGGGGAGGTGGTCGAGCGCCAGCGATGACCGGAAGGGCTCTGGCCATTTCCCGCTGCCACATCACCTATCCCACAAAAGGAGGAGCATTATTCTTATGTTTATTATAATCACCCTGCTCCTCACCGTGCTCGTCTCCGGCATCTTCGGTGCGGTTCCTGCGGTAGTATCCCACCGCAGGGTTTCCCGCCGTGACGCTGCCTGGGCCGCCGGGCTCTGGCTGGCCGTCTGGGTGTTCGCTCTGTGCGCCTACCACCGCCCCGGGCTGACCGTCGGCTTCCACGCGTTCCGGCTCGTCGCCCTCACCGCCATGACCGGCTGGGCGGGGCTTGTCACCGCCGGGCTGCGCAGCCTCGGGCGCAAAGGGTTAAAGGCCGTCGTCCCGCTGCTGGCCGTCACGGCGCTGGGGTTGGAGGTGTTCGTCGGCAATGTGGCCTACTTCAACACCCACAGCTACACGCCATTTCAGCTCGTCGATTACCTTGACGACAACATCAACGTCGGGCGCGGCGTCGGCACGATCTCGCTCGACGAGGGCCGCACCTATCTGCGGTTCCTCGACATTGACCAGCCCATCTACAACCTGCAGTTTGACGGTCTGGTCAGCGACGACACCGAGCCGCTCCACGCCGACAGCGCCGTGATCTTCACCATTGAGGGCACCGACGCCGCCAACACCGAGCTGACCCGCTTCGGCAGCTGGCAGGTGGGGCTGCAGGCCCCGCGCACCCAGGTCATCAGCCTGGACCTGACCGGCTCCGTCGGGATGCTGACGCTGACCGCTGCCGGGTACAGCTCCACCTACGCGCAGTTCCCGGTGGCGCTGACCTTCCGCGGCATCACGGCCAACGCGCCGCGCGCGCTGGATTTCTCGATTTTGCGCTTCTGCGCGATATTTCTGGCGCTGCTGGCCGTCTACGGCCTGCGCCCGGCCAGCGGGCTGTGGCACCGCCGCTGGCTGGCGGGCAACGTCTGTGACCGCGCCGCAGCCGCCGTGCTGGGCCTTGTGCTGGCTGCCTTCGTCGTGGTCATCCCGTTCTGGGAGCCGAGCAACACCGGCCTTGCCACAAAAGATTACAACACCGCGTTCTGGGACGGGGAGAGCACGGTCAGCTTCGTCTACCAGCAGTACGGCGCGCTGGCGCACAGCCTGCTGAATGGGCGCCTTGACCTGGAGGCCGACCCGCCCGCCGAGCTGCTGGCGCTGGACAACCCCTACGATGCCGGGGCGCGCGACGCCGCGCAAATCAACGACATCCACTGGGACCACGCCTTTTACAACGGGCGCTACTACGTCTATTTTGGCATTGTACCGTGTCTTTTGTTCCAGTTGCCGTTTGAGGCACTGACCGGCATCCAGAACCTGGCCTATGCGCCCTGCATGGTCCTGCTGGGGCTGATCTTCCTCGCCGCCTGCTTCGGCGTCGTCGGGCAGGCCGTGCGCCGGTGGTTCCCGCAGGCGTCCGCCGCAGCGTACCTGCTGGCCGTGGCCGCCGTAGCGCTGGGCAGTCAGTTCTACTATCTGTTGCTGCGCCCCTACATTTATGAATATGCCATCCTCTGCGGTGCGGCGCTGCTGATGCTGGGGCTTTGGCTCTGGCTCTCCGCCGCCAGCACGCCGGTGGAAAAGCGCGGTGCGCTGGTCGTCAAGCTCGTCTTCGGCAGCCTCTGCGTGGCGCTCGTCGCCGGGTGCCGCCCCCAGATGGAGCTGTTTGCGTTTTTGGCCGTGCCCATCTTCTGGCCGCGGTACATCGGGCAGAAGCGGCTGCGCAGCCGCGCCGGGGCAGGGGAGGCCGCCGCGTTCCTGCTGCCGGTGGTGCTGGTCGCTGCCGGGCTCATGTGGTACAACGCTGCGCGGTTCGGCTCGCCCTTTGACTTTGGCGCCAACTACAACCTGACCGGCAACGATATGACCCAGCGCGGCTTCAACGCCGTGCGCATCGGCCCGGCTGTGTTCACGAGTCTGTTCGAGCTGCCCAGCTGGCAGGGTGTTTTCCCGTTCCTGCGGGAGACCGACGTCCAGACGAACGCCGTCATCCGCACGATCAGCGAGAAGTTCACGGGCGGCATTCTGGCCGCCACGCCGTACCTGTGGGTGCTGGCGCTGCTGCTGCTTCCCGCGTTCCGCCACTGTCTGCACCGCCGCCGTGTCACCGCCTGTGTGGTCTACGGCAGCCTGGCCGCCATGGTCGTCATGACCGTCGTTGACTGCGAGATGGCCGGGGTGCTCTACCGTTATCTAATGGATTACAGCCCCGTGCTGCTGCTTGGTGCGGCGCTGTGCTGGTTCTGCGCCGAAGGTGCACTCTCCCGCCGCGCAGCGCTGGGGGAGGGCACTGCCGCTGCGGCGCTGCCCGCACTGCGCACCGTCATGGCCGCCGCCGCGGCGTACACCGCCGTCTACCGCTTCTGCACGCTCTTTGCCATGGAGCCGTGGCTGCAGGGCATGAATCCTTCCCTTTACTACACCGTCAGCCGCCTTGTTCAATTCTGGATGTAAAATCCGCCCGGAGGTCCTGTTATTATGGATAAAATCGCCGTTCTGATCCCCTGCTACAACGAGTCCAAGACTGTCGAGAAGGTCGTCTCGGATTTCCGCCGCGTCCTGCCCGATGCCACCGTCTACGTCTACGACAACAATTCCACCGACGGCACGGCCGAGCTGGCCGCCGGAGCCGGGGCGGTCGTCCGCCACGAGTACCAGCAGGGCAAGGGCAATGTCATGCGCCGCATGTTCCGCGAGATCGACGCAGAGGCGTACATTCTTGTGGACGGCGACGACACCTACCCCGCGGAGGCCGCGCCCGAGATGGTCGCTGCCGTGACCGGGCGCCAGGCCGACATGGTCGTCGGTGACCGCCTGTCCAGCACCTACTATACCCAGAACAAGCGCCCGTTCCACAACTTCGGCAACGATCTGGTGCGGTTCTGCACAAATCATTTGTTTGGCGGCAAGATCAAGGACATCATGACCGGCTACCGCGCGTTCAGCTACCAGTTCGTCAAGACCTATCCCGTGCTGTCCCGCGGGTTTGAGATCGAGACCGAGATGACGATCCACGCCCTGCAGCGCAACATGCAGGTCGAGAACGTTGTCATTGACTACCGTGACCGTCCGGAAGGGTCGGAGAGCAAGCTGAACACCTACTCCGACGGCTTTAAAGTATTGGGCACGATTGCGCGGCTGTTCAAGAACTACCGCCCGTTCAGCTTTTTCGGCATTCTGGCCGCGATCCTGGCCGTGTTCGGCATCGGCTTTATGATCCCGGTGCTGGGCGAGTATTTCCGGACCGGCCTTGTGCCGCGCTTCCCGACTTTGATCGTCTGCTGCTTTGTGCTGGTGGCGGCGCTGCTGCTGTTTATCTCGGGCATCATCCTCTCGAGCCAGCTTGCCAAGGATGCCCGCGACTTTGAGTTCCAGCTGCAGACCGTGCATCATTGGCGCAGTGAAAAGAAATAAGCCTTCCCCCCTCGGAGGAAGGTGGCCGAGGCCCCGCCCGAGGCCGGATGAGGGGCAAGCCTGCGGCAGCCGCCCGTTTACGGGCTTTCTCCGTAAGCTCTCCCCCTCATCAGTCACCTGCGGTGACAGCTTCCCCCTCAGGGGAAGCCCTTTTGCCCCAGCCCGCAAACCGGGACACCCGGTCTGCGGGCTTCTTGCTTTTTGGGGCGCAATGGGCTATAATAGTTTTATATGTGCGCACTGCACATACTACGTACAACAAAGAGGGACTAACAAGGGAGTATATACATTATGACGAAAATTGCCGCATCGATCCTGTCGGCTGATTTTGCCAACCTGAAGCATGACTGCACCCGCCTGTTGGAGGCCGGTGTCGACCTGATGCACTTTGACGTGATGGACGGGCACTTTGTACCCAATATCAGCTACGGCGCGCCGGTGCTGAAATGCCTGCATGCCGCTATGCCCGACGTCTACTACGACGTCCACCTGATGATCAGTGACCCGGCCCGCTACGCCGCCGACTTTGCGAGGGCAGGGGCCAGCCTCATCACCTTCCACCTCGAAGCTGTGCCGGACACGGCAGAGGAGGTCATCGCCGCTATCCGCGCTGCGGGCTGCCAGGTCGGCATCAGCATCCGCCCCGGCACGCCGGTGGAAGCTGTTTTCCCGTATCTGGGCGTTGTCGATCTGATCCTGGTCATGAGCGTGGAGCCCGGTTTCGGCGGGCAGAAGTTCATCCCCACCACCCCCACGCGCATTGCCGCCATCTGTGCCGAGCGCACCCGCCGCGGCTGTGATACCCTGATCGAGGTGGACGGCGGCATCAACACCGAGACCGGCCCCCTGTGCATCGCTGCCGGGGCCGACTGGCTCGTGGCCGGAAGCTCGCTGTTCCATGCCATGGATCCTGCCGCTGTGGTAAACGTCCTGCACAGCAAGTAAAGGAGCTTTTTCCCTATGCCCAATCGTAAAAAAGTTGAACGCAGCGCGAACTACAGCTACTACAGTGACCTGCTGTGGTGCACAGTCCCGCTGATCGGCATGTCGTGGTATTACTACGGTGCGCGCCCGGTGCTTTTGCTGCTGGCCGCACTGCTGACCGCCTACCTGTGCGACTGTGCCCTGGCCCCGCTGCACGGCACGGGCTACCAGTCCCATGAACCGTCCAGTGAGTGCTTTGCCGCGCTCATCGTGCTGCTGATGCCTGCCAGCATTTCGTATCCCATCGTCATTTCCGCCGTCATCGTCGCCGTGCTCGTCAAGGAGGCGTTCGGCGGCGAGGGCCACTATCCGTTCCATCCCGCCGCCGTCGGCGTCGTCGTGGCCGGTATCTCGTGGCCGCAGGACGTCTTTTCGTACCCCATTCCCGGCACGCAGCTGCCGCTGTTCGGCAGCGTGAACACCACTCTCGTCGAGGGCATGAACGCCACTCTGCGGGATGGCGGTCTGCCCAGTGCCAGCACGATGAACCTGCTGACCGGCAACGTCTCCGCCGCCATGGGCACCAGCGCAGCGCTGGTCGTGATGGCTTGCGGGCTGTTCCTGCTTGTGCGCGGGCACATCAAGCTTTCTGTCGTTATTCCGTTCTTTATCTTTGTCATCGGCCTGCCGTGGTTCTTCCCGAATCTGAACGAGCTGCCGACCTTCAGCCTGCCGTGGGAATATATCCGCCAGCGCTTCTATCTGGAAAAATATGTCGTCCTGTCCGGCACGGCACTGTTCACCGGCCTGTTCCTGATCTGTGAGCCGGTCACGATGCCGGACCGCCGCATGAGCCGCATCATCTACGGCGCGGCGCTGGGCATCATGACCTATGTGTTCCGTGTGTTCAGCCCGTATGAGTGTGCGGCCTGCTGTGCGCTGCTGATCGTCAGTTCCATCCCCGAATGGCTCGACCTCATCAGCCACCGCACCGAACGCATCCGCTTTATGAGAGAGGAGGAGCAGCGCCTTGCCAATTCAACAAAACCCGAATAAGCGCCGGGGCGAGGAGCGCTCCGAGACCTTAATTATCCCGCACATCACCAGGGAGATGCTCGAGGTCGCCCGCGCTATGGCGGAGAAGGGCGCCTCCCGCGCCGAGATCGAGGCCGCCCTTGCCGCCATGCAGACCGGCAAGGCGCCCGCCGCCCCGGCGGCCCCTGCACCGGAAAAGCAGCCCGGCGCACCGCAGCAGCCCGCGCCCGGGCGCAGTGATGCCGCCCGCAGCGGCGGCATTATCCCGACGAGCCGCCCGCGGTACACCGCCGCGGAGCGCCGCGCCATGCTGGAGGAGGTCCAGCGCCGCCAGGCTGAGCGCGAGGCCGCCCGCCAGGCGGAAGCCCAGGCCGAGGAGGATCGGTTCCGCAGCTACCGGGACCGGGAGTACGGCAGGAGCCCCGCGGTCACACCGTCCGCAGCACCCCAGCCTACTCCCGCTGCCCGCAGCAACCAGACGCCCGCAGCAGCTGACGAGACCCGCACGATCTCGATCCCGAAGCGCAGAACTGTCGAGCCTGTCGCCCATGCCGTGCAGCCCCCTGCACCCGCGGCACAGCCCGCCCAGCAGCCCACGCAGGTCATGCCGCCGGTACAAAAGGCGGCCCCTGCGGCACCGGCTGCGCCCGCCCCGGCAGAGCACACCGCCCACCCGGAACCGACCCCTGCGCCGAAGCCCAAAAAAGCCAGCGCCTCGCGTTCCTACGCCGCGGCGGAGGCTGCCCTGAACGAGCGCATCCGCGCCGACCATATCTGGCTGTCCAACCCCGTGCTTGTGCGCGGCCTCGGCATGGCCCCGGTCATCGGTGCCGCGCTGGACGGCCGGCGGGCGCTCATGCTCTGTATCGCCTCGCTGATTTTGGTCACCTTCACCCGTGTGCTGGCCGTGGCCATCTGCCACCTGACAAAGAACCGCTTCCGCCCCGTGGTGTACTGCTACTCTGCGGCGCTTCTCTACATCCCTACGTATGTTTTGCTCTACGCACTGTTCGGCTCTGACCTGACGCTGCTGGGCATCTACCTGCCGATCATGGTCGTGGAGCCCGCCATCGTCAAGCGCATGGAGTTCTCCGACCTTGAACCCGTGAGGGATGCGTTCCGCCACGGCTTCAACAACGCACTCGGCATGTGTGTTGTGCTGCTCATCGTGGGCTGCCTGCGTGAGCTGCTGGCCACGGGCGCGGTCTTTGGCAACGTCATCCTGCACAATGCGCTGCTGCCGCTGGCTGCACTGCCCGCGGGCGGCTTTGTCATCGTGGGTATCCTGGCCGCCATTTGGTGCGCCGCTGCCAACCTGTACACCGATTATAAACATGAGGAGGTGCGCCGCCTGTATGCTGACCGTAAGCACTGAGCTGCAGCCGATTTTAAACGGTATTGTGCAGTTTATCAGCTATATGGTGCTGGCCGTCTTTGCGGAGAATGTCATCCTGGCCCGCGCGCTGGGCGTCACCCGCCTGATGAAGCTCGTGCCCGACCACCGCGCGCAGGTGTGGGATTTCTGCCTGCCGCTTCTGCTGGTCATCACGCTGTCCGCACCTGCCGGCTGGGCCGCACACGACCTGTTTTTCCCGTGGCTGCGTGATTATCTGCCCGCATGGCTGCCCATTTCGGCCCTGCGGCCCATCGTCTACCTGACCTGCGGCATCGCGGCCATGGCCGTGGCCTGGCTGCTGCTGGGCGTGCTGCCCCGCAAGCTGCGCGCCAGCTGCCGCAGCCAACTCAGCCTTGCCACCTGCAGCACCGCCGTGCTGGGCACGATGCTCATCTGCGCGAACCAGAACTATACGATTTTGCAAAGCGTCGCGTTCGCTCTGGGCAGCGGGCTGGGCTATGTCTTTGCCGTCTTTATCGTTCGGGAGGGCCGCCGCCGTCTGCGCAGCAAGGCCATCTCCTCGATCTTCCAGGGTCTGCCCAGCTCGATGATCTACGTCGGCGTTCTGTCGCTGGCGATCTACGCCCTGGTTGGCCACACCGTTGTTCTGTAACTGTTAGGGGGTCGTTGTTATGTCCGAAGCCTGCTTTACCGCAGCCGATATTTTACTGCCCGCCGCCGGGGTCCCGCTGGACCCGTGGGCCTGCATCGCCGTTGACCAGTTCACCTCCCAGCCGGAGTACTGGCAGCGCGCCGAGCACCTGGCTGACGGCAAGCCCAGCACCCTGCACATCGTTCTGCCGGAGGCGTACTTAGGCACCCCGCAGGAGGCCGAGCGCTTAGAGAGCATCCGCCGCACGATGGAGGAGTACCGTAAGTCCGTTCTGACCCGGAAAGTACATGGCTACGTTTATGTTGAGCGTACCCAGATGGACGGCACGGTCCGGCAGGGCCTTGTCGGCGCTGTCGATCTTGATGCCTACGACTACGCGAAGGGCTCCAAGCCCGCTATCCGCCCGAGCGAGAGCACCGTCGTGGAGCGCATCCCGCCGCGCCTCAAGGTCCGCCGCGGGGCAACGCTGGAAACGCCCCACGTCATGATGCTGGCCGACGACGCCGACTGCACGCTGATCGAGCCCATCGGGCTGATGAAGAACCAGCTGCCGCCGCTCTACGACGGTGAGCTGATGCTGGGCGGCGGGCATCTGCGCGGCTGGGCCGTCGAGGACCCCTCGCTCATTGCCCAAATTGATTCCGCGCTGGCGGCGCTGGCCGACCCTGCCGCCTTTGCCCGCCGCTGGCCCGCTGCCAAAGGGCAGCAGCCGATGGTACTGGCCGTCGGTGACGGCAATCACAGCCTGGCCACCGCCAAGGCCTACTGGGAGGAGCTGAAGCCCACCCTGAGCGAGGAGCAGCGCAGGACCCATCCGGCGCGCTGGTGCCTGGCCGAGGTCTGCAACGTCCACAGCCCCGCCATTGAGATCGAGCCGATCCACCGCGTCGTGTTCGGCGTCGGTGCCAAGGAGCTGTATGCCGCGCTCGACGCCTGGGACCAGCAGCAGGGGAGCAGTACGACGATGTCCGACCAGCGTCTGCGCCTGGCCGATGCCCACGGCGAGAGTGCCGTCGCGCTGGCCAACCCGCCCGCGCCGCTGACCGTCGGCAGTGTGGAGGCATTTCTGGCGGACTTCCTGCCCGCCCATCCCGGCGTGACCGTGGACTACATCCACGGCGAAAGCACGGCGCTGGCGCTGGCCTCCGACCCGGCCAAACCGGCCACGGCCATTCTGCTGCCCGACTTTGCGAAGGCTGACCTGTTCAAGGGCGTTGTGCTGGGCGGCGTGCTGCCCCGCAAGACCTTCAGCATGGGCCATGCCGAGGAAAAACGATATTACAATGAATGCCGTGTCATCGGCGTATAACAGGATTCAGGTGAATTATGGAAAAAGCTGCACAAACCCCGAACGGTGCACCGCACCGTCGCCGCCGCCGTCGCCCTGCCGGCAATGGCAGCGCCCCGCAGGCGCAGCAGCCCGCGCGTGAGGGGAAAGCCCCCGCACAGCCGCGCAAGCCGGCCCCGCAGGCCGCTGCGCCCGCAGCCCCGCAGAGCAATGGCTTTGTGCAGGTGGATGACGACGAATTGCCGTTCTGATGATTGACTGAATTGTAATAGGAGGAAGCACCATGTCTGATTGCCTGTTCTG
>OLJF01001533.1_pt1 | contig 13909 bp, 13 predicted proteins | sample 1609751 | NCBI WGS metagenome assembly OLJF01 (sample SAMEA4350171, study PRJEB24818) | metagenome | biome: human; feature: gut; material: faeces | place: Denmark | collected 2013-09
CATCAAATTCGATGCTTACATCCATTATAAGAGTGGTTCCCTAATGACCGGAAGAGCGGTTTCCATCAATCCGGAACAATGGTTTCCTCAATCCGGACAAGTGGTGTAAAAGTACCCGTAATATTCATAAAAACAAAGAAATTATTTGATATGATTTTAGAAAAAATAACTTAATCATACTTTGTATTATATATAACCGCCTTATCATAAAATTACTTATAACATTTATGGCCACCACTTTTAATTCTTCATCACAATATTTCCAATAAACCTATTGATTCGAGTATATATATCTAAACAAAATTTATTTCCAAATATGAGAATCGTTGCTGCTGTAATAATAACTGCTGATATTAATCCTATTCCCACATGTTGTGTTAAATAATATGTACCAGCTACTTTTCTAATAATATTATAGCTAGCTTTTACCAAAAACGCTGATGCAACATAAATTACAACTGTTCGGCTTCCGTATTTTGTATACCATATCTTTTTGTCTGGAAGTAAATTTATCATGCATAAGGTGGCCATAAATCCGATAACATAAGAAAATACGCGAATTATAATACCCTGCAAATTACTCATTCCAGAAGCATTGTAACATTGTATATTTTCATATGACTTGACTGGGACCAATGCATTAATGTGTAACAATATAACAGTACATGCCATTAATACCGATAATAGTATTGCATATCGTTTGGGTACTCTTCTGATTTTTCTCACTCTTTCTTCATCCAGCATGCTGCCAATAATAAAATAAGGAAAAAAAGCAATTATTCGCGAAATTGACATAAAACGATCAGCCTCACGAATTACTCCTATATATAATCCAAATAGCAACGCCCACAACCATAGCCCTTTTATTTTCTTCAAATCATTAATAAATAATCTCCAAATCAATAGACTAAAAAAATACCAAAAAATATATTTTGGCAGAAAAACATTTACGAAAAATGTTTTTTCAGTCCATATGACATAAATGGTATTAAATATGAAATAAGGTATCCCACAATTAACAATAATTTTTTTACTTTCTTTTGCGTACCCACCCCCCCAGAAAAATATCCCGATATAAATATAAAAGCTGGCATATGAAACGAATAAATACAGGCTCTTATAATTCCATACTCATGTTCCAAACTAATTTCTTCCAAAGCATGCCCAAGTACAACTAATATTATCAATACTGTTTTTATATTATCAAACAATAGGCTTCTCTCTTTTACTTTCACAACTAACCCTTCCATAATAATGGTATTAAGCTGACCACAAAATTCTAACCAATCTATAAATTATTTTCTTTTTAAATTCCATATTACTTTCTCTGCAATATTTCCAAGTCTGTCTGTACACGGTTTTTAAGTATTTTTTTGCCTCTGCTTTTTCGTCATGATCAACTTTAGGAATCATTTTAAAATACGTCAAAACCGCCTGCTTGCAAAAATAAGAACATACATATGGCAATATCTCATAGTCTTGGTTCTCTTGAAAATATTTAACAACTGAAGCATCTGCGTCTACTCCATCCTTTATCTTTTTCAAACTTACTCTTGCTGACATTATGCTTTCAGGTCGTATTCTATAGAAATACAAAGATTTGTTTAGCAATGCAATCTGATTTGAATTCAAAAACAACTTATACGTTGTAAACGTATCTTCATAAATTCTTCCAAAAGGATACTGAACGTTATCAAATAATTTTCTGCTATATAATTTATTCCACGCTACAAACCCGAACTTCCCAGCTTCTCCACGATATATCTGTTTTACTAATTCTCTTCCGGATATTATTTGAGCATTGCCCTGGTTATTAGAAATAATAATCTCATCTTCATTTGAGAATTTACTATATGCACATACGGCTATCATAGCGTTTGATTTTATACAGCATTTATAAAGTTCTTCAATAAAGCTTTGTGCAATCAAATCATCTGAATCAACCAGAGCAATATAGGAACCTGAAGATGCTTGAATTCCAACATTTCTCGCATCTGATAATCCACCGTTCTCTTTATGAATTACTTTTATCCTACTATCCATTTTCGCATATTCATCGCATATATATGGGCTTTGATCCGTTGAGCCATCATCAACAAGAATAATTTCCATGTTCTTATAGCTTTGCATGATTACTGATTCAATACATTTTTTCAAATATAATTCAACGTTGTATATTGGCAAAATTACAGAAACTAATTCATTACTCATCACACAACTCCTACTTTTTTTCTTTAATCTTTTTTTCTAGCCAATCCACAACCCTTCTGGACGCATTTCCATCATCATATAGTGGATATCTTTCAAAATACCGATTTACTCTGGTAAAATAAAGTTCTTGATCATAACTTTTAATATTTTTTATCATTTCTTCATTTGATGTTGCCATAGGAAATGGAAAGTCATAAAATTCCGGTAGAAGGCCTCTGGTTTTCTCATATTCTTTTATATCCAATGCACATATAAATACAGGCTTCTTTAGAATTGCAAAATCAAATACACATGAAGAATAATCTGATATTAAAGCATCGCAGGCCAATAGCAATTCCTGCATGTCCGGATATACAGTCCCGTTAAGTGTATTTTCTCCATAATTTATAAAATTGCTTTGATTCCAAACATTAGGATGAAGTCGTACAACTATTCTGGCCTTTTTATTAACTTTTTCGGAAAATTCTTTTGCTATTTTTTCATACTCTAATTTGTAGCCCTCTAATGAATAGTTATCTCTGAAAGTAGGTGCATATAGTATATAAAAACAGTCTTTCTCAAATCCAAATTTATTTCTTAAATAATCATATTTAAAAGTGTTGTCAATTTGTCTTGCCAGAAAATCATTTCTAGGAAGGCCATACGATAGTATTTCGACATGATTACTTAACCAAAATGCACGCTTGAATTGGTTATCCAGCAACTTACTATTGGAAATTATTCCATCAGCTATTTGGCCATCATATTTTGCCTCTCTTACATACTCTTCTCCAAGTTCTTTTTCTGCATCGGCTTCCGCTTTTTTAGGACCGAAAGGAGCATGCCATGCCTGTAAATATACTTGCTCCTTTTTCTTTTTGACTGGATGAAGATGTCTGACATTATCAACCCAAACCTTTGCAGTAGCTCTCATGCATAATGCCTTAATAGAATCTATTTTCACTGTTTTTATCTGCTTTGGAAATTCGTAAGATGAAAGGTTATCTACTAACCAAACTAATTCATAGTTTCTTCCCGACTTAATCAGTTCTTCTGCAATATACTTTGTACTATCCCCATATCCTTTACCACCAAAATTATCGAAAACAATTCTATTTTCCTTAATTGGTAAAAAATACACAAGTATAGCAAACGGACGTTGGAGAAACTTTTTAAAGAACTTTCGTTTACCCTTTTTTATAAAATTTCCTGAAGTAAGAAGATATTTTACTCTGGAATAATTCATATAATTTAGTTTCTCCTCCTTAATTTAAAGTGATTACTGTAAGTAAGTATCTAATATCTTACAATAATTTGATTTCTTTAAATCACTGTAATCATCATATCTCTGCAATTTATGAATGCCGCTCATTTTCATAAGCTGTTCCCATCTTTCAGATGAGTAATCTCTTTTCAATTCAAACATCAGCATATGTGGCGAACTGTTATTAAAGGCAGGAATACTTTCCCACTCATTTTCATATCTTCTACAGGCCATTGTAAAAAATAAATGAAAAGCAAAATAATTTAACAAGTAATCATAATCTTGCCAATATGCATATAGCAAATTTCTAGTCAATACAACAATCGGATTTCCAATCTCACTTGAGATAAACCAACTTGATGCAATTATCGGAGCCTCTCCTTGATTTCCTAAATTTAACTGTTTGAATACAAACAAATGTTGTTTACTCGCATATCTAAAAAAATCTTCATCTGTACATAAAGCAGTAGAATCTATCCACATTCCTCCCCACTTAGCTAGAAGGGAAATTCTAAGAAGATCCGAAAAATGGGCCATGCCGATTTTGCCTTTTTCAAATTTTTCTTCAATATAATCCGGAAGTTCTATATATTGTTTATAATTAGTCTTTGTTAAAATAATTATCTCTTTTTCCTGCATTACTCTATGCATTGAATTTATGCAAGCTTTAACTAATGGTGGCGCAGATTCATAGCCTTGAAACCAGCATACCCAAACCTTATCAGATAATACATGATTAGAGCTTGGAACATCCCCTCTATCAATCATTGTTTTATATTTTGTATAAAGTTTCTTATAGTCTTTGTATTGATATGCTACAGTCTTCGCATCTCTGTCTTTTATATAGAGTAAATTATTTTTCTTTTGAATAGTCTCTATGATTTTTTTCTTTGTTTTCCATAAAAAAACTCCGTTTTTTATGGCATCCATGATTTTATTTATCATCAATTTGTTACCTTTTCATTTTTTCTTTCAAGAAGTTCTGCAAATATTTTAAAGTATCTACCTCAAATGCCATCGCCATACCTAAGTACAAAGCAATTCCTACTAATACTTGAATAAATAGCAACAGAACATTATTTAGCTTCAAATAGGAAACCATATATACAAGCAATCCCATAACTCCTGACATCAAAAATGCCGGAGATAAATCTTTAAGTTGTTCTCGATAAGTGTAATCGATTTCTTTTTTTAAAGGACCAGCATTAACAACATTACCATATATAGAATAAAGAAGCATGGTAACAGCAACGGCCGTGACATTTATTTTCACACCAATAATCAGAAGCAGTACATATACCGGTTTTTTATATACCTCAAGTTTTAATATAATGTCACTTTTCCCAATTGCTTTAATTGCCTGCAAGCTAACACCGCCAATCAAAGAAATTGCTGATGAAATACTTAATATTTGCACAAAGGGTACAGCCAACGCCCATTTTGATGTAAACAAGACATTGATCAGCGGACCAGATGCCGCTGCCAGACCAAACAGCATCGGAAACATCACAAATGACATTATTTTTACAGCTTTTCGAGTCATTTCTTTGACTCGTGCTTTTTCATCACTAATATTGGCTATTGCCGGGAAAAGTACCGACATAATGGAGGTACTTATATTAGTGGTAATTAAAGAAGGAAGTTGATTACCTTTATTATAAAATGCTAAATCTGCCGATGTATAAGCTTTTCCAACAATTAAAGATCTTAATTGTTCAAAAAAGGTTCCGGATAAATCTGCAGCAAGTATTTTCCACCCATAGCTCATCATACTTTTAGCCGATTTCCACGAAAAAGCAAATTCTGGATGCCATGGAACAGTAATTGACAATACAAGAATATCGACGATTGTATTAGTAAAGTACTGTGCAATAAGAGCCCACGCTCCAAAGCCCTTATATGCCATGATGATTCCAACAACTCCGGAAATCAAAGTTCCTCCAAGCGTAGAAAAGAAATATCTTTTAAAAATCATATGTCTTTCAACATACGCGTGCTGTATTGCGCTATATGCACTCAGTGGAATTCTTAACGCAAAAACTCGCAAAACCAATGCCAACCCCTGCATATCATAAAATTTTTCAATAAAAGGGGCTGCAATAAATAATATCAAATAAACCAGTACAGAAACTGCTAAACTACAATAAAAATTAGTCGAAAAATCAATTCTATTGGCCTCTTTATTCTGCACCAATGCAGTACTAAATCCACTGGTTACAAATACATTCGCTATATTGATAAACACTAATATTAACGCAACAATGCCATAATCTGATGGCATAAGAATTCTGGCTAAAATAACAGAAACAATAAATGAGACTCCTTGAGCTAATATTCTTTCTGCAAATTTCCAAAACACGCCAGAAAATATACTGTTCTTCAAATTTTCACTATCCATCATTTTATTTTCCTTGCCTTACTAAAATCCTTATCATAATAGCTAACAAACAAAAAGAAAATCAAATAAACAATCATATTAAAATGTAATGTTCCTATCATATTATCAAATCCTTCTATGACAATAAAAAAACACATAATCGGGAAAAATTTCCATCCGGCATAAGATACATTCTTTTTCTCAAGTTTCTTAATATTGACAAAAAGCAATCTAATGTAGTAATAAAGAAACGGAAAGAATCCCCAACCAATATAAGTTCTCAAAATATCATTGTGCATTTGTCCTTGTCCACTAAATTGATATAATTTGTGTATCTCCGGTAGTGTCATATAATAATCTGTAAAAAAAATTGTTCTTCCTACATAACTCGGCGAAATTGTATAATATTTTTTAAAGTAATTCCAAAAATTAAATCTAAAACTATCGCTTATACCGAATAGCAATGCAATTTCCTGTAAATATCCAGAGCGAATCAGAGTTATATAACCAAATAAAAAACATACTGCTATGACTGTAGTTACTGAAACAATAAATTTTTTCTTTTTGCCAAATGATAATAATAACCAATATAAAAAAATTGCTATCATCGCACCAAGATATGCTGCTCTTTTATTGCCTAATATCACATATAAAATGACAAGCCATAATAGTTTATTTTTTAAAATATACTTAACCCCTTTTGTCATTCCATAATATAGTAATATCAAGACAAACATATATGTCAAGCCATGTACTTCAAGTCCCACTCCATTCACTCGATTGTTAAATGGATGTAATATTCCATCTATACCTGCCAAATAAATGTAGTGGATTATAACTGTGGTATATGAAATAACTCCGACAACCGTCACAAAATAAATAGCATTTTCATTTTTTATCTTAAATATACAATATGCAAATATTAGAATTACCCATTGCTCTATCAACAGAAGAAATGATTGCGTAATATACGGCTTAATGCTTAAATGATAAACCCAAATTCCTGTTACAAACGAAATAATAGTCACCACAAAATATGGTATCATGAAAGCTTCAATGCCTAATTTTAAATTTTTCTCAATTCTACTACGATTTTTCAACAAAACTAATCCTGTTAAAAACATACCGATAATCATTTTTTCATAAAAGAATATTGTACTGTTAGATATATATCCAAAGCAATATGGTGTGTTGAAAAGAAAATAAGTCATTACACCTATTACTAAAGTACTTTTTCTGATCTTAATTTTCATAATCAATGTTATACAGCCATTTGAAATTTCAAATAACCTATTGCCTTTCTTTTCAATTCTTGTTTTGATAAGGCAAAACAAGTTCATATAATATCATTTAAATTCACTAATTTTCATATATATTTTTTAATTCACCACACATCTTCTCTATACTATACAAATTCTTAATTTTGTCTTTCATCATCCAAAATATATTTTTTTCACTTACAAAATCAACAATCATATTTTCCAATTTATTCGCTAAATCGTCTGAATCATTTGATTCGAACAGCTTTCCTAACTCGGTCCTACTAATAATTTCTCTTGGCCCTGCAATGTTACTTGCAATACAAGGAACCCCCATTGCCATTGCTTCCACCAATGCCAATCCAAAGCCCTCAGACCTTGAAGGAACGACACAAATATCAATTTTATTTAAAAACTCCGGGATATTATCTACGTTTCCTAAAAACTTGACATTTTCTTCCAAGGAATTATCTCTTACATATTTTTTTAATTTTTCATAATCTCTTTGTTGACTTTCAGCAACGCCTCCGGCAAACAAAGCCATTACTTTGGGGTGTTTCTTTTTAACTATTTTTATTGCCTCTAATAGAATATCTTGTCCCTTTAATTCAGGCATTATCCTTGCAACGCATCCTATAACAATTACATTTTCATCATATTTTTTCAGCTTTGCACAGTCATATTTTTTTGTTTCAATTCCGTTATAAACTCTTGCCACCTTTTTTTCGTCTATTCCAGCGGCAACTATATCTCCCGCAACCGCATTTGAAATACCTATAAACTTATCGCATACCCAATTCTTCAGAAGTATTTTGTTCTTCCCAATATTTTCAAATTGTCCCATCCCATGAATTGTACTTACGACTTTACAGTTAGGATTCACAATTTTGCTTAGAATGAGCAATTCCGGTGCATTAAATGAATTACAATGTACAACTTCTATTTTGTTCTTTTTAATATATTTAGCTACTTCAAATAAAGGAGAAATTTTGTCTTTTGACCCAACTTTTCTTCTTAATAGTTTGACATGAATATTTTCATTCAATGTATCGAGCAAATTATCATCTATTAAATCATTAATTATATATAAATGAACTTCCTCATTTTGGTTTTCCATCTGATTGCAAATATTAGCTACTAATCGTTCCGTTCCCCCTACTGTAAAAGAAAACAATAAGTACATTATTTTCATGCCTGTTCACCTAACAATACCCTGTAATAAGTTCCTTGTTCTTTCTGTTTTTCTTCGCTGAATTTATATGTCAACTTATGAAACTGCGTTTGGCTCTTTATTGCCACCCACGTTTTTTCATCATATTGATCAAATAACCTTAATAACAAAATATGCGGTGTTGCATTATCTCTTGGGATAATTTTCTTCCAATCTTCTTCATATTTTTCTAATACAATGGACATAAAATCATGAAGCAAAAAATAATCCAACATGGTATTATTCGTTTTCCAATATTCATAACAAAGCTCCCTGGAAGCCATAAGAATCTTATTATTTGTTTTTGCTTCCATCAACCAGCTGCTAATATAACTTGCATGTCCATCTCTACCTGGTTTCAATGTCTGGAAGAAGAATAAATCAGAGTCAAAAAAATATTCTGGTGCAGTTCCGGTGCATAGCACCGTTGCATCCAACCACAGACCACCATAAGTAATCAGCAACTCCAATCTCAGCAAGTCTGTCATGTGCGTATGCGTAATAACTCCCTGCTTCCACTTTGTCACAATGTACTCTGGAAATGTCACATAATCGCTTATATTTTTTTCGGTAAGTACTATCACTTTTTTCCCCGGATTATTCTTCACAACTGATTCATAGCATTTTTTTACCAGGTCCGGAGCATTATCCATTCCTTGAAACCAACAAATCCATATTATATCCGAAGTCTTATGTTCCTTTTCAGTATAGGTTTTGTCAAATTCTTCCAGCTTCCACTTATATTTCTTTTCTAATTTTTGCTTAGTCTTTAAAGTAGTCGAAAGCCTTAGGATTTCCAGTGCAGTCCTGCTTTTTCCCAACAACAGAAACTGCCCTATTCCGGTAAACAAGGCTCCTCCCTGCCAATATTGTTTAAGGAGCTTTATGCCGCCCTGCTTTTTAAACGTCTCTTTTAAATTCATAAAACTCCTTTCAGCAATCAGTTTATTGCTTTTAGCATTTCCATTGTTCTGACAATACCTGTTTTGATATCGTATTTGGCTTTCCAACCAAGACTATTTAACTTTGAAGAATCAAGGCGAGCTTTCGTTGCTTTGCTGTATCCAGCACTTTCTACTGCATCCGGAATTTCAAACACAACCTTTTTCCCGGCATAGTCAGCAATGATAGCTGCCAAATCTTTTAACATAATATCAGATGCATCATCCGAAATGTTATATGCCTCTCCACTTTCGCCATTCAGAAGAACAGTCAATAAGCCGGATACACTGTCCATAACATATAAATATGAATAGAATTGTGTTCCTGCACTTTTCAGTACAATGTCCTCTCCTGCAACGCCCTTATGCAGAAACTGTGACAATGCTTTCGTATCCGTTTTTAATAATGTTGGACCATAAGATCTTGTTAATCTTGGAATAACAATATCTAATCCTTTTTGCGCTTTATAAGCTTGGCACAAAGCTTCTCCACATCTTTTACTTTCCGGATATCCAGCTCTCATTGTATTACAGTCAATGTATCCGCAATACTTCTCATCAAATTTTTCAACATCGCCACGATTTTCACCATATACTTCATTGGACGAAGCAAATGCGAATCTTGTCGTATGGTGCTCAACAGCAAAATCAAGTAAGTTTTGAACCCCTATAATATTTGTTGTAATAGTTCCAATCGGATCCGTAGAATACTGCATAGGGTGTGTATTGCTTGCAAGATGCAGGATATAATCTACCGTCACATCCTCTGTGAAACACAGTTTTCTATTTACATCATATTCAACAAAGTGAAATAATGGATTTTCAAAACAGTATTTGAATCTATTACGCATTCTCTCTTCGCTTCTGCCGAGAGCGTAAACCGTACAATTCAGATTATCATTATTCTTCCTCATGATAATATCAACAAGCATACTGCCAATTAAGCCAGTCGCTCCTGATATCATAATGAATTTATTATTTAATTTTTCCCAAGGCAAATTCAGATTCGCCACATAATTCACATCTTCTAAATATAAAGAATTGTCATATACGTTCATCAAAATCTCCTTATGATTACTTCAGCCAGTTATCTTTATCTGCCTTTAAATAAGCCTTAAACATCTCCAGGTCATCTTTTGTTGTAAGCTTTATATTCTTATCGGATCCGGCTGCAAAGTGCAATGTGACACCGAGTTCTACCATCATAGTGTTGGTATAATGTGATCCATAAATACCAATTTCCTTTTCATAAGCTTCATGATACTTTTCATCCAATAAGTCAAATCTGTATGCCTGCGGTGTTGAGACACGTCTTAGCGTTTCTCTTGGAATATACTTGTTTGTTGTAGTTTCATCATCTTCGTTGATAACAAAAATCTGTTCATTATATGGCATAGATGTAACAGCATTACCATACTGTGAGCATTTACTTATCACATCTGACAATACCGAAGGCTCTACCAACGGTCTGATACCATCATGAATAATGATATTGTCATCCGGATTAGCCTTGCCTTCCAGTCCATATACACCGTTTCTGATTGATTCCTGTCCCGTTTTGCCACCAGATACAATCCACTTCAGTTTTGTAATATTGAACTGCTTGGCATATGCCCAAACAATTTCATGCCAACCATCAATGCATACTAATTCAATAGCGTCTACCTGAGGATGCTTTTGAAAGCTCTCTAAAGTGTAAATCAAAACAGGTTTATCATATACATTGATGAACTGCTTTGGCAGGTCTTGTCCCATTCTTGAACCGACACCACCAGCAATAATTACAGCAATATTCATATCATTCTTCCTCCCATATATTTCTGCATTTCAATATTTTAACGCCATGTGCAACTCTGTCTTTTTCTGGAGGCAATTTCATATAATCACCATATAAGCATTTTAAAATAGCATCACTATTTTCCGGTATATTTACTTCTTCATTTTCAAAGGCAGCTTTTTTCGGCGTTCCAAACCACTCTTTTCTTACTATCTCTCTTTCTCTATATCTGCCAAGCATGTTCCCACACCATTCAGCTTTATCAAAATCTGATTTTCTTAATAACCTTTCCAGGCTATCCAATATTTTATTTGTATTAAAAAGTTTCCCGACAGGTACCTTTTTACAGATTTCAATAATAACCTTTTCATATGTAGGTCTATCTCTATGAGAATCTACCTGTGTGGTGATATGTGCAATTTGAACCATATAGCGTTTCAACAATATGTGCTTTACTCGAAACCAACGTAAAATTTTATTGTCTGGAAGCCCATCCAACGGGAAAATATCAATCCATATATGAGCCTTTCTCGGTTGCTCCGTTAAGTTAATTTCAATCTCCGACTCCAAATCAATAAACTGGCTCATGGCAAAATGCCAGTTTGGATCCGTGAATCGATTGCAGATTCCATATCCTTTTGGCATATCCTTGCTCAACAATTCATGAAGTTTGTCAAAATCTTTTCTTGGCAGTCCTAAATCAATGTCATCATCCCACGGTATAAAACCTTTATGGCGAAGAACACCAATCAACGCACCACCTGTAAAGTAATACCTTAAATCATATTCCTCACAATAGTTAATAAGGACATTCAATGTATTCATTGTTAAGTCTTGCACTTTTTTATTATCTGTCACGCTTAATTACCTTCTTAAATCAATTTAACATTTCCCATGTTTCTAAATATCTTTGGCAAATATATTCCCAGCTGTATGCATCCTTAATTCGATTCTTAGCCTTTTGTCCCAGCAACTCAATTTCTTCTTCCGACAATGCATCTGCCTTATCTATCAATGTTGCAAAATTACCATCTTCCTTTGTCCAATAAAGAGCAGCATCTTCTGCAACTTCTCTATTAAAGCCTACACCCAGAAGAAGATTAAGCTTTGTTGCTCCCAAAGCTTCAAGCAAGCTTGGGTTTGTTCCACCCACTTCATGCCCGTGGAAATAGGCATATGCATTTTCTCGAATCTTTTTTAGCAACTCTTTGTCATAAACTGTGCCAACAAACTTGATTCTCTTGTCTTTGCTAAAATGAAGCTTATTATCTAATTCCGCCAAAAACTTATCATCTTTGGTGGTAATGATTGCAAAATCCTTATCTGTCTTGCTCTTCATAAACTCACGAATCATCGTTTCAAAATTGTTTTCCGGCACAAATCTTCCCACCGAAACATAAAATTGATGATCTCGTAAATCATGCTGTTTAAGCCAATTCGTATATTTAGGATCATTATCAGATAAAGTCGAAGGAAGAATGTCACTACCATATGCAATAAACGTGGTTTTGGGATTATATTTTTTATAGTCCGCTTGTATATGCTTCTCAATATTTAAACTGTCGCAAATAACCAAATCACTGTGCTTAACCATTCCATGTTCAGAAATACGCCAATACTTTCTAACCGGAGCCGCATATTTTTTTCTGAGATCCTCACGTCCGTCGGGGTTGTTACAATACATGCCACCCATTGCATGGATTTTTTTTGCAAAATGACCCATTACAGGTCCTACACGAGACGAAAGAACATATACGATCGGATGCTCTATATTATATTTTTTTATATACTTACAACAATACTGAAGTGCTTTAATATCGTAGAAGATTGCTTGTGCAGAACCAAGTTCCGGAGATTTGATTTTAAAACAATGTGCATTATGGTAAATGTATTCTGAACCCGATATCTTTTTTATACCAGCTAACTTTGTTTCATCTGTCATTCCTGGCCCATTTGCTTTGCACGCAATATGGTATTTAATATTTTCGTTGTTCTGATGGTACTCTGTAAGCTTATCGAGAAATGTTTCATAACCACCATATGTAAAGCCTTTGGCTCCAACAATAAAAACATGCTGCATAAATTTTTTCCCTCACACGAATGTCTTTCATAGTATTGGAGTGATATTTGCAAATTTCCTTATTTTCAGTTACCGCATAATCAATCTATCTTGCAGAAATCACTATACTTTATTTGGGTGTGTAAGCAGTTAATGATTTCCTTGATTGCAATACTCATTTATCAGTGCTTGTTCGCACTATAGAAATAACACAGAGGTATTAACTCTATACTGTGAACAATCTTCGTTTTCGGTCCACGAAAAATAGCCCAAATGAAGCTCTCGCTTCACTCAGTCTTGACAATCTTCTGTTCTCATTTTCTATTTCCACATATGGATAATAATTAAGGAATCAACATCATTGGGTGTGTATGTTTAATTCACTAAATATAGAAACCATCAAGCCACTAAAGGCAGTAGATTTCAACGGGAGTACTCTCTCGACCATGTGCGAAATAGACTTTTCAAGAAGATGGTCAAGCCGTCAAAACACTGTATTTATGCGGTGTTTTCTGGTTTAACCATATAATATCTTTCCAGTCATCTGGATTTAAATATACAGTACCGCCTATCTGGTGAATTTCTCTATAAAAATGACTTGAGAAAGGTCCAATACGACATGCCATTATGTAAACAATAGGGTGAGAAATATGATTCTTTCTAATATGTTCGCAACATTTTTTCAAAGCAGCTACATCATAATAAATTGCTTGCGCTGGACCAATTTGAGGAACATTAATTTTAAAACAATGAGCATTATGAAATTCGAATTCATGAGAATTAAGTTTAGTTACACCTTCAAATTTGCTTTCGTCCATACACCCATCACCAT
>OLJF01001537.1_pt1 | contig 13887 bp, 10 predicted proteins | sample 1609751 | NCBI WGS metagenome assembly OLJF01 (sample SAMEA4350171, study PRJEB24818) | metagenome | biome: human; feature: gut; material: faeces | place: Denmark | collected 2013-09
GCGGCGGCTCTTAGCGCGGAGATAGACACGCGCCCTACATTTCTACCCGAAAAAGGGCTTTTTCGACAAACTGAAGCGGGCGAACATTTCTGTTCGCCCGCTTTTTACGGTCTATAAAACTTTTTTACCCTTTCACGCTGCCCAATGCAACGCCCCGCACAATATATTTTGAGAGGAGCAGATAGACGATCATAACAGGCAGGATTGCAATGGTAATCATCATATACACCTTGCCCATATCGAACTTCAAAAAGTCCGCGCTGCGCAGCTGTGCAACCAGAATGGGCACCGTTTTCCACTTGGCATCGTTGATGATCAGCGCCGGGATAAAGTAGTTGTTCCATGCGCCCACAAAGCTGAATATTGCCTGTACCGCCATGGCGGGCTTCAGGATCGGCAGAATGACCGTGTTGAAGGTGTGGAACTCTCCCGAGCCGTCAATGCGCGCCGCATCAATAATGTCGCGCGGCAGGCTCGAATCCATATACTGCTTCATGAAGAAGAACACTGTCGGTGCGGCGATGCTCGGCAGAATCAGCGGCCAGAGGGTATTGGTCAGCTTCATCGAGTCCATCAGGTTCAAAAAGCCGAGCGCCGAAACCTGTGTGGGCATCGTCATGATGAGCAGAATGACGGTAAAGGCCAGCTTGCGCAGCTTGAAGTCATACGCATAGATGGCGTAGGCCGTCAGTGCGCTGAAATAGACCGACAGCGCCGCACAGGCAGCCGACACGATCAGGCTGTTGCGCAGACCGGTCAGGATCGGCACATTGGCATCATGGGTGGTGTTGAAGAAGTTAACGCCAAAGCTGCCGCGGGGCAGCGGGTCAAACCCCTGCTGGATGGTAAAGTTGTTGTGCGTGGCGTTGACGATCAGCACATAGAAGAAGAACAGGCAGATAAAGCAGAGGACAAACAGCACGATATAGGCCACTGCACGCTGCAGTGTCAGCATAGGGTCGTGAATTTTGCTTGCCTTTGCAGTAGTGGTTGCTGCGGTTTTGGTCTCGTTCGGCATACTGTTCACGCTCCTTCCTTAGTGATGCTTAGCGGCCGCTTTGGCTGCCTTGATGCGGGCTTTCTCAGCCTTGCGCTGCTCACGGGTCAGGCCGTCATCCTCTTGCGTGAGGGTAAAGTAGATGATGACGCAAAGCACCGCGCAGAGCAGGAACATCAGCACCGAGATAGCGCCGGCTGTGCCGTAGTTTTTGCTGTACAGGTGCTGGTTCAGGTACATGATAATGGTGTTGGTCGAGCCGTTCGGGTCGCCCTTGCCGTTGGTCAAAACCTGCGGCACATCAAACATCTGCAGTCCGCCGATGAGGCTGGTGATCAGCGTATAGACAAGCAGCGGGCGGATCAGCGGGATCGTGATGCGCCAGAACATTGTGGTCGAGGATGCACCGTCCAGCTGGGCGGCCTCATACAGGCCGGGGTCCACACCCATGATGGCAGCCATCAGAATGATGGTCGTATTGCCGAACCACATCAGGAAGTTCATCAGCCCAACCAGACCGCGCGCTGTCCAGACATTGGAAAGCCAGCGCACCGGCTCGGCCACGATGCCGAGCTTGAGCAGGATCGAGTTGATCGGCCCTGTCTCCGAGTTTGAAAACAGGGTAAAGAACAGCATGGCGAACGCCGATGCCATGATAAGGTTGGGCATATAAATGACGGTCTTGAAGAAGCCCTGAAACCGCAGCTTCAACCGCAGATCGGTAAACCACGCTGCCAGCACCAGCGATACAATGATCTGCGGGATAAACCCCATCAGCCACATGATCATGGTATTGCTGAAATACTTCGGCACCTCTTGGATCATGGCGGCATAGTTTTTCAGCCCTACAAAGTTAGGGCCGATGATCTTTAGACCGCTGCGGAAATACTCAAAGAAGGAATAGTAGATGGTCGTTGCCAGCGGCCAGAACTGGAAGATGAAAAATGTAATAAAGAACGGCGCCAGAAATATATAGCCCCATTTGGCGTAGCTCATGCCCTTTCTCTTTGTTTTCATAGGTCTCGCCCTCCTTAGCTGTGTGGGCATTGCCCTGCTGGGGGCAGAGCCTTTCAAAATCTGATAAAAACAAAACCAGGGGCGGGCGTCTCTCCCCGCCCCTGGCATGGCGTTTGCGGTTCAGTTCGTTTTGTCAACGGTCACACAGGTATTTATGCGGGCCATTCAACGCTGCTCAGCTCAGGATACTTGACCTTGATCTGATCCTCAAAGTTCTTCTTCGCGGTCTCAAGGTCAACCGTACCGTCAAAGTAATCCTTGAAGCAGCTCTGGAAGGTCTCGTTGCAGCCCTGATCATACGGACCGGCGTTGGACATATCAATGGTAGGTGCAACCTCTGCAAAGAGGGCAATGTGGTTCTGGCCGCCAAGGAATGCGGAGCCGAAGTTCGGGTCAGCTGCGATGGAATCCATAGCGCTCTTGCAGTTGGTGTAGTCCTGCGTATCCTCGGTGATCTTGGTCATGATGTCGGCATCACAGGTCAGAGAGTACATGACATCCTTGATCGTGGGGATGTTGTCGGTGCCGGCTGCTGCGCAGATCCAGGTGCCGCCCCAGTAATACGGCTGAGGACCCTGGCAGACTGCATAATCGCCGAAGATACCATTGCCGACTTCCTGCTTGCCTCCCTCAGACTCAGGCGTGGCAAGAGAGTTGCCCAGCAGGGTGAAGTTGATGCCCCAAGTGGAGTAGAAGAAGCCGAAAACCTTGCCGGCAGGACCCTGATCGGCGGCCCACTGGTCGCTCCACAGGCTGGTCTTGTTGTTGTAGCCGTTATCGGTATAGGTCTTGGTCTGATCGACCCAGTTCATAATGTTGGGGTCGACCTTGACGGTCGTGCCGTCCACCCAACCGGCGGAAACATTGTTGGAGAAGGTGCGGTAGGAATCATCGTAGCCGGAGAGCATCTTGTAGCCCTTGGCAGCGGCCTTCTCAGCCACATCGTTGAACTTATCCCAATCGCTCAATGCGGCCTGAACCTCGGTCGGGTCATCGGTGCCCAGCACATCCTTGGCGATGGAGCGGCGGTAGGCAAACAGACCCGGGGTCGCCTGCCATGTGGTGCCCTTCTGCACGCCATCCACGGTAACGATGTCCTTGGTGTACTGGTACTGATCCTTGAGGTCATCATCGGTCAGGCCGACATCCTTCTTGACATCCAGCGTATATTCGGAATCCACATATTTCAGCGCGTAGTCCGCCTCGATCAGGAAGATGTCGATCTTGTCATCGGCAGCGGCGCTGTCCTGCTTGAGCAGGGCCTCGTCCAGCTTATTCTGGTAGTTGTTGTTATCGTTGGGGTTGATGGTCCACTTTACGGTGACGCCGTTATCCAGCGTTGTGGTGGACTTGTCGGCGGCGATCTCCTTGACGCCGGGGTAATAGTCGTTGAAGCGGGACTGGAATTCATCGTTCCAGCACCAGATGTTCAGGACCTTGCCCTCCTCTGCGGCTGCATCGGCAGCAGGCTCCGCGGCCGTGCTGCTGGCTTCGGTAGAGGTCGAATCAGCGGCAGGGGCTGCGGACGAGCTTGCGGCGCCTCCGCCGCAGCCTGCCAGCAAGGTGGCTGCCATTGCAGTGGCGGTCAATAAACTCATTGCCTTTTTCATAATGTCTTTTCCTCCTTTTAAAAAAGAACTCATGTATGAATCAGATATTGTGACCCGCATCCTCGCGGGTTTGAACCTATGGATTGGGGACATCGACGGACTGCCCTTTCAGCAGGCTGCCGGAGATCAGCTTCTGCTCCGGCAATGCCGTGCGCGGGGATTCTATCTGCTCGATAAGCAGCTCTGCCGCGGCGCGGCCCAGCGCTTCGGTGTCCTGCCGGTAGGTGGTCAGCTGCGGGGACATGATCTGCGAGATCAGGTTGCCGTCATAGCCGGCCACCGAAATATCCCGCGGAATCAGAAGTCCTTCCTCACGGATGGTCTGGATGCCGCCGATGGCGGAGAAGTCATCCGGGAAGAGGATCGCCGTGGGGCGCTGCGGCAATGCCAGCAGCTGACGGGTCGCAGCGGCGCAGCTTTTCGCATCTCGGTAAGTGCTCGGCACGATGTAGGCGTCCGGCACCGTGATCCCATGGGCGGCGCAGGCACGGTAGAAACCGACCAGGCGCTTCTGGGTGACTGCGCTGTGATTCTCTCCGTGGATATAGGCGATCCGCTCATGCCCCAGCGCGGCAAGCTGATCCACTAACTTGTGGACACCATCGGTGTTATCGGAAAGTACGGCAGCCCGGTTGTTAAAGACATGGTCAACTGTGACGATCGGCAGGTTGCTGTAAGCCAGCTCAATAACCTCCGGGTCATCGAACTTGATGCAGGCAGCAATCACGCCGTCAACGCCGCGGTAGCGGCAGTGCTCTAAGTAACTGGAGTGTCCGTGGCCAATGTTGTGGTTGATAAAGGTGATATCATAGCCTCTGCCCTCGGCGTGGCGTTTGAAGCTGTCCAGAACAGCCGCGAAGAATTCATGCGTCAGACCGCTTTGCGCCTCGTCCACGAAAAGGACGCCCAGATTATAGGTACGGTTCGTTTTTAAGGCCCGCGCTGCGGAGTTTGGCATGTAGCCGATCTGCCTTGCCGCCTCGCGTACCTTTTCTTTGGTAGCCTGACTGATATCGTTGTGACCGTTCAGCGCCTTGCTCACGGTAGCCACCGAGACCCCGCATGCCTTTGCGATGTCTTTGATGGATGCCATGATATCGCCTCCTTGCATCTTCCTTAATCGTTTTCGCATCTTCACTATACAACATGTCAACCATAAAATCAATGCCTTTTTGGCATTTTTTGTGCATTTCGATTCGATTTGGCGATTTGCAAAAAGCCAAAACACCTGTTTTGGTAATTTCGTTTGGAGTTTCGCTGAAAAAGGGACATAATTTGCGCCCCAGCTTGCCGTTTTTGCACTTTTCAGCCCGGTGATGCAGACCCAAATTTGCTTTTTATGGTGCCGCAGCCGGAAAACACTCTTATATAAAATAGGTGGCATTCGATTTTCGTGCCAATTTTCGGTTTACAAAATTGTGAAACCTGCCAAATCATCGTTAAATTCAGCCGCAGCCCTTGCAATTATCCGAAAAACGCGGTATTGTAAGGGTAATAACTTAATCGTTTTCGACTTGAACTCACGATTTTATCTGCTTTCCATAAGTAAGGAGAGGGTCTCTATGAAGTTCGGTCATTTTTCCGATACCGCACGCGAATATGTCATCACCACGCCGCGCACGCCACTGCCGTGGATCAACTATCTGGGCAGCGAGGCATTCTTCAGCCTTGTTTCCCACACGGCCGGTGGGTACAGCTTTTACAAGGATGCCAAGCTGCGGCGTATCACTCGCTACCGCTACAATAACGTACCTGCGGACTCTAACGGCCGGTACTACTATATTAAGGACGGCGATACCGTCTGGAATCCCGGCTGGCAGCCCACCCAGACCGAGCTGGACAGCTATGAGTGCCGCCACGGCCTCGGGTACAGCATCATTACCGGCAAAAAGAACAGTCTGACCGCGAAGCTGGAGCTGTTTGTGCCGGTAGGCGACAACTGCGAGATCGACCGTCTGGTGCTGACCAACGAGAGTGATGTACCGAAATCGTTTACTATATTCAGCTATCTGGAGTTCTGCCTCTGGAATGCTGTGGACGATTCCACCAACTTCCAGCGCAATTTCTCTACCGGCGAAGTCGAGGTCGAGGGCAGCACCATCTACCACAAGACCGAGTACCGCGAGCGCCGCAACCATTACGCATTGTTCACCGTCAACACGCCCATTGACGGCTTTGACACGAGCCGGGACGCCTTTTTAGGCGCATGGCGCAGCAATGCGAATCCCGAGGTCGTGGAAAACGGCCGTTGCACCAACTCTGTTGCCCACGGCTGGGCACCCGTTGGCGTGCATCAAGTCAATGTCACCCTGCAGCCCGGCGAAAGCCGCAGCCTGATTTTTGTTTTGGGCTATATAGAAAACCCGGAGGACGAGAAGTGGGCCGCGCCCGGCGTCATCAATAAGACCCGCGCCCAGGCGATGGCTGCCCGCTATGCCACGGATGCGCAGGTCGATGCGGCACTTGCCAGGCTGCACGACCACTGGAACAACCTGCTGTCCACCTACTCGGTCAAGAGCAGCGATGAAAAGCTCGACCGCATGGTCAATACCTGGAACCAGTACCAGTGCATGGTCACCTTCAACATGAGCCGCTCTGCCAGCTATTATGAGAGCGGCACCGGCCGCGGCATGGGCTTCCGCGATTCCTGTCAGGATCTGCTCGGCTTTGTGCATCTGATCCCCGCCCGCGCGCGGGAGCGCATTCTGGACATTGCCGCCACCCAGTTCCCCGACGGCAGCGCCTACCACCAGTACCAGCCGCTGACGAAAAAGGGCAACATGGACATCGGCTCCGGCTTCAACGATGACCCGCTGTGGCTGATTGCTGCCGTGTACGCCTATCTGGGCGAGACGGGCGACTACTCGATTCTGGACGAACCGGTGGACTTTAACAACGACCACAGCCTTGCACAGCCGCTGCTTGAGCATCTGCGCCGCAGCTTCGGCTATCTGCGCACCCACAAGGGGCCGCACGGTCTGCCGCTGATTGGCCGTGCTGACTGGAACGACTGCCTGAACCTGAACTGCTTCAGCAAGGAGCCGGGCGAAAGCTTCCAGACCACCGGCCCGAGCGAGGGTCCTGTAGCCGAGAGCGTGTTCATCGCCGGTATGTATGTCAAGTACGGCAACCAGTTTGCCGAAATTCTTGACAGCACCGGCCACACCGACGAAGCTGCCGCCGTGCGCGCCGAGGTTGCAGAGATGGAACATACCGTACTGACTGCCGGTTGGGACGGCAGCTGGTTCCGCCGCGCCTACGATGCCTTTGGCCATGTGATCGGCGGTGAGGAATGCGAGGAAGGCAAGATCTTCATCGAGCCGCAGGGCATGTGCGTCATGGCGGGTATTGGTGTGGACACCGGTGAGGCCGTGACCGCTTTGCAGAGCGTGAAAGACAAGCTCGACACAAAGTACGGCATTGTGCTGCTGCAGCCCGCCTACACGAAGTACCATCTCGAACTGGGCGAAATTTCCAGCTATCCCCCGGGATACAAGGAGAACGCAGGCATCTTCTGCCACAACAACCCATGGGTCAGCTGTGCCGAGACTGTAGTCGGCCACGGTGACCGCGCGTTTGAGATCTACAAAAAGACCTGCCCGGCATACATTGAGGACATCAGTGAGATCCACCGCACCGAGCCGTATGTCTACAGCCAGATGGTGGCTGGCCGCGACGCCGCCACCTTTGGCGAAGCAAAAAACAGCTGGCTGACCGGCACGGCGGCCTGGACCTTTGTGGATGTGAGCCAGTATATCCTGGGCATCCAGCCCACGCTGGCCGGGCTGAAGATCGATCCCTGCATCCCGCACGAGATGGACGGCTTTACCCTGCGCCGTGTCTGGCGCGGAGCAACCTATGAAATCGTTGTGGAGAACCCTGACCATCTGGAAAAGGGCGTCAAAGCCATGACCGTGGACGGCAAGCCTGTAAGCGGTAACATCCTTTCCCCTGTTCCCGCCGGCTCAACCGTAGAGGTCAAGATCGTCATGGGCTGACCGCCCGCCTTTTACCGCAAAGCAGCAGCCCGCAGTGGGCTGTTGCTTTTTCTGTACGGTCTTTATACACCGGCGTGCTGCTTCGCGAACCAGAAAACTCCCCTATCCTGCTGCGTGCGCAGCAGAATAAGGGAGTATTTTTTGTGTGCAGCCTGTCAGGTATGGTTATTCCGCGAGCATTTCTCTACATCGATCGCAAGCACGAGCATCAGCGCGCAGAGGGCATCTCTTAGGTCGGCAACCTCAATGGTGTATGTATCGGTCCAATTCCAAAGCTCCTTGGCGATATGCGCCACTGTACACCAATTTCAGGGCTTTGAAAAAGATGTGATCATGCAATTTTCGACAGTGAATCCTATCTGCCTGTTTACGAAAAGGATTTGCAGCAGGCAAACAAAAGCATTTACATTGCAAGCCCCGGCTTGAATAAAAACAAAATCTGCCGGCTGATCGCACTGGTAGAGCAGCAGCAAACGGCAGGGGTATGCCTTCAGGTGCATCTCTTTCAGCAGGGCAATATCCTCTGCCCAGCGGTGGTAGCTGTCGCAGGCGATATCCCCGGTATCACCGTTCTTTGTTTTGCCCGGCGTATGGCTGAAGGTATCCCAGATGGACAGTCCCCTGCCATCCTCCTGCACTGCGCCCTCGATCTGATAGGCTGCGGTTGCCGCGCCCCAGACGAAATTTTCCGGAAATGACATCGTGTATTCCTCCGTTCTTTCTGTCGTTTTCTTTTTTCGCATAAACACCAAAAAAGGTGCAGCGCAAGCGCACTGCACCTCCGTAAGTGTAATTTTAGCGCTCTTGCTGTTGGTGTAGTCCTACGTATCCTCGGTAATCTTGGTCATGATGTCGGCATCACAGGTCAGAGAGTACATGACATCCTTGATCGTGGGGATGCGCCGAAATCGTTTACTGTATGGCGGAATATCTGATAAAGGAAATGGCAAAGAAGCAGGGTGTAACGGAAGAACTGAAAGCAACGGATATGATGAGATGGATAGGATTGATGAATAACATTCGAGCCTGTGCCGATGAGATTGTATTGAATGATATTGTGTATTCCTAACGGATACCAACCGAAGAAGAACTGCTGTCAAACCGATGGCAGTTTTTCTTTTTCGGCAAGTATTCAAGAAGTCATTAAGTCGTGAGTATAATCGAAGTGGTAGAAAAGTTATCTCTTATATCGGTTGTAACTTTTATATGAGCTCTATTGACAAGAAAACTTGGTATGTGTATAATAAACATGCAAAGAAAACTTGGTATGGAGGTGTTTTTATGAAAAAGGACGAAATCTTAAATGCAAGCAGAAAAGAACATCGCAATAAGGACTTGGCTGAAATGGAAGTGGTATATCAAGCCGGAAGTCACGCAAGCAGAGTTGGTGCTTTAGTGTGTTGTTTGCTTTCGCTGTTATCTTCTGTGCTTGCTCATACTATGATTTACAGTCCGTGGGTTATATACTTCAGCATTATTGCAACACAATGGTTAGTTCGTTTTATCAAAATGAAGCGAAAGAGCGATTTGGTCTTGACTGTTCTGTTTTTTGTGATTTCCATTTTGGCATTTGTTGGATTTGTTAGCCACCTTTTAGAGGTGAGAATATGAAAGAACAATTACAACTGAAAAATCACTTAAAGGAAGTTCGCACAGAAGAAAATCTTTCTCAAGCTCAACTTGCAGAAATGGTGGGTGTATCAAGAAACACGATTAGTTCTATTGAAACAGGACAGTTTAATCCAACTGCAAAATTGGCTCTAATTCTTTGTATTGCATTGGACAAAAAATTTGAGGAACTATTCTATTTTTAGGAGGTCATTATGGAAAATATTATAATGTTGATTTTGGGAGTGTTCATATCTGTTGTGGGAATTGTAAATATCAAAGGCAATATCAGCACAATTCATTCTTACAATAGGCGAAGAGTAAAAGAAGAAGATATACCAAAGTATGGAAAAGTTGTTGGAACAGGAACACTGATTATAGGAATATCTCTTGTATTAGGTTTTATTGTTTCGTTTTGGAGTGAAATAATTATAGATTATATCATTCTTCCAGCAGTTATTGTCGGATTAGGCTTTATATTGTATGGACAGTTCAAATACAATAAAGGAATTTTTTGAGAAACAGTGAGGTATAAAGATGGAATTGAACACAATATCAGGTCTGGCGATAGCGGGAGTTATCTGCTCCGTTGTCCTCTCGATGGGGGTACCGATTGCTTTGTTCATTGCAGGAAGGGTGAAGCTTAAGGCAAGGATTTCCTCGTTCTTTATCGGAGCAGGAACCTTTCTGCTGTTCGCCATGCTGTTGGAGCAGCTGCTGCATGTTCTTGTCATTCAGTTCTGCGGACTGAACGCACAGAGCAGGCCATGGCTTTACTATGTGTACGCGGCTTTGGCTGCAGCGGTTTTTGAAGAGACCGGAAGACTGATTGCCATGAAGTTCTGGATGAAGAAATGGCTGGATTTTCCAAATGCACTGATGTATGGAATCGGACATGGCGGTGTGGAGGCCATTCTGCTCGGAGGACTCTCCGGAATCAGCAATCTTGTGTCCATGCTGATGATCAACAGCGGAGCCATGCAGAATACGCTGGCGGCACTTCCTGCTGAGTCTGCAAACCAGACCGTGTCACAGCTGTCGGCCCTATGGACAACACCGGCACCACTCTTTTTTGTAAGCGGAATCGAAAGAATCAGTGCCATCATTCTGCATATCGGGTTGTCACTGCTGATCTACCGGGCGGTAAAGGCAGGCAAATGCAGGACAGCGGCTTTTACAGCGGTTCTTGCTTATGGGATTCATTTTATCGTGGACTTCTTTGCCGTGGCAGGTCCGGCGCTTCTTCCCATCTATGTGATTGAAATTGGTGTCTTTGTGATGGCAGCCGGAACTCTTGTTATGGCGCTGAAGATGGGAAGGATGGAAGAACTGTGAATTCCAGTTTTCTGCTATCATAAAACAGAATATATCTGACAGAACGCACCGTAGAAATACGGTGTTTTTTGTTACCCCAAACCCATAATTCAATACATAACCACAGGTTAGTACAAATACCTTATGTACTATTTTGAAAGGCTTAGAAAGGGATATTTACCCCGATTTTCGCCCCGAGAAATGACACAAATAAGGCTTAATGTATCTTCTCTGTGGTTTTTCTATTTTCGGCAGGAAAGGAGGATTGCTTGCTATGCCGAGAATGAGCAAGCAGCGGAAACAAGCGTGGTCGTTGTTTCTGAATGAAAGAAATCGCATTACCTACAACGGACTTTGCAGAAAATGCAGGAATGACTGTAAGCAGAGTTTCCGCTGTGTTGTGGTGCATCCCAAACAGCAAAAAAGCCGCTTGAAAGAATTATCAAAGATGTATGTAGGCACGAGGTTTTAGGAGATTTCCGTACTGGAAAATCGTAAAGCTATATTAATATTTACGAAATCGTTTTGACAAACTGTTCTCCGATGGTGGCTGGCCGCGATGCCGCGACCTTCGGCGAGGCGAAAAACAGCTGGCTGACCGGCACGGCCGCATGGACCTTTGTGGATGTGAGCCAGTTCATCCTTGGCATCCAGCCCACACTGGCCGAGTTGAAGATCGACCCTGGCATCCCCCACACGATGGACGGCTTTACCCTGCGCCGTGTCTGGCGCGGGGCAACCTATGAAATCGTTGTGGAGAACCCTGACCATCTGGAAAAGGGCGTCAAAGCCATGACCGTGGACGGCAAGCCTGTAAGCGGCAACATCCTCTCCCCTGTTCCCGCCGGCTCGACCGTAGAGGTCAAGATCGTCATGGGCTGACCGCCCGCCTTTTACCGCAAAGCAGCAGCCCGCAGTGGGCTGCTGCTTTTTCTGTACGGTCTTTATACACCGGCGTGCTGCTTCGCGAACCAGAAAACTCCCTTATCCTGCTGCGCGCGCAGCAGAATAAGGGAGTATTTTTTGTGTGCAGCCTGTCAGGTATGGTTATTCCGCGAGCATTTCTCTGCATCGATCGCAAGCACGACCATCAGCGCGCAGAGGGCATCTCTTAGAGGAAACAAACACATAGCGAGGGGCCATACCGTGCCTTTTCACAGATTTTTTCCGTTCGTTTCGGCCACCTTGGCGTACCAGGCAGCACTATCTTTGGGGGTTCGTTTGCCGGTTGCGTAATCGAGATAGATCAGACCAAAGCGCTCGTTATAGCCCTCGCTCCACTCAAAATTATCCAGCAGTGACCAGTGGAAATAGCCGCGCACATCCACGCCACTGTCAATCGCGCGGCGCAGCGCCAGAAGATAGCGGTGGGTGAAGTCAATGCGCGCAGGGTCATGCACCTTGCCGTCCAGATGGATGCTGTCGGTGCAGGAAAGGCCGTTCTCGGTGATGTAGATGGGCAGACCGTACCGTTCCCAGATAAAGCGTGTCCCCCACTCCATCGACTCCGGGGTGATGGGCCAGCCGATGGCTGTGCGCGGATGTCCTGCGGCCCGGGGGCAGAATTCCGGCTTGCCGTTTGCCCCGGCCCGCACCATGACGGAGTTGTAGATGTTCATCCCGATGAAATCCAGCCTGCCCAGCGGCAGAGCGTCCAGCTGCTCCTGCGGGATGGCATCCACCACACGCTGGGCCTGACCGCCCGCGATCACAGGCCAGCCGCGCCCGCACAGCGGATCAAGTGCCGGGGCATAGGTGAAGGTCCAGTCTCCGTCCGCCAGCGCAAAGGTTGCCTCGCGGGCCGCCGCAATATCGGCAGGGTCGTCTGTTGCCGGGGTGCAGATGCGCCCTGTCGGGGCCATGCCGACCCGGGCATCGGGGTCAGCCCTGCGGATCGCATCGGCCGCAAGGCAGTGGGCGTAGATCGTGTTGTGCCACGCTGTAAACACCGAGCCGTCATCCAGACGGAAACCGGGTGCGTGTACACCGCTGCTGTAGCCCAGCCCCACGCTGCACTGCGGCTCATTGAGGGTAAAATAGTACCGCACCCGCCCCTTAAAGTGCGCGGCCACCGCGGCGGCATACCCGGCGAAGGCTTTTGCCGTATCATCATTCAGCCAGCCGCCCTTGTCCTGCAGGGCTTGCGGCAGATCCCAGTGGTAGAGCGTGACATAAGGCTCGATCCCTGCCGCAAGCAGCGCATCGACCAGCCGGTCATACCAGGCAAGACCTGCCGGATTGACTGGTCCCGTGCCCTGCGGGAAGATGCGCGGCCAGGCAATCGAGAACCGGTACGCCTTCAGGTGCATCTCTTTCAGCAGTGCAATATCCTCTGCCCAGCGGTGGTAGCTGTCGCAGGCGATGTCCCCTGTATCACCGTTCCTTGTTTTGCCCGGCGTATGGCTGAAGGTATCCCAGATGGACAGTCCCCTACCATCCTCCTGCACTGCGCCCTCGATCTGATAGGCTGCGGTTGCCGCGCCCCAGACGAAATTTTCCGGAAATGACATCGTGTATTCCTCCGTTCTTTCTGTCGTTTTCTTTTTTCGCATAAACACCAAAAAAGGTGCAGCGCAAGCGCACTGCACCTCCGTAAGTGTTATTTTACCCTTTCACACTGCCGAGCGCAATACCGCGGACAATGTACTTGGAAAGAATCAGATAGACTAACACGGCTCTCTGAAAATGCCATGACTATATTCTTGTTTTTTCTTGCCATTTAAGAAGGTGCGTTACCCCGTTCCCGGAAAAAAGAGCATCGCCGTGATGACCACGCGCGTGGAGGAAGGGGAATAATAGCAGCACTTTGGAAAGTGAATCAGAACGGATTCACTTTTTCGAGTCAAGATTTTTGGATGAATCTAAACTGATTCACTCTGGAGTATATGTGAATTTGTATGCGTATCCGCTTTGATTACTCCCGCTTTGAGCGGGAACATGTTTTGCTAGCATAGCGTTTGGATATCCACAAACGCATTTCTGGGGGTGTCCCCCAGACCCCGGCACAGTTCTTGCGTGACGATAGTGACGCTGATGACGCTTGTGACGCTGTTTTGGGGATATCCCTATACCATATCCCGGATTCAGCGTCATTAGCGTCATCTGCGTCATTCTGATTTTGTTTTTCTCGTAGTATCATTGTTTCTGTTTCGAGCAGTAGTAAACTGCAAGCGTCATTTCACTATAAGCGTGACGGTGGTGACGATGGTGACGATTTTTCTTGCATACCCCTACCCATATCCCATAAACATCGTCACTACCGTCACCATCGTCACTTAAAACAGGCAAGCCGTTTTAATCTGCGGCTTGCCTGTTTTATTTTGAGTAATGTGGCAGGGTTTTT
>OLJF01001542.1_pt1 | contig 13828 bp, 10 predicted proteins | sample 1609751 | NCBI WGS metagenome assembly OLJF01 (sample SAMEA4350171, study PRJEB24818) | metagenome | biome: human; feature: gut; material: faeces | place: Denmark | collected 2013-09
AAAGAGACATGAACATGTTTGAAGGCATCATGGTCTTTGAGACGAACGGCGACTTCACCGGCTTCTTCGGCACGATTTCCGTTGAAATTACGGCGTGGGAGAAGTTCTGGCGCAAGCTGGCGACGAAGGAAGAACGCTCCAAGCAGCAGCTGTTCATTCCGACGGAATTTACCGGCATTGACATCGACGACGAAGGCTTTGTGTACGCCTCGAACAAGGATACCGCGGGCACGCAGGCGGTTCGCCGCCTGAACCCCAAGGGCGAGGACGTCATCCGCATGGGTCAGACCAAGAACCTTGGCGGCGACATACAGATCAGCGGCACGTCGCAGTACGCGGGCGCCAGCACGATTGTGGACGTGGTGTACCGCGAAAAGGGCATCTACTCGCTGCTGGACTCCAAGCGCGGCCGCATCATCACCTACGACCACGAAGGCAACCTGCTTTACATCTTCGGCGGCCTCGGCACGCAGGCGGGCACGATGGAAGCGCCTGTCGCCATTGAGTGCGCAGGGGACAAGATGCTCGCGCTGGATTCCAAGCAGGGCGTGATTGCCGTCTTCGGCGAAACGGAGTACGGCCGGCTCATCAACGAAGCGGTTGGGCTGCGCTACGATGGCGACGAGACGCAGGCGGTTGCCCTGTGGCAGGAAGTACTGCGGATGGACGAGAACAACGAGCTGGCGAACACCGGCATCGGCAAGGCGTACCTGTCCGCGGGCGACAACGAGAAGGCCATGGAATACTTGAAGCGCGGCATGAACCGCGACTACTACTCCGTCGCCTTCAAGCGCTACCGCAACGATGTGCTCAAGAGCAACATCAACTACATTCTGACGGGCATCATTGCGGTCATCGTGGCGATTGTCGTTGTGGTCAAGGTGATTCGTCCGCGCAGAAATCAAAAGAACGGAAGGAGGGCATAAGCGATGAAATCACTGTTCAGCAAAGAAAAGTGGCAGCAGCTGTTCTACACGGTGTCCCATCCGTCGGACGGCTTCTACTGGATTCGCCACGGCGAAAAGGGAAGCGTCGCCATTGCCATCCTCATGGTTGTCCTCTTCGGTCTGTGCTTCACGCTGAACCGACTGCTTGCGGGCTTTGTCGTCAACGACATCAACGAGCGAACGGTCAACGCCCTGTGGGAAATGAGCGGCGTATTGATGCTGTACCTGCTGCTGTGCGTCGGCAACTGGTCGATTACCTGCCTGATGGACGGCGAAGGGCGCCTCAAGGATATTGCCATCGCCATCGGCTATTCGCTCCTGCCGATGATTGTGTGCTACATCGCCGCAACCATTGTCAGCCAGTTCGTGGCGGAAATGAGGAAGCGTTCTACGCCATCATCATCTTCCTCGGCACGGCGTATACCCTCATCATGGCGCTGATTGGCATCATGCAGGTGCACAACTACACGCTGGGCAAAACGCTGCTCACGCTCCTGCTGACGCTGGTGGCAGTGTTCATCATCATCTTCCTGATGATGCTGATTGCGAACTTCATCGGTCAGGTGTTCGGCTTTGTCAGGAGCATCTACACCGAACTGATTTTCCGAGTTTAAGCGGGGGGTGGAAAGATGAGCGAGCAAACGAAAATCAAGCACAGCCCCGCCGTGGAAGGCAAAAAGCATCACAAGGTACGCTGGATTGTGCTGGCGGTGCTGCTGATGATTGTGGCGGCAGTGGCTGCGTGGTATCTGCTTCGCTTCGAGTTTAACCGGGACTATCAGGCGTACATTGAAGCGCCCAAGGGCGCGGCAGCGCAGTCAGAACTGGCGGCACTCACGGACGAAAACCCGAATGTCGCCGCGCCCTTCCAGCTGTTTGCGGAAAACGACAACTTGAAGCTCTACGCGGATTTGGAGACGGCGAACGTCGCCATCTACGACAAGCGCAGCGGCGAAACGGTCTATTCCAACCCCGTGGACGCGGATGCGGACAAGGTGGCGAACAAGACCAACAAGAACTACTTGAAGAGCCAGTTCCTGCTGGACTACTACAACGCCGGTTTGACGAGCAGCACCTACGACAGCTACTCGATGAGCGTGGCGCTGGGTAACTTCCGCGCGGCGGCGATTGAGGACGGCATTGCCTTCATCTACGACGTGGGCGTGGACTCCATCCAGTACCTGACGCCGTCTTACCTGCCGACGGAGCGCTACGAGGGACTCTACGAGCAGCTGAGCGCACAGGCGAAGAAGGCAGCGGACATTGTGTACGAAAAGCGCGACGACGGCTACTGGATCAGCGCAACCGGTGCGAGCCGTACCCGCGAAATGGCGCGCGTCTCCAAGGAGTTTGTGGCGCTGGGCATGACAAAGGCGGAATACCTTGAAATGGAAGCGCTGGCGGGCAAGGAACAGGCGGAAACGCTGGGTTTCACCGTGACGCTGGAGTGGCATCTGGGCGAGGACGACGTGGAAGCCAAGCTGCCCGTGAGCGCGATTGAAGAGCGTGGCGGCGGCAAGGTCTACCGCATCCAGCTGCTGCCCTATATGGCGGCAGCGGGCAGCAACGAAAACGGCTACATGGTTGTGCCGAACGGTTCGGGCAGCCTGATTCGTTTCAACAACGGCAAAAACAGTGCCGCGGTGTACAGCCAGTACGTCTACGATATGGACTTGATTGACGGCGACTACACGCAGACGCAGACGATTCAGTCCGTGCGTCTGCCATTGTGGGGCGTGTGCCGCGAGAACACCAGCGTGCTGGCGACGATTGAAAACGGCGCTTCGCTGGCGGCTATCAGCGCGGATGTTGCGGGGCGCAACAACTCCTACAACAACGCGTTCGCCATGTTCACCCTGCGCGGGTCGGAGCTGCTGTCTCTCTTCGGCGCGGGCGAAACGGCGGAAATGCCTATCGTCGAGGACAACTACTACGGCGAAGATCTCGTCATCCGCTACACATTCCTGACGGCAGAGAACAAGGGGTACAGCGGTCTGGCGAACTACTACCGGGCGCGCCTGATTGCTGAAAACGTGCTTTCTCCGCTGGAAGAGACGGGCGACATTCCCTTCTACTACGATGTGATTGGCGGCGTGAAGGAAACGACCCACTTCATGGGCATCCAGTACCTGCACGTCCGTGCCATGACCACCTTCGATGAAGCGGTGGAAATTGCGCAGTCGCTGAATAAGGCGGGCATCAAGCATCAAGTGATGAACTTCCAGGGCTGGATGAACGGCGGCTACTACCACGATGTCGCGAACAACGTGTCCGTGCTGAGGCAGCTGGGCGGCAAAAATCGGCTGGAGAACCTGAACAGCGCAATAGCACGGCTGGGCGGCGAACTGTACGCTGACGTCGCGTTCCAGAAGGTGACGCAAATCTCCAAGCACTACATGGAGAATCAGGAGACGTCCCGTTATTACGGCGCGGGTTACATTGCGCAGTTCGGCGTGACGAATCCGGCATCCCTGCGGCGCACGTCCGCGCTGGGTTACAGCGAGAACATTTACAACCTGTTGTCCCCGAAGTTCCTGCCGTACTACGTCAGCGGATTCCTGAACAGCACGAAGGATTATTCTCTGAACGGTTACTCCCTCCGCGACCTCGGCTGTGAGCTGCACGCGGACAAGCGCCGCACGGAGCTGATTAACCGCGAACAGGCGCTGATGATTGTCGAAAGCCAGCTGCAGTCGATTGCGGACAGCGGCAAGAAAGTCATGGTGTCCGGCGGCAACCTCTACGCCCTGAACGGTGTCAAGCACGTCATTGACGCGCCCATGACCGCGACGGAGTACGTCATTGTGGATGAAACGATTCCGCTTTACGAGATGATTCTGCATGGCTGTGTGGATTACACCGGTCAGGCGCTGAACACTATCGTGAGCGACGATTGGCAGGCGAAGCTGCTGAAAATGGTGGAATACGGCGCGTCCCCGCGCTACACCTTTACGGCGCAGCAAGCATCCGACATGAAGTACACGGCGCTGAACAGACTCTACGCCACGACTGTGGCCAACTGGACGGATACCGCGGCGGAACAGTACGCGTACCTGAACGCGGCGCTCGCCTCCGTCAGCGGCGCGCAGATGGTGAAGCACACGATTCTCTCTGATACGCTGCGCAGCGTCGAGTACGACAACGGCGTGACCATCTACATCAACTACGCCAGTCAGGATGCGCAGGCGGGCGGCGGCACCGTTCCCGCGAAGGCGTATCTGGTCACAGGAGGTGCAAACGAATGAAAAAGCTGCATATCTCCATGGCGGGGAAGCGCGCCGTTAACGGCTATCTTTTCATTCTGCCGTGGCTGCTGGGCTTTCTGCTGTTCTATGTGCGCAGCCTGTACATGACGGTGGAGTTCTCCCTGAGCGACCTGACCGTGCTGAGTACGGGCGGCTACAATCTGGAATTCGTGGGGCTGAAGAACTACTATGAGGCGTTCTTCTCCCACGCGTCCTTCAAGCAGACGCTGACGACCTCCATCGGCAATATGGTCATCGACGTGCCGCTGATTATCTTCTTCTCCCTGTTCGTCGCCATGATGCTCAACCGCAAGATGAAGTGCCGCGGACTGGTTCGCGCCATCTTCTTCCTGCCGGTGCTGCTGGGCGCGGAAGCGGTCAGCAATGCGCTGTCGCTGGCGGCGCAGATGATGGCGGGGGGTCTGAGCGGCACGAGCGCGGACATGGCGGCGGCGTCGGCATCCTCCGGCACGATGAACATGGATTACCTCATCGACCTGTTCGCGCAGCTTGCCCTGCCGGACGTGGTACTGGATTACATCGTCGGCGCGGTCAGCCGCATCAGCGATATCATTCAGGCTTCCGGCGTGCAGATTGTGCTGTTCATCGCGGGCTTGCAGTCCATTCCTTCCTCGCTCTACGAAGTGGCGAAGATTGAGGGCGCGACGGGCTACGAAACGTTCTGGAAAGTCACGTTCCCGATGGTGATGCCGCACATCATCACCTGCACGATTTACACCATCGTTGATGCGTTCAGCAAATCCGAGGTGGTCAAGCTGGCATACAGCACGGCGTTCACCGAGAGCCGGTACGGGCTGTCCTCCGCGTTCAGCGTGGTTTCGACGCTCATCACCTGCGCCCTGCTGGGAGCCGTGGTGTACTTCATCGGCAAGCGCACCTTCTACTACAATTAAGGCGAAGGAGAGTGAAAAGCAATGGAAAAATGGCGCGCATTTCGCAATTCTCCCCGCTATGAGGATGCCAAGGGCGGCGTAGTCAAAAAAGGCAAGAACCTGCTGATGACGATTTTGCAAATTATCCTCATCGTCGGTATCTCCTACGTCATCCTGTCCCCGGTCATCGGCATCGTCGCTCAGTCCTTCTTCTCCGACGCGGACTCGGCGAACCCGATGGTCTACACCATCCCGATTGAAGGCACGCTGGAGCGCTACACGACGGTCATCACGCAGATGGACTATTTCCGCACGCTCGGCAACACGCTGATTTACACCATCGCGCTGACGCTGATTCAGGTGCTGATTTGCTCGATGGTCGGCTATGGCTTCGCGCGGTTCGACTTCCCGCTGAAAAAGCTGCTTTTCGGCTGTGTTGTGCTGATGATTGTCATCCCGAATCATACCATCATGCTGCCGCAGTATATGACGTTCCGCAGCATGGGCTTGATGAGCGAGGCAACCCCGATGTATATCCTGACGCTCTTCGGCACAGGGCTTCGCGCGGGTTTGTTCATCTACATTTTCAACCAGTTCTTCCGTGGTCTGCCCAAGGAAATCGAGGAAGCGGCGTTTGTTGACGGCGCGGGAACGTGGTACACCTACTTCCGCATCATGCTTGTCAACGCCATGCCTGCCGTCATCACGGTGACGGTGTTCTCGCTGGTCTGGCAGTACACGGACTCCTTCTACAGCCAGCTGTTCCGCATTCCAACGGACATGCTGCTGGCGAAGCGCCTGTCCACACTGCAGAACAACATCTCCGCGAACCTCAAAATCATGAACGTCCGCATCCAGCGGCTGTATGTTGACGCCGGCGTTGTGCTGACAATTCTGCCGCTGCTGATTTTGTATCTGCTGCTCCAGCGCCGCTTCATTGAGGGCGTTGAGCGGTCGGGTATCGTAGGCTAACGGCGTTAAGTAAAATCAGGATTACGGAGAACCTTCCGAAAACCGAATAAAACGACAAAATTCGCCCGTAAAGCCGGTCGACAGCAGTGTAAACGCGAACGCACTTGCTTGAAACTGTGCTTTATGGGCGAATTGATTCCCTCGAAAACATTTTCCGACGAAATTTTCGCAAAAAAAGTTGAGAAAATTTGCTGAAACAGCTGATTTACCGGTTGACTAACGGTATAGTTTTGTGATATGATAAAGCAGAACGGAAATGGGAAATCTGGTGCAAAAATCGCCGGTATGACGGCACGGGTTTCCTGCTTCCCCGACGGCATGTCCGCCGGCAACGTTGCAATGGTTACACCAAGGAACCAAGTTCTGGGAAGGAACATGTTTAAGGAGGTCATCCAAGTGAAGAAGGTTGTTTCTGTTCTGCTGGCTGCGGGCATCATCGCGACGACGGGTGCGTTCGCAGAGAACGTCGGCGTGTCGAGCCCGGCTGCGTCGCCTGTGGCGTCTCCCGTGGCGGGTGCTGTCAGCAGCATCATTGACTTTGCCGACGGCAACTTCGGCTTTCTGGGGATGGACACGACGCTGGGCAATGCCGATGCGAGCGAACTGAGCATCGTGGACTACAACGGCGGCAAGGCGCTGCGCGTCAGCCCGGCGGCGGCAGGCAGAGTGCCGTATGTGTCGCTGAACGTGGAAGGCCTGCTGGGCGAAAACCTGAGCCGTCTGGCGAAGATTACCTTCGATGTCGGCGTGGAACTGGGCACGGACGGCAAGTTCTATGCGCAGTCCGGCAAGGTGTACATGGTCAACGGCGAGGACAGCTCGAAGCAGTCCGCCGACTGGTCGGTTTACATGGAACGCAAGAATCCGAAGACGGCGGTCGTGACCGTTCCTGCGGGCGCGTTCGTGGCGGGCCGCGGCGACACGCTGCAATTCTCCAAGGAAGTGGACAGCTTCATCGACTCCAAGAAGTTTGACGGCGAAGCGCCGCGTGACTTCTATGTGACCAACATCCAGTTCTTCGATGCGGAAGGCAACGTGCTGCCTGTGGATACCACGGCGGAATGGGTTGCGCCGGTGACGGAGGAAGACCGCTCCTATCTTTACGACGTGGCGAACGCGGTGGAGTTCCCGAACTTTGCCTACGAAGGCGGCGGCTGGAGTCAGAACGGTGCGGAAATGCCGCAGGAATTCCTCGATGCGCTGGTGCCCGGTTCTGTGATTGAAATCAGCTACGAATCCGAAGACGGCACGATGTGGATTGTCCTGCCGGACGCGGCGGCAGGCTGGTCGCGCGTTGCCAATGACGGTTCTGCCGCCATCAACAGCAGCAAGAATACCTGCCAGATCACCTATGAGCAGATTGCGGCTGTGTGCGGCGAAGACAAGTCCACCTGGGGCGCGCGCCTGCAGTGCGAAGCGGGGAGCGCGTGGAAGGTTTACTCCGTGAAGGTTGGCCAGAAGGTCGCCCGCAAGGTCGCAACGCCCGTTGCTTCCTTTGATGGATTCTCCTGCGAAGGCGGCGCGTGGTCTCAGAATGGCTTCGACATCCCGGAAAATGTGCTGGATGCGCTCGTACCCGGTACGGCGCTGCAGATTGACTTTGAATCCGAGGACGGCTCGATGTGGATTGTCATGCCGGACTGCGCGGCGGGCTGGATGCGTGTGGCGCAGGGCGCGGCGAGCATCTCCGGCGGCAAGGCGTACATCACCTATGAGCAGATTGTCGAAGCCTGCGGCGAGGATAAGGCTGGCTGGGGCGCGCGGATGCAGTGCGAAGCAGAAAGCGCGTGGAAGGTCTACGCGGTGTCCGTGGTGAAGCTGGCGGAAATGGTCGGCAGCCACAACAATGTGGAGTTTGAAGGCGCGGCTTGTGAAGGCGGCGCTTGGGGTCAGAACGGCACGGAAATGCCGGAAAATATCGTGGCGGCGCTGGTGCCGGGCGCGGTCATCAATATCTCCTATGAATCCGAAACGGGCAACATCTGGATTGTCATGCCGGACGCGGCGGCGGGCTGGTCTCGTGTGCAGCAGCAGACGGCGGCGACCGACGGCAAGACGGCGCAGATTACCTACGAGCAGATTGCGGCGGTCTGCGGCGACGACGCTTCCACCTGGGGCGCGCGGATGCAGTTTGAATCCGACGGCGCGTGGAAGGTCTACGCAGTGACGGTTGGTCAGTCCAAGTAAGTCTATTCATCTGTCGGGTGCGGGGAAAGCGCCCGTTACCCGACAGCTCGTTCAGAAAAAAACAACATAGGAGGTTCGACACACAATGAAAAAGTTTGCTGCTCTCCTGCTCGCACTGACGATGGTGCTGGGCATGGCGACTATCACGGCGAGCGCGGAAGGCTCCGAGCGCGTCATTACCATCGGTACGACGTATGATGTCTACTGGGACTCCTTCGATGGGTCTATCGACGCGAACCCTTATTACACCGGCACGGTGGCGGACGAAATGATGTTCGCGAAGGTGAAGCAGATTGAAGATAAGTGGAACGTCAAGTTCGAGTACATCAACCTGACCTACGCGGGCGCGAAGGAATCCATCAACACCTCCGTTCTGGCGGGCACGCCGGACGTGGACGTGTATATGATGGATCTTGCGCTGGCGGCGCCGGCGGCGGCGAACGGCTACGTCACCGACCTGCGCGACGTGCTGCCCGCTAACAACGCGGTGATTCAGGGCAAGGACGCTGTGCTGTCCTACATCGACACCGGCAGCGGCGCAGTGCAGCTGCTGTGCGCCAACAACGCCGAAAACATGGTCGCCGCGACCATGCCGCTGGCGTTCAACCTGCAGATGGTTGAGGACGCGAACCTCGAAGACCCGCGCGATCTGGTCGAACGCGGCGAGTGGACTTGGGAAAAGTTCCGTGAGTATTGCAAGGTGCTGACGAAGGACACCGACGGCGATGGCAACATCGACGTGTACGGCTTCGGCGGATGGCCGGGAGACTACTTCATGAACTTCGTCATGTCCAACGGCACGAACGTGGCGGCAACCGTGACGGAAAACCTCTCTTCTCCCGAAGTCGGCGAAGTCCTCCAGTTCATCCAGGATCTGAACCTCGTGGACAAGGTGATGTACCCCATTCCGGAAGAAAACGGCTGGGACGTCTGCCGCTGGCTGTACCGCGACGGCAAGGTTGCCTTCACCCCCATCGCGGCGTGGATTATGGACTCCAACAAGGACTATGCATTCCAGCATCCGGAAGATCCGACCCTTGATTTCGACATGGTGTTCATCCCGTGGCCTGTTGGCCCGCACGGCAATGCGGAAACCAACGCTCAGAAGGTGACGGCGAACGCCTGCTACGTCATCCCGGTTGGCGTGGAAGATCCGGGACTGGTCTACAATGTGCTGTATGACCTGCTCAACTGGTACAACTACGATCCCAACAGCGAAGACGGCGGTGCTGCTGCGCTGGCCATCCGCGATGACCCCGAAACCCTCGGCTGGTGGTACGGCGTGACCGCGAAGGACATCGACCTGCAGGACTACAACTTTGAAGTCATGATGGAAATGGGTCGTCACCAGATGCTGGATAGATACGGCAGCCTCGGTGACGATGCGGAACTGCCCCTGCGTGAGTTCATCAATGGCGATTACACCACCGCCCAGCTTCAGGAAAAATATCGCCAGACCATTCAGGATGCTATCGACGGCATTCTGGGCAAGTAATCCCTGTCTCTTTGACCTCCATCGTGGGTTCGCCTGCGGTGGAGGTCTTTTCGCTTCATGCAAAACCCTGTCCTTGACAAGAACCAATGAATCGGCTATGATGAAATCAAACGCAAAAGGAGAAAACTCCATGTGGACACAGCTGCCGGGCGAAAAGCGAATCGCCCTTGATGATGAAAATCTCCAGTACACCGGGCGCATTGATTTTGCTGACCCGCAAAACCCTGTGTTTCTCTTTACCGCCTCGTTCGTCCGCTTCCGCATGACCGGGCATCACCTCCGCGTTGTGCTGACGAACACGCACCACCTCTGGGAGAACCGCCTCGGCGTCGTTATCAACGGCGAACAGTTCGGCGTGCTGCTGCAGTGGGACGCGCTGAACGTCATCGACCTCTCAGACCACCTCCGCGACGGCGAGAACGACGTGATGCTCTTCAAGCGGCAGGACAGCTGCTACAAGATGACGCTCCACGCGCTGCTGATTGACGAAAACGCGACGCTCCTGCCGCCGCCTGTGCGCCCGAATCGGCGCATTGAGTTCTATGGTGACAGTGTGTCGGCAGGCGAAGTCAGCGAAGTGACCGAATACGCCGGGAAGCTTGACCCGCCCGACCATCAGGCGCGGTATAATAACGTATGGTTCAGCTACGCATGGCAGACGGCGCGGCTGCTGAATGCCGAAATCAGCGACATTGCGCAGGGCGGCATTGCCTTGCAGGATGGCAACGGCTATTTCTTTGATACGGGGATGCTGTCATGCTGGGACAAACTGGCGTATAACCCGTTCTTCCACGACGAAAAGCCGTGGGATTTCAGCCGCTTCACGCCGCACGTCGTCGTCGTCGCGATTGGGCAGAACGACTCCGCCAAGCGCAACTTTATGGCAGAAGACTATGACGGCGAACAGGCGAAGCGCTGGCGGAGCGACTACGCAGGCTGGATTCGCGCGATTCGCGGAAAATATCCGCACGCGCATATCCTGCTGACGACGACCATCATGGCGCACAGCCCTGCATGGGACGACGCGATTGAAGAAGTGTTCAGCGACTTTGGCGACCCGAAGGTGCATCACTTCCTCTATCCGAAGAACGGCTGCGGCACGCCGGGACACGTCCGTGCGAACGAAGCAGCGGAGATGGCGAAGGCGCTTGCGGCGTACATTGAAGCTATCCCGAACGTCTGGCAGGAGGATGCAGAATGAACGTACAGGTAAATCAAAATGAACGGCTGATTCGCCCGTCCGACCCGGCGATTCGCTACACGGGGCGCATCGACAACAGCAATCCCGACGCGCCGTTCCTCATCTACGTCTGTTCGCAAGTGGAGTTCCGCGTCACGGGGCATGTCCTGCGCGTGTTTATCGAAAATATCCACTCGTTTTATGAAAATCGGCTGGGCGTCATCATCAACGGGGTGGAATCCGCCGTGCTGCTGGAAAGCGGCGCGCAGGTGATTGACCTCTCCGACCGCATGACTGATGGCGAAAACCATGTGCTGCTCTTCAAGCGGCAGGACTGCTGCCACGCGCTGGTGCTGCACGGGTTCGCCGTCGCGGAAGATGCGGAGCTGCTGCCCTTGCCGCCGCGCCCGAAGCGCCGCATGGAGGTTTACGGGGACAGCGTGTCCGCCGGGGAGGTGTCCGAAGCGGAATTTGCCTGCGGGCAGGTAGACCCCGAAGGGCACAACGGGCGGTACAGCAACGGCTACTTGAGCTACTCGTGGCAGACGGCGCGTCTGCTTGGCGCGGAGCTGCACGACATTGCGACCGGCGGCATGGCGCTGGAGGATGGAACCGGCTATTTTTATTCACCTGATTACATCGGGATGCTCTCGTCGTGGGACAAAATTAACTACTATCCGCCGTTCGGCGCGAAAACCGAATGGGATTTCAGCCGCTACACGCCGCACGTCGTCGTCGTTGCGATTGGGCAGAACGACGCGAACCCGGTCAATTTCATGGCGCAGAACTACGACTGCGACGCCTCGAAGCACTGGCGGAGCGCTTACGCGGGGTGGATTCGCGCGATTCGGGCGAAGTATCCGCACGCGCAAATCATCCTGACGACGACGATTCTGGGGCATGACGCCGCGTGGGACCGCGCGATTGACGAGGTGTGCCGCGAGCTGTCCAAGACGGATGGGCGCGTGCATCATTTCCTGTACAGCAAGAACGGCTGCGGCACGCCGGGGCATATCCGCGGCAGTGAAGCGGCGGGCATGGCGAAGGAATTGGCGGGGTTCATCGAGACGCTGCCGGACGTGTGGGAAGATTAAATGCGGAATAAAACGGGGGTGTGAATCGTGATTTCTGTGGTGCTGCCAGCGTATAATCGAAGGAATACTGTCCGAAAAGCGGTCAAGAGCGTCCTCAATCAGACGGAACGGGATATCGAGTGCATCGTCGTGGATGACGCGTCGACCGATGACACGGCGGGGGTGCTGACGGAAATCAGTGATTCGCGCCTGCGCATCATCCGTCTGACGGAAAACAGCGGCGCGTGCCACGCGCGGAATGTCGGCGTTCAGGCGGCAAAGGGGGAGTACATCGCCTTTCAGGACAGCGACGACTGCTTCCATCCCGACAAGCTGGAGAGGCAATTGGCGTTCCTGCGGGAAACGGGCGCGGATGTCGTTTTCTGCGGCATGAACCGTATCTGCGGGCAGCAGATGGAGGTTTTTCCGGCGTATGTGCCGGATAAGTGTATTAACCGGATAGACTTGCTGGAAGCAAACCTTGCCAGTACGCAGTGTATTTTCGGCAAGGCGGAAGCATTTCGCAACACGCCGTTTGACGAGGATATGCCGCGCCTGCAGGACTGGGCGCTGATGCTTGAACTGGCGAAGAAGTACATTGTGCGCGGCGAGGCGACCCCGCTGGTGGATGTGTACGTTCAGCCGGACAGTCTGTCCAATCAGCCGAAGAAGCTGTTTCCGGCGCTGCGGCGGATTTACCTGCGCTACGCCGAGACCATCAATGCAATTTGCCCGGAGCACTGGACGATCATCCTCACGCAGGCGGCGGAGCGCATCGGGGAAGAAGCGTGGCAGGGCGAACTGCTGGAGAATGCGCCGGAGTGCGTGGTGCGCCCGGAGCAGATTGCGTCGATGGGGAACATTGTGCTGGGGCAGGGCGGTGAAAATCCGCAGGGCAAAATCCTGCTGACGCGCAACCTGTCTGATATGCAGGAAGTGCGCGACAGATGCTACTATCTGCCGCGAAATCTGCTTGGCAAGGCGCTGAAGGAAAGTCTATCGGTGGAAATCGCGGGCAGGACGGCGGTGCATCCGCTGCAGCGGCTGTCGGCGATGCTGTGCGGCTGGCTGAATCATCAGGAAGCGTGGGAAACTGTCACGCAGATTTATGCAGAAGAGGAAATCATTGAGACGCTGGCGATGGATCAGCTGATGGAAATGCCCTTGTGGGCGCGCGTCATCCGGCAGGCGGGGCGGAAGAAATTGCCGGACAAGCCGATTCGCCGCGTTGCCGCGTATTACCACAATGTGCATGGCGGCGGGGTACAGCAGGTGACGGCGAAACTGCTGCACGTTTGGCGGAAAATGGGGCTGGAGGTCACGCTGATTACGTCGCAGCAGCCGAACGAGGAGGATTTCCCGCTGCCCAAGGACGTACGGCGCGTGGTGATTCCGCCATTTGACCCGTTCGACTGGGAGAGCCGGAGCGCGCATGTGCGGCGCTTGGCGGAGGTGGCGCGGGAGGTTGACCTCGTGGTAGACCACGCGTGGGCTGACCCGATGGTTCTCTTTGATGTGCTGGCGATTCAGTCCGCGGGTGCGAAGGTGCTGCTGCACACACACAGCGTCTTCTCCATGACGCTTCTCAAGCGCGAACTGCACGACCGCTTCCAGTGCCTGCCGGATGTGGCGGCGATGGCGGATGGCGTGGTGGCGCTGACGCCGGCGGATGCGTGCTACTGGCGCCAGTTTTCGCCGCGGGTGTTTGAGACGCGGAACCCGATTGAGGTAGAAGGTGTGCCGCTGAACGCGCTGGGCGGGCGGACAATGCCTGTCCCTTATACACCTCTGACGCTGCCGCCGAGCGACCTAGTATAGAAGACGGCGGCTGACGGG
>OLJF01001546.1_pt1 | contig 13821 bp, 9 predicted proteins | sample 1609751 | NCBI WGS metagenome assembly OLJF01 (sample SAMEA4350171, study PRJEB24818) | metagenome | biome: human; feature: gut; material: faeces | place: Denmark | collected 2013-09
ACATCCAGACCTACCATAATAGAGTATAAATACCACTTTTATTTTAAATTTTAAATTCTAAATTCTAAATTTCTTTTAACTTCCCCACGTATTCCGGTACCGTCAACCGCATGATATCCTGTTCTGAAATCCGACTACCGAAAAAATTTCGGTATCGCTCCGCTTCCGCCTCCACATGAGGATTATCTGGATAAAGAACTACCTGTATTTCTGCATCCGGACGAATCATCCTCGCCAATAATTGCCTGATCTCGAAATCGGCAGACGGCAAAGAATAACCGATAAACACGATTCTCGTTGCCTCCGACAGTTCAATCGCGGCATTCTGCCAGACCAATTTAATCTGGATATTACTCAGATTCTTTAAATAGGTAGGTAACAACAAATTGCTTTGTAACTTGATCGAATTAATCTCCGACATACCATAATTCTTTCGGCAGTGCCGACAATACGCAGCCTTCATGATCTCGATCTCCTCGCCAAACCGGACGTACATACGCTGGCACATGGGACATTGAAACCAGTTCATCGACCCGTGTAACTTCAGCAATTTAATATTGTACCCACCATACCCCACGGCAAGTAGCCCCGGTTTAATCGTGTCGTCATTTGCCTCCCACGAACTCACGTAGCAACAATAATCCACCACGCTCAACTTCTCCGGGTGCCCGTTTTCGATGGCCCGTTTCAAGGCATGGTCAAACATTACATCCCAATTCGTCGTAATCACCGCCACCCGATCCATCCCGTCCTCCATACGCTGCCGGGCAACCTGATTTATATATTCCGCAAACTCATCTATATAATCACAGCAAGCCCGGTTTTTCTGGAAACTGTAATTCACCGCAGCTCCCATCAGCGCATTAAACTCCTCCCGTAACTCCACCAATCCCCTAGCACTGTAACGACCAATAGAAAGTCCATCCCAGACACAACGATCTATTGGCGTGAATATATCCTCTAATTGCACGCTACAATAGTGATCCTCGTAAATATGTAACTCTTCCTTCAGAAAGCCAATAAAGTTATTCTTAGCTTTAATCAAGCGCTCGTTATCCCGTGTAAAATCCTCATCCAGAATGGTCTTGATGATTTCGTTTTGAACCAAACCTCCCGCTTCTTTAGAAAAACCCGCCCCCAAAAAATAAACTGTCTTCTCCATCATCGTGCTTAGTTTTATAACTCTTACAAAAATAATATTTATCACCTTCAAAAAAATGACATTCCTGTTAATTTCTCTCTATTTTATTTACAATCTCCCAGTCTAATCCTCACCCTAGTCTCCCGTGACCACCCCATCAAGTTCCAGTGCAGTTTCCTGAAATGGGTTTACTCGATTTCAGGAAACTACACCATATCAACTCATAAAGGTGATCAAGTGAGGACAGATAGAAAGCTTGCTTGCTCGTTATCTGTCGAACGTAGCCAATCCGAGACCGTTTCAGGCTCACTTGGCACGGGGTGATGAAAGAATTTGAGCATAAAACAACGATTTTTTCTTTTTACTGCAAAATCGTATATAATTCCCAAATTACGTAGAGAGTGTTAATGCACTCTCACATCTTTGGAGTGTAAGACAACGGGACAGGCGGAACCGTCTTTTTTTCTGGGCTCACGTGAAAAATAAGGTGGAGTTCGTTTTCTTCTTGTTTTGAATTTCATTCTTTTCATGCAAAAATCTTAGCGACTCTAAAGAGAAAAAATTTAATGTCAAGCACGCCCCTGAATTGAGCCCTGAAGGCCTTGAGCTTGGCGTTAAAAGACTCGGCGGAAGCGTTGGTACTCCTGTTGTTGAAAAAGTTCAATATCCTGGTCGAGTGCGCGAACACGGAAGCGGCAACGGAATTGAAAGAATGAAAGCCAGCCTCGTTGACTTGATTGTACCACAAGGCGAGTTTGAGCCTGGCTCCCGCCACGGACTTGCACGAGGAATAGATTCTTCTCAACCTCTGTACCAGGGCGAACGCCTTTTGGATGTCGGGATACAACTCGAAAAGCACGGAAGCCCTCTTTCTTTGTTTCACGTTCCAGGCCGCCGGGTCTTTAAACAATAACAACCTGGAACGGAACAGTATCTCTTTCCTGGTTTCCCCGTTACGGAATTTTCTCGCCCTGTACTTCCTCCCCTCCAGCCGGGCGTTTTCCATCTCGTTGGTTTCCTCGTTAATCGCCTCCCAGCGGTGCTCGATCCTTAACTCTTGCAAGGCGTCACAGGCAAGCTTCTGCACGTGAAAGCGATCGATAACTTGTTCCGCGTTGGGAAAGCATTCCCGGGCGATAGCGTGCATGGTGCTGGACATGTCAAGAGTAATCTCCAGCACCCGGTGGCGGGCTTGACGGGGGAGCTTCCTCAAGATACTGGATACCTCCACGGCCTTTACACCCTCGATGATGGCAACGAGGGTTCCCTTGCCGCCGTGACCGTCCTTGTTGGTAACGATCGTGTATAACTCGCCACGAGAAAGGGAGCTCTCGTCGATACTCAAGCGAGGGCCCAGGTTCCCCGGGAAGAGCAACCACTTGTCAGCGTGGGAGCGTGGTTCCCACGACGAGTAATCGCTTAAATGTTTCTTGTATTGCTGTACCAGTAAGTCCCCGTTGACGTGATAGAACTTCTCCAGGCTCTTGCCGCTGATCGGGTAATTATCCAAGTATACCTTTTAAAAAAGACGCGAACTCCCGGGAGTAACGCGTGCCATCTGCTGCCAGGGAAAACTTGTTGCTAACCACATCTCCCGATGGAAGTTGCCATTTACGACGACGAACGTGAAGGTAAACTGCCCGACCACGTAACGGGAAATCCTGGATAGAAGTCGGGACCGTGAAACCCTTGGATAAAACACCTTGACCGCTATACTCGGCAGGGGGAATATTTTTCTCGTCAAGGTATATATCAATTCGAGCACTGGTAGTGCACACCTTAACTACCTCGAAACAAGCGAGGACATCACGGGGTAAAATTAAATCTAGAAGTTCTTTCATCACGTCATAAGTATTAAACACGCGAAGATAACACATTGAGCTCTGATCCACCTTATTTTTCACGTGAGCCATTTTTTTCATTACCTTTGTGTATATGAAAATTCGGACAAATATAATATCGATAGGATTAATCTTATTAGCTTTATTCATTGCTGCTATTTATTTAATAGGGGAAAAGATTAGTGATGTGGGAAACGATATGAATAATGCGAATGCACGAGAGGCTTGTCGATACCGGGCAGAATCAGTTGCGTATGAATTTAAGAAAACCGAGGAATTACAGCGATTAGCGAGAGAGTTTTTTGGGAAAAGTGAATCTTACCGGGAGCAGGATTTATTTTCGCTTTTGAAGACGATGCAACAATTGGACCCGAAATTAAGTAGAACTTGGTTTTTCAGGGGAACTAACGATTCTCTACGGTTATTGGAACGGAATAGTTCCGAGTTACGTAAGATGAAACTTTCCGGGATTGAGTTAAAGTATATGTATACATTATTGGATTCACATACGGATTACCATTTTAGTGGTACGTACCACGAGAATGGAAGGACTTACTGGACGACAATCGAGGCTATTGAACCGGCAGCGACCCGGCGTATTCTTTTTGGATTTGATATCTCGTTGACAGACTTACATTCATATTTTGCAGAGGTTACAGGGAAGGTGTCAAGTTACGTGTTTATTGTAAATGAACGGGGGATATTACTTTCGCATCCTGATGAAAATTTATTGGGGACTTCACCTTTCCAAAAGGAAGAGTTGGATTCTATCAAGGAAGTATTAAAAAGTCAGAGTGAATTGGAAATTATGGTTCATTCTAATTTCTTGTCTTCACAGGTACTTCGAATTTACTATCCCCTACTTGTCGGGAGTGAAAAGTGGGTGATTGCTGTTAACGTACCGCAGTATGGAAATCGGGAGATATTGGATGAATTTCATCGTTACACGGCGATGATTGCCTTGATTACGGTAGTTATATTCGCAATTTTGTTACTTTTTGCCCAGCATAAATGGCGTAGGGAATACCGTTTGCGACGTAGTTTGGAACAGGAGTCTATGGAGCTGCATTTACAGCAGTTGAAAAATCAGATTAACCCTCACTTTTTGTTTAATTCCTTGAATTCATTGAGTGTGTTAATTGGTTCGGATTCGACGTTGGCGAGGGAATTCGTGTTGAAGTTATCGAAGGTGTATCGCTATTTGCTGGAGACAAGAAACGAAAGCTTATCCACGGTGAAGGAAGAGATCGAGTTTACCCGGCAATATTATTTTTTGCAGAAGATTCGTTTTGGGGAGCAATTGGATTTGTCTATAGATGTGAGACCGGATTGTTTGGAAGCAAAGGTGCCTTCGATCAGTTTACAGATGTTAGTAGAGAACGCTATAAAACATAACCAGGTGACTTTACAAAATCCCTTGCGCATTAAAATTTATGATCGGGATGAATGTTTAATCGTGGAGAATAATTACCAGCCCCGTGCAGAATCTAGCGAAGAGTCTATGGGCGTGGGTTTCGAACGCATTCAGGCCATTTATGACTTTTATTCTGGTGAGAAATTTGTATGTAATTGTGAAAATGGATGTTACGTTTGTCTGCTACCTCTTTTGAAAAATCGTTTATAACAAAAAATCGATGATTCACTCCTTTTTTTCGGGGTTTCACTCCCCTTTTATTTTTATTGATTGAAATCTGTCTTATCATTGTAAAGAATCAGTTAACCAGATAGATTTAATGAATAAAAGAAGTATGGTAAGAACAAAAACATTCATTTTAGGTGCGATAGCCCTTGTTGCCCTATCATTATTGTCAGAACCGGGATATTCTCTGGAAAGACGAAAGAAAAAACATGCCAAGGATACAACGGAAGTGTCCAAACCGGATACTTACGGGGATTTGGTGAAGAAAGCCAAAATTACTGAAGGTATGGTAAAAATTTTAACGGTTGGGAATGATTACTATTTTGAGGTGGCTGATTCTTTGATGGGACGTGATCTTCTAATCGTTAATAAAGTATCGGGAGTACCTTATGAATTAAATGATGCGGGCTTGAATCGAGGAATGGAATCGAATGACAAGCTCGTGCGTTTCTATAAAGATAAATCTATGAACAAGGTGTGGGTGACAACTTACAATGGAAAGGTAAGTGTACCCGAGGGAGATGCGATCAGTGAGTCTGTGAAGGCCAATTATCGTGAGTCCGTGATCGAGTATTTCCCAATCGAGGCTTACGGGAAGGATTCGGCGTCCGTGGTTATCAAGGTGAACAAGATTTTTGACGGAAGTGAGAAAAGTTTTAATGATATATATAATGAAATTGCTTTAGGCGGTTCGGTAAAAAAGGACTTGTCGAAGATATTGGGCGTGAAGGTTTTCCCCAAGAATGTGGTGGTAAAGGCGTTAATGACGACGCAGGTGGTTGATGGCGGCGTGGCGGTACCTCTTACGGTTGAAACGACAACAAATTTGGTGTTATTACCTAAGGTTCCTATGAAGCCACGTTTCGCCGACCCCCGTGTAGGCTTTTTTGCCACGGAGCATATTTATTTTACAGACGAGCAACAGCAAGTGGAAAAACGGGAATTCGTTCATCGTTGGAGATTGGAACCAAAACCGGAAGATATAGAGAAATATAAAAGAGGAGAGGTCGTAGAGCCTGTAAAACCGATCGTGTTTTATATAGATCCTTCTACCCCGAAACAGTGGAGAGAAGAGATTAAAGCAGGAGTACGGGATTGGCAGGCCGCATTTGAGGCGGCAGGTTTTAAAAATGCTGTTGTTGCGAAGGATGCACCGGAAGGTGATGAAGATTTTGACATAGACGACATTCGTTATTCGGTCATCACCTATGCGGCATCCCAGCAGGCTAATGCAATGGGGCCGTCCGTGGTTGATCCCCGTTCAGGAGAGATTATCGAGGCAGACGTGGTTTGGTGGCATAACGTGATGTCATTATTACATACTTGGATGCGAGTACAAACAGCACCGATAGATCCGAGAGCCCGTGCAAATAAATTGAGCGACGAGCATATGGCCAGCGCTATCCGCTTTGTTTCTTCTCACGAGGTAGGGCATACTTTCGGGTTGAAGCATAACATGGGTGCTTCTCATGCTTTCCCCGTGGATTCTTTGAGATCCCCGAGCTTTACGGCAAAAATGGGTGGAACGGCAAGTTCTATCATGGATTACGCGCGTTTTAACTACGTGGCACAACCGGGTGACGGGGTAAAGGAAATTACTCCTAAAATCGGGACGTATGACAAGTTCGCGATTAACTGGGCTTATCGTTGGCTAGACACGGAGACTCCTCAAGAGGAGTTGCCGATATTGAATGAATGGATTCAAGAGCATGAAGGAGACCCGATGTACTGGTATGGCGAGCAACAAGACCCGAAAGATCCGATCGATCCTCGTTCTCAGGATGAAGACCTTGGAGATGACATCGTGAAAGCCAATCGTTACGGGATTATGAATCTGAAACGGATTGTTCCGAATATTGTCGCATGGACAGAGGAAGACGGAGAATCTTTCGCGGAGGCAGGAAAATTATTGATGGCGGTGATTAACCAATGGAAGATGTATGCCGGGCATGTTACAGCTAACGTGGGTGGTATTTATATCAATAACCCGGTGAAGGGAAGTCCGGAAGATCGGTATATCCCGGTGCCGAAAGAGATTCAGAAGGAGAGCGTGAAGTACTTGATTGAAGAGGTGTTTATTGTTCCGGAATGGTTGTTCGGTGCTGAGGTCTGGAAGAAGAGTTACCCGATTCAGATGGGCGTGGAATATTCTCCTTACACGGTTGTACGTGAGTTGCAGTACGCTACATTCTATAATCTGTTGAAGGACGAGCGTTTGTTGCGTATGTTTGATTCTGAAGCGACTTTAGGCCGGGCGAAGAGTTACACGCCGGAAGAGATGTTTGCGGATATTCATAACGTGATATTTGCCAGCAGTAAGGCTGGGCGTAACTTATCTATCTACGAGCGGATGACACAAAAGAATTTTGTCGATGCGATCATCGTTAGCTCGAACAGGGCTGTGGAGAAAACGACCAAGAAAGCGTTGCATCATTCAAACACGTGTTGTTTTGCCTCTAAAGTACCCGAATTTACGATTGAGCCTAGAGAAGAGGTTCAATTGAGGACCTTACACTTCTCTTCCATGGGTAGAGTTTCCGAGGCTGTATCGGTGAAGAGAGGCGAATTGTTGAAAATTTTAAAATTAGCGGAAAATAAACGAAACACGGGTAATGTAGAAACTCGTAATCATTACGAGGATTTGATTATTCGGATTAAAGAGGCGTTGAACATGAGATGATTTTACACCTTATAACATACAAATTAAATAAGTTAGCATGAAGAAAAGTTTATTATTGATTGCGTTATTGTGTCCGCTTTGGCTGTTTGCCCAAAGCGAGAGCGACTATCGTACGATCAAAGGAGTCGTGATGGACTCCGTGACGAACGAGACTTTGATTGGAGCTACGGTAATGATAGACCCGGATGCGGCAGAGGCTAAGAATCTCGGCCCGAAGGGAACAATTACTGATTTTGACGGAAAGTTTGAATTGAAAGTGCCGAAAGCGGTGAAATATGTGGTGGTTAGTTTTGTTGGTTATAAAAATGCGAAACTGGACGTGACGAAGACCACGGAATTTAAGGTTATGTTACAACCGGATCAGGAGCAGTTGACCGAGGTGGTGGTGACAGGTTACCAACAGATCGAGAAACGTAAATCGACATCGGCAATTCAGACCGTAAAGATGGACGATATAAAACGTATCGGTGTTGCCAGTATCGATCAGTTGTTGGAAGGACAAGTGGCGGGTATGACTGCAATTCCAACGAATGGAGCTCCAGGTGCCCCGAGTAAAATGCGTATTCGTAGTACGGTTTCTTTAACAGGAAGCACAGACCCACTTTGGGTATTGGATGGGATGATTCTGGAAGGGAATGATATTCCTACAGATTTTAGTGATAAGGATAATATTGACAATCTGTATAATACTTCAATTGCTGGTGTGAATCCGGCAGATATTGAAAGTATAACGATCTTAAAAGATGCATCGGCTACAGCTATTTATGGAGCTCGTGCTGCGAATGGAGTTATTGTTGTGACAACGAAGAAAGGAACTGCCGGAAAGATGCGGGTAAATGCTTCTGCTGCGATGTTCGTAACAACAAGACCAGATCTTGGAAAGTTGAATCTGATGAATGCTTCTGAGAAAGTGGATTTTGAGTTGGGAATGGCTGCCAATCCGAATTTGACTTATCAAACGGATAGAGGTGCTGTTTCTCGTATTCTTACTGAATATGATCAATTGGGAGTTTACCGGGATGGTGGTTTTAATGCAATATCTTCAGAAGCTCAGCAGGCAATAAATAAATTGAGGAGTTCCGGAACTAACTGGGACAATCAAGTTTATCAGAATGCCGTGAATCAGCAATACAATATTAGTGTTTCCGGAGGATCTGAGTCAACTCGTTATTATGTTTCTGCTGGTTATTATAATGAGAAGGGAACAACGATTGGTACTAGTTTTGAGCGTTTTAACGGAACGATGAAAACGGATTTTGATTTGAGAGATAATTTGCAATTAGGAGTTTCGTTATTCTTAACTCATAGTAAACGGGGAAGTTATCTTTCAGATACAGATGCTTTTACAAATGCATCTAACTATACTCGAACTGTCAATCCTTATTTGGAAGCAAAAGATGAAAATGGGAAATATGTTTATGACGAGGATATTGATGGATTAAAAAATAATGAAGCCAGATTAAAGTTTAATATGTTGGAAGAACGTAAAAACACGGATTATTGGTTGAAAAATTTTGCGGTGAAACCCATGCTTTCATTAGCTTATAAACCTGTTACCTGGTTGAACTTATCCACGCAAGTATCTATGCAGATTGAGAGATCCAGTACTGAAAAATTTGCAGATCAAGAAACATATTTTGTGCGTAAATACAGAGAATTTACCGCCTATGGGGACAATCAGTATTTTTTGCCAGATGGAGGGATTATTCAAAATTGGAATGATGATATGACTCAGTATCAGTGGAAATTGCAGGGAGAGTTTAACAAGACTTTTGCAGAGATGCATTCTGTTAATTTCATGGCAGGTTTTGAGATGCGTGGGAATAAAAGTACAAGTATTCATACGAAAGGTTTTGGATTTGATCCCCGTTCTTTGGCGACAAAACCTCTTATTTTCCCGGAAGGGACAACTTCTTCGGCTTCTGATTCAAAGTTTGTACAATATCAGAAAACAGAAACAGAGAACCGTTATTTGTCATATTATATGACAGCGTCTTATTCGTATGACAACCGGTACACAATATTTGGAAGTATGCGTTTTGACGGATCAAATTTGTTTGGTGTTGCCAAGAAGTATAAATATTTACCATTGTGGGCATTGTCTGCAGCATGGAATGTTGATCGGGAGAGTTTTATGAGTAGTGCCGATTGGCTTTCTAATTTGAAATTGCGTATATCTTATGGATTACAGGGAAATGTTGACAAGAATACGTCTCCTTTTGTTGTTGGAGATTGGAATACTACAACAATTTTACCAGGAAATTCAGAGCCGATTATTTCTGTTTCCTCTCCTCCAAACCAAAATTTGCGTTGGGAAAAGACAAAGAATTGGAATGTGGGAGTGGATATGGGTGTATTTGATAATAGAATTTCATTCAGTGTAGATGCATATTATCGGAAGAGTGTAGATTTGATTGGAATGAGATCTATTCCTCAAGAAAATGGTTTCGAGTTTTCAACCATGAACTGGGCTGAAGCAACAAATAAAGGAGTTGAATTTTCTTTATCAACAGTAAATATTCGAGCCAAAGATTTCCGTTGGACTATGGATTTTAATATTGCGCATAACACGAGTAATGTTGATAAAATTCAAGTGAGAGATGATTCGTATACCCCTTCATTGGAAGGACATTCTATTGGCGCCTTGTTTAAATTGAATACGGCAGGTTTGGATGAGAATGGTATGCAAATGTTTTGGAAGGAAGGTCAGAAAGTCTCTATGCAAGAATTTTTCAATCTTGAAGATTTGTATGGATTTATGACATTGTCAAATCTGACAGCTGAAGAATATAGAAATCTGTTCACGTATGCAGGAACAACAGAGCCTAAATTTACTGGAGGTTTTATAAATCGTTTCTATTATAAAAATTTTGATTTGACAATTAGTACGAGTTTTATTATTGATCAAACTATGCAGGAAACACCATTTTATAATCCTTCCGCAACATCTCCGGGATCAAATTACTCAAACAGGGTTTCTCAGATTTGGTCGTCTTCCAATACCACGGGATTGTATCCTAAAGTATTAGGAAATAATGAGAATGATGCTATGATTTATAATTGGTATAATAGTGATGATCCGGCTAATTCGTTTAAAAATTACGATTATTGGTTTAAGGATATGAGCTATTTGAGAGTAAATAGTATCCGATTGGGATACACTTTACCTAATGAGGTTATAAAGAAATTACGTTTAGGTAGTGCTCGAATTAGTTTTGAGGCTCGTAATCCGTTTGTAATCGCATCAAGCTATAAAGGTTATTTTGATCCGGAAACCTGGGGAAATATATATGCACAACCTCTTCCAAAGACGTTTTCATGTGGTTTAGATATAACATTTTAAATAGGCGGATATGAAAAAAATATTATATATAATTTGTTCAATGTTTGTGCTAAGTTCTTGTAATTACTTGGATATAGTACCGACGGGTAAGGTTATTCCAGAAAAAGTTACGGAATTTAGAGCGTTGCTTACTAACGGATATAGTGCATTTCCGAAATATAAATATTTGTTGTCACTTCGTTCGGACGAGGTAATGCCGATAGTTGGAGATAGTTATTATATGGACTATATAGATTTTGCAATATGGCAGGATAATTCTCCGAATACGACTGTAAACTATCCTTGGAGTAATCCATATAAAGCAATATTTTATGCTAATAGCGTTATTGAGGATATCATGTCTGCGGAGGAGGATACAGAAGAAGATTCTAGGGAGCAAGTGAAGGGAGAAGCTTTATTGCTTCGTGCTTATACTCATTTTGATTTGTTGAATTTATATGGAAAGCCCTATAAACCTGAATCTGCAATATCTGATAGAGGAATTCCTATCGCGACTCAAATAGATATAGAGCAAAAATATGAAGCGGCAACTGTCGAAGAGGTGTATAATCAGATATTCGCGGATATAAAGGAAGGACGGGAGTTATTACAAGTGGAACAACAATCTCGGGATGTCCAGTATCGTTTCTCAAAAAGATCTGCTATGGCTCTTGAAGCCAGAGTGAGACTATACCATCAAGATTGGGAAGATGCCTTAGAATTGGCAGAAGAATTGATCCCTTCATGTTCTTTAGAAAATTTGAATGAGGCAACAGCGGGAGATCCGGCTTTAGTTACATCTAAAGAGGCGATCATGTCTTTGGAAGTGATTGGTAGTTACTATTTGAATGGAGGAATGCATATTACCTCTCAATTATTGGAGAAATATAATCAAGCGGGCGATAAACGTTTAGGGGTATATTTTAAAGAGAATGGAGATTATTATGTATGTAAAAGAGAATATGGTAATAATGCGAGAATTACCTTCAGGAGTGGAGAAATATATTTGATTGCTGCAGAAGCTGCGGCTCATGTGGAAGGAAGACTTGAACTCGCAAAGACTCGATTAAAAGAATTGATGGTTAATCGATTAACTCCGGATTATTATGCGGAAAAAGCTGTCGAGATAGATGGTATGAATCAGAATCAGTTAATTGAGGAAATTGCTAATGAACGTGCAAGAGAATTAGCAATCGAGGGACATCGGTGGTTTGATTTACGTCGTACTACTCGCCCAAGTATGGAGAAAACCTATGTTTTAAATGGTGAAGAGAGAACGGCAACTCTAACTCAAGATGATGTTCGTTATACCATATCTTTCCCGAAAGAAGCAACGGAATCTAATCCGAATTTGCACAATTAATTTGTATGTTACTAGGTTGATCTAGTAGTTGGAAGGCCGTGGGGGTGGTTCCCCACGGCTATTTTTATTGTTTCGTGAATTATTTTCGCTATTTTTGTGAATACTGAAACGATGGATGAAAGAGTCCGGAGGAAGTATTGATAAAAATAGCCTATGAATGCAATTATAATTGAGGATGAATATCTTGCTGCGGCAGAGCTTGAACGGTTGTTGGGAGAGGTGGCCCCAGAGATCACGATATTGACGAAACTGGATTCGGTGAGCGAGAGCGTGAAGTGGTTGAAGAAGAATAAGGCCGATGTGATTTTTATGGATATTCATCTGGGGGACGGGCAGAGTTTCGATATTTTCGAGCAGGTGGAGGTTACGGCACCGGTTATTTTTATCACGGCTTATGATGAATACGCGCTGAAGGCATTCAAGTACCAAGGGATTGACTATATATTAAAGCCTTTTGACAAGGAGGAATTGCAGCAAGCTTTGAATAAGCTGGAATCGCTTTCGCCGACGAATACTCCTTTCCCCGTGGCATCGTTGACCGTGTATCAAGAGCGTTTTTTGGTTACCGTGGGGACGAAGATGAAGTCCGTGACGGTGGGAGATGTTGCCTATTTCATGGCAGACGGGAAGTATCTGGTACTTTTCACCCGTGATGGGCAAAATTATATTTTGGATCAAACGATCAGTGGTATAGAGACGAAGTTGAATCCGGCACAGTTTTTCAAGATCAACAGAAAATTTATTATCAGCTATAATTCGATCAAAGAAATGGTGAAATACTCCAATAGTAGAATCAAGATCGTGTTAATCCCGGTACCTCCTGCTGGAATTGAGGCAATCGTGAGTTCCGAGAGAATTCAAGAGTTCAAACAATGGTTGAATCAGTAACGTCAGAGTTATATAAATTAAAGGCGTGCCAAAAATCTCTTTTGACACGCCTCCCTATTGATTACCTAGTTGTTTTAACCTGTTTAATTTCCCATAAAAACGATACCTACACTGATCGTGAAGTTTTGCATGGCTTCTACTTTGCCAGATTTGGTTCCGTAGGTGTATTTAGCCCCGATGTTGAATGCAAATTGGTCGTTGACGGGGATAATGGTACCTATTTCAGGTGCGAAAGCAAATTGCCATCTTGCGTTTGTGGCAGTGAATTGTCCCAGATCGGTTTTTAGTTCTGTCCAACTGGTACCTAATCCGAGTCCCAGGTAAGGTCTGAACGTGGTGTTCTGATCTGTTAGCCAGTAACGTCCCATCACCATGATGGGTACCGTGTTGATGTAACGGTATTGATAACCGGTGATCGTGTGTATATCTTTACTGCCTTTGAACAGGAAGTCTCCCGTTAATTTACCTTTGTCCTTGTAGAACGTATTCCAACCGATCATACCCCCGATAGAGAATTTCTCGTTTAGGAAATGATGGTATTCAAGATCCATACCCCGGAAACTCATTTTGCCGGCATAGTCATTCATTTTTCCAAGTGGAACAGACATCTGGTAGTTTAAGTTCAGCATTTGTCCTTTTACTAATGGGCTTAGCCCGAATAGTATGAGCGATATAATTAATAACTTTCTCATAATCATTTAAATTTAAAATTGACAATTAATGATCTATCCTACTATTTTTTCAAGTACGGTGACTGGATGAAACACTGGTCAATCGTCGTTTCCATTCTGTCAATAATAGATTGTTTTGATCCTTGTAACAAACCGTCGGCGATACCACTCCAGAGTACAGGAACTTTCTTGGTTGAGCTGGCTTCTTGGTTGGTTGCGATCATGTCAATCACGATGGAACCACTTCTGTAAGAGTATACCGTTACCGGGTACCAC
>OLJF01001549.1_pt1 | contig 13780 bp, 8 predicted proteins | sample 1609751 | NCBI WGS metagenome assembly OLJF01 (sample SAMEA4350171, study PRJEB24818) | metagenome | biome: human; feature: gut; material: faeces | place: Denmark | collected 2013-09
CCACCCCCGAAGCCGCCGCCGAAACCTCCGCCCCGCCGCTTACCCCCAAATTCCCCGTCGGCCATCTTCTCACCCTCCCTCAGAACCAAAACAGCGGCCCCGTCTGGAACACCGGCGACGCGCTCTATGAGCTCCGGGACGCCAGCAATATGACCCCCGAGGCCCTCGTCCTCAAAACCGACTACGCGGCCCTGACCCAGTCCGTCTACTGCGATATTCCCGGCTGCACCCACGACTCCGACGCCTGCCCGGCCTACCTGGCCAGCGACTTCTGCGTCGGCGTCATGGCCGTGGACGGCACGGTCTACACCTATCCCGGTGAGCTGACAAACGTCGCCCCAACGCAGATTTACCGCATCGACCCCGCCGCCGGCAAAACGCCCGTGGCCGCGGTGCCCGATGCCCTGCCCCACCACATGCAGCTGCAATGGTGCGACGAGTACGCCCTGTACGGCTGCCCCCTCGCCGCCAGTCATCAGCCCGGCACCCTCTACCGCTGGGACTGGCAAAATGACACGGTGCAGACCATCCCGATGCTGGCCGACGAGAAGATCATCGCCTGTGAGGGCAGCCGCTTCCTGACGATCCGCATCGAGGCGAACGAGCCGTTCCCCAATTTCGGCAGCACCGAGCAGGAAAAAGCCATTTTGGCGCACGCCGTCTACGTCTACGCCTGGCTCGACCCCGCCACCGGCGCGCGGGAGAAAATCTGCACGCGCCCCTACGCGGACGGCTATTTCCACAACTATTACGACGGCAGGATCTACTACACCGGCAATTTCCGCAATGCCGACACCCCCGGCCAACAGGCCGCCCTGCTGTACTTTGACACCGCCGACGGCACCGAGAAAACGCTGCTCGAGACCATCCCGTTTGACACCTACGGCATCGACGTGTGCGAACCCTTCAGCCCGGCGTTTGCGGGCGTGCCGCAGCGGTATCTCCGCGTGCTGAACGTCGGGGACGCCTACGCGGACTGCCTGCTGGACATGGAGACCGGCGACGTCCTCCCGGCCCCCGCGGTCACGGCGGAGGGCGTGCGCCGCCCCGCGCTGCTGCTGGCCTGCACCGCGTCGGGCCAATGGCTGACAACCGCCAACCCCCGCGACAGCTATGACCCGCAGTACAGCCTCTACGCCCTCTGGGACCCGGCAGACTTTTTGGCCGACGGGCAGCCCGCCGCGTGGGTCACGATGTATGCGACAGAATGAACGCTTGTATAATTATGCGCAAAAACGCCGATTTGTCCACAAGACAAGAACACCGGCACGCCTGTCGCAAACAAAATTTTGAAAAGTAAACCAAAACTACTTGAAAAATTGCTTTTATGGTGGTAACATGAAGGCGGTGTTTGAAACTATATAAAGGAGTGTCGTTTTATGGCAATTCAGAATGCTTACCTGCAGGGCGTATATGAGGGCCTTGCAAAGCGCAACCCCGAGCAGAAGGAGTTTCTGCAGGCTGTTGAGGAAGTCCTCGAGAGCCTGGAGCCCGTTGTGGCTGCCCACCCCGAGTACGAGAAGGCCGGCCTGATCGAGCGCCTGGTCGAGCCCGAGCGCATCATCATGTTCCGTGTGCCCTGGGTCGATGACGCTGGCAAGGTCCAGGTCAACCGCGGCTACCGTGTGCAGTTCAACTCTGCCATCGGTCCCTACAAAGGCGGCCTGCGTTTCCACCCCTCTGTCAACCTGTCTATCCTGAAGTTCCTGGGCTTTGAGCAGTGCTTCAAGAACAGCCTGACCGGCCTGCCCATGGGCGGCGGCAAAGGCGGCGCTGACTTTGACCCCCACGGCAAGTCTGATGCCGAGGTCATGCGTTTCTGCCAGAGCTTTATGACTGAGCTGTACCGCCACATCGGCCCCGACACCGACGTGCCCGCCGGTGATATTGGCGTTGGCGGCCGTGAGGTCGGCTACCTGTTTGGCCAGTACAAGCGCCTGCAGAACGAGTACACCGGCGTGCTGACCGGTAAGGGCATCCCCTTCGGCGGTTCTCTCGCCCGTACCGAGGCTACCGGCTACGGCCTGTGCTACTTCACCAAGGAGATGCTGGCCGACGCCGGCAAGAGCTTCGAGGGCCAGCGCGTTGTGATCTCCGGCTCCGGCAATGTGGCCACCTACGCCAACCAGAAGGCTACCCAGCTGGGCGGCAAGGTCATCGCCATGTCCGACTCCAACGGCTACATCGTGGACGAGAACGGCATTGACTATAAGGTCATCAAGGAGATCAAAGAGGTCAAGCGCGCCCGCATCAAGACCTACCTGGACTATGTCCCCACCGCTAAGTACGTCGAGGGCAGCCAGGGCATCTGGACCGTCCCCTGCGACATCGCCCTGCCCTGCGCCACCCAGAACGAGCTGCGCCTGGACGGTGCCAAGGCTCTGGTTGCCAATGGCTGCTACTGCGTAGCCGAGGGTGCCAACATGCCTTCCACCCCTGATGCCATCGCTTACCTGCAGCAGAACGGCATCCTGTTTGCCCCGGCTAAGGCATCCAACGCTGGCGGCGTTGCTACCTCCGGCCTGGAAATGAGCCAGAACAGCCTGCGCCTGTCCTGGACTTTCGAGGAAGTGGATGAGCGCCTGCACAACATCATGGTCAACATCTACAAGACCGCTGCCGCCACCGCCGAAAAGTACGGCATGAAGGGCAACCTGGTCGCCGGTGCCAACATCGCCGGTTTCGAGAAGATCGCCTCCGCCATGATGAGCCAGGGCATTGTCTGATACAAATGCAGACAGCCGGGTGAACTCCCGGGAAAAATTGCATAAACTTTTTTAGTAAAAGCTATTGACACACACGCCGTGCTGTGGTATTATAATCAAGCACCGCGAAACAGCGTGTGTGTCATATATCGCGGAGTAGAGCAGATGGTAGCTCGTCGGGCTCATAACCCGGAGGTCGCAGGTTCAAGTCCTGTCTCCGCAACCAACAAAAGCTCGTTGAAACGACAAGTTTCAACGAGCTTTTTTCTATCTTATGGCAAAAGTGGTAACGATCTGGTAACTTTGACCCCAAAATGACCCCAAAACGGCAAAATGACTGCGCCCGGACGGTTGAGATTCTCAACCGTCTGGGCGCTTTTTGTGGATAAATTTTGCGGAGATGGCAGGTAAAAATAGGATCGGTCAGTGTGGTCAGCCTGCTTTGACAAGTACCAGCACGCTGTTGTTTGGCACGACGATCTGTTCCTGTTTGGTAGGAATGGGCGGGTTCTTGTACTGGCGCAGGACTTTTTGGATTTGCTGCTTGACCTCCAGCAGGGCGGCATCCAGCGTGGGGGCTTGTGCGGTAACTTTGGGGAAGTCAGGAACATGGGCGGTGCAGCCGTCTGCCGAGAGTGTACAAAGCACAGGATAAGGCTGGTTCTCCACAGAGATACTGTACTGCATTCCGAACATATCGTTCATCTTGTCCATTTCGCGCCGCTTGTGTTCGTCCATGCTGTGAACATAGGTGTCCATCGTGAACGCCACCGAGTAGTGACCGAGGATGGCTGACAGGGTCTTGTAGTCCATGCCGCGCTCCAGCGCACGGGTGGCAAAGGTGTGGCGCAGGGCGTGGAAGGTAAAGTGCCCGATGTCGGCGTCCTTCAATAGGCGGTCATAGTAATCCTTGAAGGTTTTCTGCTCAAAGTAGTATCCAAACTCGTTGGTGACAATGAATCCCTCGTCGGTGTACTTATCCCCTGCCCGCTGCTTGTCCTGCGCTTGCTGCTGTTTCCAGCGGGCAAGCTCATCTGCCATTGTGCGCGTCAGCGGAATCGTGCGGCGGGAGTTTTTCGTTTTGGGTGTGCCGAATACGATTTCGGTTTTGTTCTCGCCGTCGTGGGCTTCGTACTTGGCAAGGCGGTTAATCGTGCGCCTGACATGAAGCTGCGCGGTAGAAAAGTCGATGTCCTCCCACTTCAGCGCCAGCAATTCCCCCATGCGTAATCCTGTACACAGGTCTAAGCGGATAAAAACGCCGTAGCGGTGGCGGTAGCTGGCTTGCACCAGCGCACGCTGCTGGTCGTTGGTAAATACGCTGATTTCGGGCTTTTCTCCGCCGGGCAGGGTCACGGCATCGCAGGGATTGTACACTAATAAGCGCTCCTTTACGGCCTGTTGTAAGCACTTGTGTAATGCCATGTGGTAGTTGCGCAAGGTCTTGGGGGATAAGCCTTCCTCGCGGAATTTGTAGTTGTAAAATTCCTGCAGGGTATGCGGTTCCAGCTTTTTAAGCAGGATTTTTCCCAGTACACAAAAGTGCTTGTTGAGATAACTGCGGTAGCTGGCGTAAGTAGATTGCTTGACGGTGTCCTTCATATAGGTGTTCAGCCAGTATTCATACCATTCGCCCAATGTCACCGACATCGGATCGCGCCAGCCCTGTGTGCGGACTTCGTGGGCTTGCAGCTGTAAAATGGCAATAGCTTCCTGCCGCGTGTTGCAGCAGGTTGATGTGCGCCGGGGCTTGCCTGTCTTGTAGTCGATTCCGGCAGATAGCCGCACCTCCCACCGCCCGTCTGAACGCTGACGGATGTTGCCCTCGTTATGCCCGCGGCGCAGGGATGTTTTAGATATGTCTTTCACGTTGCATCGTCTCCTTTCGTGACACAAAGACTACCACAGGTACGACCACAAAGCTATTCATCAGACCCGACAATCTTCGGGTTCTCGTTTTGGGCTTTATTGACCTTTTGCTGCTCCAGCCAGTCCAGCAGTTCATCTCGCCGCACCAGCAGTCGGTTTCCAATGTGGAACGCAGGAAAAGTCGCGTCATGGAATATGCGGTAGGTGGTTGTGCGCGAGACACCAAGGTAAAAAACTTACACTTTTCAAAATAAAAGGCAAGCCGTTTTATTCTGCGGCTTGCCTTTTTTATTGATGCAGAGCGACCTCAGGGGGTCTGGGGTACACCCCAGAAATGTGCATGTGGATGACCACATGCTATGCTAGCAAAACACATCTACCCCAAAACGATAGCAATCAAACCGGACAGCCATACATATTCGTATAAATTTCAGAGTGAATCAGTTTAGATTCATCCAAAAATCCTGACTCGAAAAAGTGAATCTGTTCTGATTCACTTTCCCAAGTGCCGCTATTATTCCCTTCCGGGAAGGGAAATCGTCGTTTTGCCGCTGGCGTTATGGCAATAAGAACGAACTACAAGGAACGGGGAAAAACACACTTTCTTAAATAGCAAGAAAAAAACAAGAATATAGTCATGGCGTTTTTGAAGAACCATGTTAAAATGATACTATCACGCAGGCAAAGGAGAAACGATCCTGTGTCAAAGGCAACGCTGCTTGACAGCCGCATGCCGGGACGGGAGGCACATTTCGCGCAGCTCCTTGCCGAGCACCAAAAGACGGATGAGATTCCCTTTGACTACGCCCGCAAGATCGTCAGCATCCTTGTGATCGACCCAAACGGAGAGCATCAGCTGATTATGAAGGGCGATGTTGCCCACATTGTTTCCCGCTGCCGCTATGTTGCATACCGTGGCGAGGTGCTGCCTATGGAGGACGTAGGGGAAAGTGTTTCTTCCGTAGTGGACGAGATGCTGCAGGATGGGATGAAAGTCATCGCGGTGGCGCGGAAAAATGTGGGACAGCAAAACCGGATCACCCCCGCCGATGAAGCGGATATGATTCTGGTGGGGTATTTGGCATATGGTGCTGGCGACCAGCCTGAAAAAAGCCTATGTTCGTCACTACGGCGAGCTGCTGTAAAAGGAGGTGCTCACGATGAATTGGAAGGATATTTGGATGACGCTGTTTGGCACAGTGGATTTGTTCGGACTCGACATGGGCTTTTGGGTGTCCATGGCAGTAGTCGCGCTGATCGTGGTCGTGATGAATGCCGTCTTTTGGGGCATGAAGCCCCGTAAGAAAGCGACCAGCGAAGCCAAGCGCACCTGACGCAACAAGGAAAAAACTGTTTCTATCAAAGTGCCATCGTGAATCAGACGGCTTCTGCTTCTGTGCAAAACGAACATCCGACACAGAAATACAGTCGCAGTAGAACACAGGCTTTTGTGCGCACTCGGCGTAGGATGTCATAATGCGCTTGAATCGCCGTGTGCCGGTCAGTATGCACGGTGGGGTAAGAGGTCGGCTCTCTATTTAGGAGAACCTCCTGCTTGCGGCACTTTACACAAATCATACAAAAGTGTGCGATTTTTTACAGCGATTTCTTCATTATATGGTCGATAACTTTACTTTCGGTTTGTACAATAAAGAAGGTTACTCTATTACAAACGGAAAATAAAGAGAGGCAAATGTATGAAGAACAAATGGCCGAAGCGTGCGCCCGCACTGCTCGCAGCAGTGGCTTTGACGGCGTCGATGTTTCCTACCGGAGCGCTCGCGCTTGAGGCAGAACGGCAAGACACGGCAGAGACGGTCACAGCTGCAGTGCAGCAAACACCCACCCCAACCATTGCAGTAGAAAATGTGGAGACGGGGAATACTGCCACACCGGAAACGGCAGCGGAACCTGAAACACAGTTGCAGGAGGAGACCGTTGAGCAGGAGGAAAGTGCGATTCAGACCGCAGAAACCGCCGCATTACAGCAGGAGCCGGAAGCGGAGACTGCGGTTCAGGCGCTGGCCGCTGAGCCGGATAGTCTCGGCAAGGTCTGGCTGACTGAAATCTTCCCCAACGACTTTGACAACCGCAACAAGAACGAGTATGGCACAACAGATGACCGCTTTGAATACATTGAACTCATCAACACCGCCGATACTCCGGTGAATTTGACCACAGACTATGAGCTGGTCTACGGCACGAAAGCGGACAACACCAATCCCTTTGCCGTGCAGGAGACCGATGGATCCGACGTCGTTCTGCAGCCCGGCGAGGTTACTGTCGTCTGGAACCAACGCACCAACGTCAAGAAACCTGGTACAGTGGAAGACTTCCGCAGCAACTACATGATTCCCGACAATGTCCACATCGTCATCAGCAAGTACGGCGAGGACTGGGCCAACACCGGCTACTTCGGCCTGCGCGCCAGAGCTACCGGCACGGTCTGCGCCGACTACAGCTACGTCAACGGCACAATCGACAAGAACGACGGCAAGGACATTGCGGACGGCCTCGGCGTGGACCTGGCCATCCCCAACGTGGGCTACAGCATGACGGCCAGCACCAAAAAGACGGCGGCTACCCCCGGCTATGTCTATAGTGAGCAGCGCGGCGGCAACACCACCGCCCCCGCCGGCACCGAGGGACTGTATGTGACCGAAATTTACCCTAACGATGGAGATCGTTCCGCGGTATATGGTGTGTCGGACGATTTGATGGAGTTTGTCGAGGTCACGAACACCACCGACCACGACATTGACTTCAACACCGACTACCAGTTCCAGTACATCTACAAAACGCAGTTCACCCGGCTGACAGTCTGCACCGTGGAGGACGCCCACAAGGAGGCTCTGGGCGAGGTCACCCGGGACGAGCTGGACGACAGGTCCGCTGTCATCCCGGCGCACAGCAGCGCCGTGTTCTGGTGCTACCGTGAGAGCTGGCTGACCGGCCTGACGCAGCCCTTCCCCGATGAGGCCGCGTTCCGCGCCGCCTACAATATGCCGGAGGACGCCCCGCTCTACTGCGTGCTGGGCCAGAACGGTATGAAGAACACGGACCGCGCCGTCGGCATCAGCCATGCGGAAAATGGCCGCCAGGTACTGGTGTCCAGCTTCTTCTACAACGGCCTGACCGACACGAAGGACAAAAAGAGCGTGAATTTGAGCCCCAGCGCCGAGGGGCCCCGCATGACGGCATGCACCCTGCAGCAGGCCCCCACGCCGGGCAGCGTCTCGGACGCGCAGTTCAACTTCCCTGCGGACGACGGCAGCACAGTGAAGCTGGGAATGTGGCAGGACAGCACCGTGCCGGCCACCATCACGCAGGGGGACGAGCTGCGCGTGCGGTTCAGCTATTCGGTGGACAAGGGCGCGCTGCCCCGCACGAAAATCACTACCTACTACCGCTTTGACGGCACCGGCAACTGGAACAACAAGACAGAAACCTATCGCCGCGTGCCCGGCCTGTATGAGATGAACATTGCAGCCAACGAGCTGTTCGACCACGAGTATGTCGAGTTCTACGTAGCAGCGGACAACCGTTACCACCGCACGACCACCCAGGTCTACCGCGTCAATATCCAGAAGCTGAGCAGCCTCATCGACGGCATCCGCACGAACATCACCGACGGCCAGGAGGTGCGCAGCACCGTCACGGCCACGGCCAACGACGGCGGCGACAACGCCAACTCCAAAATCCTGCTGGACGGCGTGGAGCTGCCCGTGGGCAAGGTGCTGGAGAACGGCGCGTACTACAGCTTTGCCACGGCGGGCCGCGACAGCTACTTCCACAACGCCCTGACGCTGGCAGACGACAACCTGACCGACGACAGCAAAATGGAACACATCGCCTCGCTGCTGAAATGGCAGAACTACCGCCTGGACGGCTTTGCAGTGCCCATCGACAGCCACTATTTCACCTACGATGCAGCCAGCCACAGCTACAAGATCACACTGCGCTTCTGGGCCGGTACTTACACCAGCAGCGTCTATGACAAGCTGATGCCGTCTGCCAACCGCGAGGACTTCACCGTAACCAATCTGCAGCTCAAACTCGCCAACGGCAAGAGCTATCTGCCGGATTCCATCGGCCCCGAGAGCTACACCTACCCGGACACAGGCAAGGTCGTGGACAACAAGGCCAAGACGAATTTGAGCACGGCCCTGGACGCTGTACACAACATCGGCGATTCTACGGGCATGGCCCCCTATCTGGACGCCGCCTTTACGATCCCCGCGAAGGACGCCACGGCGGTGGGTGCGGTCATTGACACCACGGCCCTGACCGAGGGTGCGCACACCCTGACCGTGACCGACGGCACGAACACAAAGAACGTCAGCTTCCTTGTGGACAATACCGCCCCTGTCATCGACCTGGGCGTGCATGACGGCGAGACCTTCTCCGGCGCAATTCGGCTTGCGCCCACCGTCACCGAGAAAAACACCCTGGGCGAGATGGTCGTCACGCTGGACGGCGAGCCGGTCAGCGGCGACATTGACACCAACGCCGTCACGCTGGGCGCCGGCACCCACACGCTGGCTGTCTATGCCCGCGACGCCGCCGGGAATGAGGCAGTCAAGAGCGCCGACTTTGTGGCCGGGGACGATGTGGCCGTCATCCTGAACGCAGCGGTGTCCGACATCGGCCAGAATGCCGCAAGCCTGAACGTTACCGCTGAAGGTAACATGCAGGGCGCACAGGCGACCTACTACCAGCTGGACGCACTGAACAGCCGCGAGATCACCTCCACCACCAACGACGGTATCCTGCCCTATATCACCTACACGCTGAAGGTGGGCGAGGTCAGCGACAGCGACAGCCTTGTGCTGAGCTGGAACGGCCGGGCCTCAAACGCCGATGCGACCCACGCCAGCAGGCTGTTTGTGCAGAACACCGCCACCGGCGCCTGGGATGAGGCCGCCACCGCCGACGAGAACGGCTCGATGGCGGTCCGCGTCCCGGTCAAAGACCACGTGCAGGACGGCACGGCCACGGTCATGGTGCAGTGCACGGCAGACTCCGCGCTGCCGGATTTCAGCGGCGTGACCGACCAGGCCCCCGCAGCTGCCTGGGACGGCACGACGATTCCCCGAAATTACGACTTTGCCTTTGCCTGGGAGACCGACACCCAGTATTACTCCGAGGAGTTCTTCCAGCATTACCTGAAGATGAACAACTGGATCGTGGACAACAAGGACAAGCTGAACATCCGCTATGTCATCCACACCGGCGATATTGTCGATGACTTCGACATGCCTTATGAGTGGGAGAACGCCGACGAGGCGATGAAGATTCTGGATGACGCCAACATGCCCTACGGCGTGCTGGCCGGCAACCATGACATTGCCGCGGGCGCGATGGAGTACGAGAACTACCAGAAATACTTCGGCGCACAGCGCGTGCAGGATCAGCCTACCTTCGGCGAGGCCTACAAGGACAACATCGGCCATTATGACCTGCTGACCGAGAACGGCCAGGACTTTATCATCCTGTATATGAGCTGGGACATCTACGCGGATGAAATAAACTGGATGAACAGTGTGCTGCAGAAATACAGTGACCGCAAGGCTATCCTCTGCTTCCACACCTACACCCGCGTGGCCTACAACAGCGACGGTGGCCTGATGGACTACTACGGCCAGCTGGTACAGGACAATGTGGTCGCCCAAAATCCCAACGTCATTGCGGTGCTCAACGGCCACTACCACGGCGCGTCCTATGAAACGACGGTCTTTGACGACGACAAGGATGGCGTCTATGATCGGACGGTCTACCAAATCTGCACCGACTATCAGTCCGGCTTTGAGGGCGGCAGCGGCTATATTAAAATGCTGTACTTCGACCTGGACAACAATAAAATCTACATCAACTCCTACTCTCCCTCGCTGGACGATTTCAACTACTACGACAATACCTCTGTGACCGAGTTGGGCACCGAGAGCGCCGCGTCCGTGGCCCCCGACACCGCCGCGGACGGCAGCGCCCTGCCAAAGCGCATCAACAACAATATCAACACCGATATTCTGACGCTGGACGTCAACTTCCACACCGACCCGCAGACGATCCTGACGAGCTACTTCGGCGCGTATCTGGACCGCGGTGAGGAGATCGGCACGGCGGACTTCACCGTCGCGCAGGACAGCAGCCGGACCGGTACCGCCGCTCTGACTTGGGACGGCCTGCAGCCCGGCACCGCCTACGCGTGGTACGCCCAGGTCACAAACACCCTGGGCAGCATACAGCAGACTGCCGTGCAGCGCTTTACCACGGCAGCTGTCCCCGCTGATGTCCCGCCGACGCCGGGCAACGCCCCCGCCGAGCCGGACCCGGGGCCGAACACAGGCAATGCGACCAGCACAGGTAATACAGGCAGCACCAGCACAGCAGCGGTCAGCCAGGGCGCGGCGCAGACCGCCGGGAAGGGCAGTACGCCCGCAGCGGCCACAGCGGCCATCCCGCAGACGGGTGACACAATGCCGATTGTTGCCGTGGTTCTGCTCTGCCTGGGCAGCATGACAGCGCTGGGTATCCTGACCATCTATCGCAGAAAGAGAAAAGAGGACTAAAAATTGAACAAGCGGCAGCAGTTATCCATCCTGCTCCGCATCCTGCTTCCGGGGGTGATTCTTGTGGGAATCATGCTCGGAAGTTTTCAGGTATCGCGGGCATCCATCAAGCCGGGCACCAGCCACAGCTATGTACAGGCGGTGGTGACGGAAATTTTGACAGACTACTCCGGGGGCCGGCCCTTCAACGGCGCACAGACTGTTGCGGCGCGCATCACCTCCGGCGTATGGAAGGGGCAGCAGGTCACATTAAGCAATTCCAACAGCTATCAGCAGGGTGCATTCTGCCAGGTGGGCACAAAAATCGTGGCCGTCGTGCAGTCCGGGGCAGACGGCAGCTTAAACGGCTCCGTCTACAACTATGACCGCACCGGCATGGTCTACGCCCTGGCAGCGCTGTTTGTGGCCGGGCTGGTTCTGGTGGGCGGACGCAAGGGCTTTGCCACCCTCTGGGCACTGGTATTTACTTTTGGCTGTGTGGCATTTTTATACGTGCCGCTGCTCTACCGTGGTGTGAACGGTATTTGGGCTGGTACGCTGACGGCAGTGATGATTCTGGCAGTGTCGCTCTACATTTTAAACGGCTGGTCGCGCAAGACGCGGTGCAGTATCTTAGGTACAACGCTGGGGGTTATGATCTCCGGCGGACTGGCAATGCTGCTGGGCACCGCCGGACATTTGAACGGCTACCACGCATCGGACGCGGAGTCAATGGTCTACATCGCCAATGCGTCGGGGCTTGACGTCGCTACAATTCTGTATGCAGGCATCCTCATCTCCTGCCTCGGTGCGGTTATGGATGTGAGTGTTTCTATCACCGCTGCATTGGAGGAGATCCGCGCCAAGGCCCCGACGCTGTCCCTGCGGGAGCTGGTCCGCTCCGGCCTGACGGTGGGCCATGACATGATTGGTACGATGTCTAACACGCTGATTTTGGCCTACACGGGCACGGCCACCGGCACGTTGCTGACGCTCTACGCCTATGAGATGCCCTACATCCAGATGATGAGCTACAATGCTATTGTCATCGAAATTTTAAGCGGCCTGTGCGGCACGATTGGCGTGGTCTTGACCGTGCCGATTCAAACGCTCATTACGGCGTTTGTCATAACACGGAAAAAATAAGGCAGAACGGCAGGTACAAATGCTGTCGCGGCAGATAGAGGTAGTGCAGGCAGAGGTGTTTTTAAAGAAAATCTGTAAGGCGCAATAGAGGCTGAGCTGCATTTTCACTTCTGAATCTGTCACAAGAGACCACCCGGACAAGGTTTGCAATCTGATTTTAGACTCCATTCTGGATACTTATCTGGAGAAAGATCCCCCGGCACATGTTGCCGTCAAAACTGTTGTGAAGAACAATACTGTATTTGCTGCAGGAGAACATTCATACTTTCTTCAAGCCGCTGTATCTGATCACTCTGGCGGAAAGCCTGGGCGGTGCAGAGAGCCTCGTCTGCCATCCCGCCAGCATGACCCACGCATCCATTCCCTATGAGGTACGGCAGAAAGTCGGCATCACGGACGGACTGATTCGGCTGTACATCGGCGTTGAAAGCGTTGATGATTTGCGGGCAGATTTGGCGCAGGCTATTCAGGAAAGGGAGGAATAATCCAATCACCGACTTAATTATATCGCTAAAGGAAAGCAGATTGCAATCGTAAGTTGTACTCTCTAGTGTTAAGTTGTACGCATTGCAGCAAAACCAAAGAAACAAAAATCTAACTTTTTGTGGTTCTACGGATAGGATACGATAGTATCTTAGTATTTAATTTATTTAGTTATTTATTTGTGTTGGATTTACCTGTACAGGAAAATCCCGGCTAAGGTAAATGCCTTTGTGGTAAAATAAAAAATCCCCGGAAAGCGGGGATTTTGGGCGATATTTGGCTGGATGAGTACCGCGCCGACACGTTGTGAACGCGCCCAAACAGGGGCGTTTCTCGCGGCGACAGGGGCGGTGTGCGGGGATTGCGTGGAGTAGTGCTTGCGTACAACTTCTTGTCGGAGAGTAAAACTTATATACCGGTTCGTTGGGCTTTTCACTTGCGTGAACCCAGAGATATTGGTATCCACATTTCTCAATGGAACCAAAGCTGCGCGTTTATTTGAGCGGTGCGAGTCAGAATCCGTTTCACCGATTTGCCCCCAAAACTGCCCCCAAAAGGGTTTGGAACGGGTCAGCACGATGCAGCACTCTTTTGTACACATGGGACAAAATTCATTTCGCTCAATGGTACGCAATACCACAAAACCCAACAAAACCGCACTGTAACGCACAAATTTTAGATTTCTCATAACCCGGAGGTCGCAGGTTCAAGTCCTGTCTCCGCAACCAACAAAAGCTCGTTGAAACGATAAGTTTCAACGAGCTTTTTTCTACATTATGGCAAAAGTGGTAACAAGCTGGTAACTTTGACCCCAAAATGACCCCAAAACGGCAAAACGACTGCGCCCGGACGGTTGAGATTTTCAACCGCCCGGGCGCTTTTTGTGGATAAATTTTGCGGAGTTGGCAGGTAAAAATAGGAGCGGTCAACCTGCTTTGACGAGTACCAACACGCTGTTGGTTGGCACTACGATTTGGTCTTGTTTGGTGGGAATGGGCGGGTTCTTGTACTGGCACAGGGCTTTTTGGA